>JADMIO010814573.1_pt1 | contig 25176 bp, 24 predicted proteins | sample 8958161 | NCBI WGS metagenome assembly JADMIO01 (sample SAMN16585339, study PRJNA669376) | soil metagenome | isolation source: Crop rotation soil | place: USA: Cullars Rotation, Alabama | collected 2011
CTTTCCCCGTGCCGAGCGGCGCGAGGTAGAGCTCCGCGTAACGGCGCGGCGTCACGACGCGACCACGCGCGGCGCCGATTCCGGCGGCGCCGCGACTTCCGCTCGCGACGCGGCGAGGAGCGCTGCGTTCCACTCGCGCGCCGTCGCCTGCCACGGCACGAGCGACGCGCCCGCGACGCCCGCGAGGCGCTCCGGCAGCGCGCCGATCGCGGATGCGACGATCGGCAGCCCCGATGCGATGGCGACCGAGAGCGTGTACGCGTACGTCTCGGGAACCTGCGCGGGAAAGAAGAGCACGTCGGGACGTTCCGCGGCGACGAGCTCCGCGAGGCGCTCTTCCGGGTATTCGCCTGCGACGGTCAGCGGAGCGTCGGGCCATTGCACGATGGGCTCGGTCGTCGGGCCGAGCACCCGAAACGCGAGCGGCAGCCCGCGCGCGCATGCGTCCTCGGCGCACGCGCGCACGACGTGCAGTCCCTTCGCCGGCGAGAGGTTGCCGCACACCGCAACGCGCATGACGCGCGGAAGGAGCGGCAACGGCTTCTCGGGATGCGGCATCACGACGACCGGGAGGTCCGGGATGTATCGGCGAATGCGATCCGCCGTGTCGCGCGAAGGCGCGATGACGCGCTCGGCGCCGCGCAGGAACTCGGCGAAGAGGCTTCGCCACGCGGCGATATCGAGCTGCCACTGCGCCGCGCGCGACGCGAGGCAGGCGCCGCAGCCGCGCACATCCGGTTCGCCGCAATAGCGGCCGTCGGCGTCGGCCATGTGGTATTGCGGACAGACCGGGTAATAGTCGTGCAGCGTGCAGTCGTACGGCACGCGAAGCATTCGCGGAAGGTCGAGCACCTCGCGCGGCAGCCCATGCACGTGATGGACGTGGACGCGCGCGACGGAAAGCGCCTCGAGAAGCGAGACGAGCTTCGCGAAATCGTCGGGCACGCGGAAGAACGCCGAGAGCGACTCTCCATCGCGCAGCCACGAGAGCTTCACCGCGTGCTCGCCGTCGGGCTCGAGCAGCAGGACTTCACAGCGCGTCGCGACGATGAGCGCGAGGTCGCGCATGTGCCTGCGCACGCCGCCCTGCCACGCGTGCGACACGAAGAGGAGCCGCGGCCGCGGCGAGCGCGCGAGGCGCAGCAGGTCCACGCGGCGCGCAAGCGCGCGCCCGCGATCCTCGCGACGGAAGGTCTCGAGCGCATCGGCGTGACGCGTCACGCGACGAACGCCCCTCGCCTTCTGCGCGCCCTGCGGCACCGCGCTCGTGTGCGCGACGTACGCGTCGCCGGCAATGCGCGCGCGGAATCCGGCGCGTATCGCTCGAACCGAGCATTCCTCGATCGCTTCGTCGAGCGCGTCGGCGGCAGCGCCGATCGACGGATCGAGGGCACCGATCGCATCGAGGCACGCGCGGCGCAGATACACGCACGGGCCGAACGCCGCCGGCGCGTCGATCCACTCGCCGGCGTTCGCTTCGCGAAACAGGGCGTCGAGCTCGGACGCGGCGAGTCGCGCGCCGGGCGGCGCGGCGTACGAGACGATGCCGCCGCGATCGACAACCGGCGCCACCAACCCCACGTCGCCCGCGGACACCGCGCATCGCGCGAGGCGATCGAGCCAGTCGCGAGCGACGCACGCGTCATCGCGCAGAACGACGACGTCGCGCTCCGGGTGCAGCGCGATCGCGCGATTTACCGCGGTGACGATCGAATGCGCGTCGCACACGGTGTGCACACCCGCCCCGAATCGATCGCGCTCGAGGTCGATCCCGCCGCCGACCGTCGCGATCACGACCTCGAACGGCGTTTCCTGCGCGAGCGCGAAGAGCGCCCCGACGCGCGCATCGATCGACGCGCGCGCGCCCTGCCGCGGCACTACGATGTCGACGGTTTGCACGGTTCGGTGTGCGAGAGGCGAAGCTCGCGGCGCGAAAAGCGCGTGTATTTTACGCGGCGCAGCAAAGGCCGTCCAAAGCGCGCGGCGCGCACCGCATGGCCGTCAGCCTGCGTCCCCGCCGTCGAGCGTGATCAGCACCGGCTGGTGATCGGACGCCTGCGTCGCCGCGTACACCTCCATGCGCGTCAGGCGGCTCTGCAGCCCCTCGGAGACGAAGATGAAATCGCAATGGAGCGGCGAGCTGCCGGGTTCGTGCGCCTTGAACGTCGGGGGGTGCGGCGCACCGGGATTGGCGACGCTCCATGCGTCGAGCAGCGGCTCGATGTCGGCGCCGAACGGCTCCAGCATGCGCGCGTGCAGCGGATGATCGGGCTCGAAGTTGAAGTCGCCGGTGAGGATCGTCGCCGCGGGCCGCTCGAGGCTCGCGAAGGGACCGCCGCCCATGTCGCTCGAGCCGGTTTCGCGCGCGTACGCCGCGCCCTCGGCGTAGAGCGCGCGCAGTGCCTGGACCTGCGCCGCGCGGCGTCGCTCGCCGTAATACTCGAGGTGCGTCGTGATGATGCGCATCTCGCCGAGCGGCGTGCGAAGGATCGCCTCGATGGCGATGCGCGGCATGCCGGGAACGCCCGGCTCGAGCGGAAACGGCAGCAGGTGACGCAACACCGGGCCGACCGGAAGGCGCGAGAAGATGGCGTTGCCGAAGCGCCGGCGGCGGAAGCTCTCCTCGGGCACGTCGACGGCGATACCGGGAATCGCCGCGTATCCGCGCAGATGTCGCGCGAGCGCCTCGAACTGGTCCTCGCCGCGGCTTCCGGCGAGGCGCGGGTCGGCGTAGTTGTCCGCGACCTCCTGCACGCATAGCACGTCGAAGTCGGCGATGCCGAGCGCTTCGTCGACGACGCGCGCCGGATCGACGCGGCCGTCCATGCCACGACACCACTGCACGTTCCAGGTGAGGATGTTCACAGGTTGCGCGTGCGCGTCAGCGAATCCCCGCGCGCATGAACGACTGCACGAATTGCCTCTGGAAGAGGATGAAGCCGAGGAGAAGCGGCGCGGTGGTGAGGAGCGTCGCCGCGGTGATGACGGACCAATCGATGCCCTGATCGGCCGCCGAGAACACCTGCAGCCCGACCGTCACGGGTCGCGATTCGACCGAGTTCGTGATGATGAGCGGCCAAAGGAAGTTGTTCCAGTGATAGCTGACGCTCACGAGCGCGTACGCGACGTACACGGGCCGCGCGAGCGGCACGTACACCTTCCACAGCACCTCGAGCGGGCTACAGCCTTCGACTCGCGCGGCGTCGTCGAGTTCGCGCGGCACGCCCATGAACGTCTGGCGCAGAAGGAAGATGCCGAAGGCGCTCGCCATGTACGGCAGGCCGATCGCGAGGAGCGTGTCGCGAAGCCCGAGCGCGCTCATTGTGCGGTAGTTCTCGACGAGGAGCACATCGGGCATGACCATGAGCTGGATCAGCACGAGGCCGAAGAGAACGTTGCGTCCCGCGAAACGGAAGCGCGCGAACGCGTAGGCCGCGAGCGTGCACAGCACGAGTTGCGCGCCGAGGATCATCGTGCAGAGCAGCACGGTGTTGACGAAGTAGCGCGCGAACGGCGCCGCGCTCCATGCGCGCGCGAAATTGTCGAGCGTCCACGGCGCCGCCAGCGCGAGACGCGCGGAGAATTCGGGCGGGTGGAAAGCGGTCCAGATCGCGTACGCGAGCGGCAGGATCCAGAGCGCGCCGAGCATCCACGCGGCGAGCGTCTCGAGCGCGCGAAGCGGACGCAAGCGTCGCCCGATCACTGGTAATGCACCTTGCGCCCGAGCACGCCGAACTGCAGGAGCGCTGCGAGGCCGAGGAGCGCGAGCAGCACGACCGTGAGCGTCGCCGCGTACGCCGAATCCCAGAAGCGGAAGCCGATCTCGTAGATGTAGTAGAGCAGGAGCGAGGTCGCGTTGTCGGGACCGCCTCGCGTCATCACCACGATGTGGTCGACGAGCCGGAACGCGTTGATGATCGCGTTGACGAGCACGAAGAGCGTCGTCGGCATGAGGAGCGGAAAGGTGACGCGGCGGAAGAAATACGCGCGGCTCGCGCCTTCGATCACGGCGGCCTCGCGATACGCGGGCGGAATCTGCTGCAGCGCGGCCAGGTAGAAGATCATGAAGAAGCCGGCTTCCTTCCATACCGTCACCGCCATGACGCACGCGAGCGCCGTGCTGTTGCTGCCGAGCCAGTTGTGGCTCGCGCCGCCGAACGCGCGCAGCGTGGCGTCGAGAAGGCCGTACTCCGGCGTGTAGAAGAACAGCCAGATGTTCGCGACGGCGATCATCGGCAGCACTGTCGGGGTGAAGTACGCGAGGCGCAGGAAGGCACGGCCCGGGAGCCGGTCGTTCACCCACAGCGCCATGACGAGCGCGAGCGCGATCGACAGCGGGATCGTCCCCGCCGCGTACCAGAGGTTGTTCGACAGCGCCCGCCAGAAGATCGGGTCCTCGAGCATGCCGGCGTAGTTGTCGAGGCCGACGAACACGCTCGGGTGCCCGGCCTTGGCGGTCGAGCGGAAGCTCTGCGCGAGCGTCGCGATCGCGGGATAGTGCGTGAAGAGCGCGAGGAGGAACGCGGCGGGCAGGAGCAGGAGCCAGGCGTAGAGCGCCGGGGGATCGGCAAGCGAGCGGGACGCGCGACGAGCCCGCGCGACGCCCGACGCAAGGCCGACGGCCGGGGCGCTCATGGTCGTGAACGCCCGTCGTCCCGGCGAAGGCCGGAATGCCATTTGCCACGTTTGCGCATCAGCAAATTCGGCGCCGGCATTTGCCGGGACGACAGGCCACCTATCGCCGATAGGGCCTGAGCAGCCGATCCGCCTCGCGCTGCGCGTCCTTCATCGCCTGGTCCGCGGGCTTGCTGCCCGTGAGCGCCGCCTGCAATCCATCGTTCAGCGCTTTCGTCACCCGCTGGTTGTCGTGCGTCGAGAGCTCCGCCACCGAATACTGCAGCTGGTCGCGCGCCACCGCGGCCGCGGGAAATTCCGCGACGTACTTCTTCATCTCGGGCGTCTCCCACGCGTCCGGCCGCACCGCGACGTACCCGGTGTCGATACCCCACTGCGCGGCACGCGACGGCGAGGTCATCCACTGGATGAAGCGGAATGCTGCCGCCTGCTGCTCGGGCTTCGCCTGCTTGAATACGTAGAAATTGCCGCCGCCGGTCGGACTGCCGCGACGCTTGTTGGCAGGCAGCATCGCGACGCCGAAATCGAACTTCGCGTTCGTCCGCACGTTGGTGAGATTGCCCGTCGTCGTCCACATCATCGCCATCTTGCGCTCGAAGAAATCCTTCGGCGTCGTGCCCCACTCGACGATGCCCGGCGGGTGCACCTTGTACTTTCGCGCGAGGTCGACCCAGTACTGCAGCGCCTCGATGACGGCGGGCTTGTCGTAATAAGTCTCGGTGCCCGCGGCGTTCATCAGGATGGCATCGTTCTCGGTGGTGAGCCCCTGGAAGAGCCAATACGGAAATCCCGACGACGGAATCTGCACGCCCCATTGCGTGACGTTGCCCGATGCGTCGCGCTTGGTGAGCTTCTGCGCGTCGTCGAGCATCTCCGTCCACGTGGCCGGCGGCTTGTTCGGATCGAGCCCGGCGTCCCTGAACATTTCCTTGTTGTAATAGAGCACGATCGTCGAGCGCTGGAACGGGATCCCCCACGTCTTGCCGCCCGTCTGGCTGTTCGCCATGAACGCGGGATAAAAGCCCTTGAGCCACGCGCGGTCCGCGTCGGTCTTCATGAGGCCGTCGAACGGAACGATCGCGTCCTCGTCGATCAGCGTGTACATGTCGGTCGACAGCAGCACCGCGGTGACGGGCGCGTCGCCGCTCTTCGCGGCGGTCAGCACCTTGGTGATCGATTCCTGGTAGCTGCCCGAGTACACGGGCTTCACCCGGACGCCCGGATTCTCCTTCTCGAAATCGGCGGCGAGGCCGTCGATGATCTTGGTGATGGGGCCGCCGACCGCGACGGGGTAGTAGAACGTGATCTCCACCGGCGCCTGCGCGAACGCGAGCGCGGCGAAAGCGGCGAGCGCGAGCGCGCCGGCGCTCTTCGACAACGAGGACATCCTGATCACTCGATCCTCCGGGAGTAAAGTTGCGGCCGCCTCATGCGACCATGGTGAGCGGCGCGCGCTCGAGATCGAGCTCCCGCCGCGCGCCGGTCACCGGGTCGAAGAAATGCTGCGCGCCGCGAGCCCAAGCGACGCGCACGGCGTCGCCGGGCGCGAAGGCGACGCGCCCCGCGACGCGCGCGACCACGTGCTCGCGGCCGACTGCGACCTTCACGAGCGAGTCGGCGCCGAGGTACTCGACGGTCTCGACGACGCCCTCGACGCCATTCTCGCGCGAGATGGCGACGTGCTCGGGACGAAGCCCCATCACGATGGCGCCTTTGGCGTCGGAGATGACCGGCCCCTCGGTGCCGGCGATCACCGCGCCTTCGGTCGCCGCGCCCTGCGCGCGCGGCTCGAGCCCCACGAGGCTCATCGGCGGCGTTCCGATGAATCGTGCCGCGAAGAGGCTCGCCGGCGTTTCGTAGAGCTCGACGGGCGCGCCGTTCTGCACGATGCGTCCCGCGTCGAGCAGGATGACCCGATCGGCCATGGTCATGGCCTCGACCTGGTCGTGCGTCACGTAGACCATCGTCACGCCGAGCTTTCGCTGGAGCGCCTTCAACTCGACGCGCATGTCCTGGCGCAGCTGCGCGTCCAAGTTGGAAAGCGGCTCGTCCATGAGGCAGACCGGCGCCTCGGCGATGATCGCGCGCCCGAGCGCGACGCGCTGCTGCTGGCCGCCGGAGAGCTGCGAGGGCTTGCGCGCGAGGAGCTTGGCGAGGCCGAGGAGCTCCGCGACGCGCGCGAGCCTTTGCGCGCGCTCCGCCGAGTCGACCTTCTTCACCTTGAGCCCGAACACGATGTTCTCGGCGACGGTGAGATGCGGAAAGAGCGCGTACGACTGGAACACCATCGCGATGCCGCGCTGCGCGGGCGGGAGATCGGTGACGTCGCGGCCGGCGATGCGGACCGTGCCGCCATCGGCGCGCTCGAGGCCCGCGATCAGGCGCAGCGTCGTCGACTTGCCGCAGCCCGAGGGTCCAAGCAGAACGTTGAAGGTTCCGGCGTCGAGCGAAAAGCTGATGTCGTCGACGGCGCGCACGGCGCCGTCGGCCGTCGTCCAGTGCTTGCTGACGTGCTCGAGCGAGATGGCCGACAAGGAACGCTCCGCGCGATACGCGCGCCGGCCGCTTCGGCGCGCTGCCGGGCATCATAGCAAAGCGCCGATGAGCGACCGAAGACGGTCGTCGCTCCGGCGAAGGCCGGGCCCTGTTTGGCTCGTATCAGTCGAAGAGCGCTTTGAGCGCCGCGCCCGGATCCGCGGCGCGCATGAACGCTTCGCCCACGAGGAAGGCGTTCACCCCGCTCGCGCGCATGCGCTCGACGTCCGCGCGCGCGAGAATGCCGCTCTCGGTCACGACGATGCGGTCGCGCGGCACCCGCGGCAGGAGCGAGAGCGTCGTGTCGAGGCTCACGTCGAACGTGCGAAGGTCGCGGTTGTTGACGCCGACGAGACCCGCGTCGACCGCGAGCGCGATCTCGAGCTCGCTCGCGTCGTGCACCTCGACCAGCACGGACATGCCGAATCCGCGCGCGAGCTCGGCCAGGTCGGCGAGCTCGTCGGGCGCGAGCGCCGCTACGATGAGCAGGATGCAATCGGCACCGATCGCGCGCGCTTCGAGCACCTGGTACTCGTCGACGATGAAATCCTTGCGCAGCACCGGCAGCGCGCACGCGTCGCGCGCACCCGTCAGGAACTCGGGCGCGCCCTGGAAATAGTCGCGGTCGGTCAGCACCGACAGGCACGTCGCGCCGCCCGCCTCGTAGCGGGCCGCGATCGCGGCGGGATCGAAGATCGGCCGGAGCACGCCGCGGCTCGGGCTCGCCTTCTTGATCTCGGCGATCACGGCGGCGCGCCCGCTCGCGATCGTCGCGCGCATCGCGCCTTCAAAGTCGCGCGGCGGCGGCAGCGATGCGATCTTCGCGCGCAGCGTCTCGACGGGACACGCCGCGCGCGCGAGCTCGACCTCGCGCGCCTTGGTGCGCAGGATCCGCTCCAGGATGTCGCCGCGGCGCGCCGGCTCGGGCGGTGCCGCGCTCACGTCGAGGCGAGCTCGTTCGTGACCGCGACGAACTCTTCGAGCTTGCGCTTCGCATCGCCCGACGCGATCGCCGCGCGCGCGCGTCCGATTCCGTCCGGAATCGATTCGGCGATATTCGCGGCGTAGAGCGCGACGCCGGCGTTGAGCGTCACGATCTCCCTCGGCGTGCCTTCGACGTTGTCGAGCGCCTCGAGCACCATCGTGCGCGACTCGATGGCGTCGGTCACGCGCAAGCCCCGATTCGAGATCATGCGCAAGCCGAAGTCCTCGGGATGGATCTCGTACTCGCGGACCGCGCCGTCCTTGAGCTCTCCCACCATGGTCGCGGCGCCGAGCGAGACTTCGTCCATGCCGTCCTTGCCGTACACGACGAGCACGTGCCGGCTGCCGAGCCGCTGCAGCACCCGGACCTGGATGCCGACGAGGTCGGGATGGAAGACGCCGAGGAGCTGGTTCGCCGCGCCCGCGGGATTGGTGAGCGGCCCGAGGATGTTGAAGATCGTGCGCACGCCGATTTCCTTCCGCACCGGCGCGGCGTGCTTCATCGCGGCGTGATGATTCGGCGCGAACATGAAGCCGATGCCGGTCCGCTCGATGCTTCGCGCCACCTGCCGCGGGGAGAGCATGATGTTCGCGCCGAGCGCCTCGAGGACGTCCGCGCTGCCCGAGCGCGACGACACCGAGCGCCCGCCGTGCTTCGCGACGCGCGCGCCCGCCGCCGCGGCGACGAACATCGAGGCGGTGGAGATGTTGAAGGTATGCGAAGCGTCGCCGCCGGTGCCCACGATGTCGAGGAGGTGCTCGCCGTCCGCCACCTCGACGCGCGTCGCGAACTCGCGCATGACCTGCGCCGCCGCGGCGATCTCGCCGACGGTTTCCTTCTTCACGCGCAGCCCGACGGTGAGCGCCGCGATCATCACCGGCGAGGCCTCGCCGCTCATGATCTTGCGCATGAGCGCGAGCATCTCGTCGTGGAAGATCTCGCGGTGCTCGATCGTGCGCTGGAGCGCCTCCTGGAGCGTGAGCGCCATGGCGGTCGAGGTCAGTGCGCGCCGAGGAAGTTGCGCAGGAGCTCGTGGCCTTGCGCGGTCAGGATCGCCTCGGGGTGGAACTGCACGCCCTCGACCGGATACTGCCGATGCCGCACTCCCATGATCTCGCCGTCGTCGCTCTCCGCGGTGACCTCCAGGCACTCCGGCACGCTCGAGCGATCGATGACGAGCGAGTGATAGCGGGTGGCGGTGAGCGGATTCGCAAGCCCGCTGAACACGCCTTCGCCGCGGTGCGTGACCTGCGAGAGTTTGCCGTGCATGACGTTCTTCGCGCGCACGATGCGCCCGCCGAAGGCCTGTCCGATCGCCTGGTGGCCGAGGCACACGCCGAGGATCGGGATCTCGCTCGCGAAGCGCTCGACGAGCGCCACCGACACGCCCGCTTCCGTCGGCGTGCACGGCCCCGGCGAGATCACGATCCGGTCGGGCTTCCACGCGGCGATCTGATCGAGCGTGAGGGCGTCGTTGCGATGCACCTGCACGTCGGCGCCGAGCTCGCCCAGGTACTGGACGAGGTTGTAGGTGAAGGAGTCGTAGTTGTCGATCATAAGGAGCATGGCGCGTCCATCCTGCGTGAGTCGGAGACGTGCGGTGTGCCACCGCACGAGGAACGGGCGCCCTGGACGGGCTAGTACGCGCTCACCGCCATCGGCGGGAAGGGGACACGTGCCTGGCGCTGCGCTTGCTCATGGCGAGGCCGAGGGTATCAGCGCAGGCGGCGACTTTTCAAGCGACGATTCCGGCGGCAGGCGCACGCCGGCAAATCGCGGCGGAAAGAGCTACGCGCTGGTCACGGCGCACGCTTCCAGTCCGAGCGGAGCTCGCGTCCGTCGGCCGTCCGGTAGACGCCTTTCGAAATGCGCTCCATCAACGTGCCGTCGCACACGAGCACGAGCTGCAGGGCCTCTGCGCCCCCCCCCCCGAACGCTCCCTGCCACCGGCGTGCAGCACGGCGCAGACCGTGTGCTCGCGGCCATCGCGATCGTATGCCGGATAGAACCTTACCGCGGGCATGCGCCGTCATACGCAAGCCTCTTGCCAGCCGGCCGATGCCGCTGCGCGCACGGGTATGCGCGCGTCGCAGGACCTCACAGCCGTCGCGTGCGCGTGCGCGGCTGCTGCAGGTACGCTGCCACGTAGGTCGCCACGTCTTCGGCGCGGTCGCCGACACGCTCGATCGCCTGTCGCAGCACGCCATGCGAGCAACCGAGCCGTTTGCACCACGAATGCATCGAGGTCGCATCCTTGGCATCGATCCGCACATCTTCGACAAGGTCGTCCTGCTGCATGATCTTCTCCCGGCAAATCAGGCTGCCCACGAAATAGGAGCGCCGGGCCGGGGCTTCAAGGCCCCGCCGGAATCGTGTAGCACATTGGCATGAGTTCGTAGACTTCAGCGGGAGTTCCTCGCTATAGTTGCACGCCGATCGCCGTCGGTCCGACGCCATCGAAGTCGCAGCGCCTTCGTCCGTCGCGGCGTTTCGACGTTCCTCCACGACACGCGACCATGCCCGAGCAGGTGCGATGACCCGCGAAGATGCGCATCCGCCCTTTGCCGACTCGACGCAGAACGCGCGCGCGCGCACGGCTCCGCCCGCCGCGGCTGCGGCGAAGCGGCCGTTGAGACCGGGGCCGTCGCGGACGATTCCGTGGCACATCACCGCGTCGTTCGGGGCGTGCCTCGCCGCGGTGGTCGTACTCGTCCTGGGATTCGGCGCCGCCTCGCAGCAGCAGGCCGCTTCGGTGCAGTGGGTCGACCACACCTGGCGCGTCAAACGCGCGCTCGACCGTCTCGAGCGGCAGGTGAGCGAGGCCGAAACGAGCGTGCGCGCGTATCTCCTCACGAGCCGCGACGACCTACTCGCGCCGTACCGCGAGGCGCAGCAGAAATACCTCGCCACGGTCGACGAGATCGCCCAGCTCACGTCGGACAATCCGCGGCAGCTCGCGAACAATGCGGCGCTGAAGTCGCTCCTGAACCAGAAGTGGCGCGTCCTTTCCGACGCGCTCGCGGCGAAGCCGGCCGGCGGCGAAGCCGACAAGGTCACGCCGGCGTTGCTCGATTCGACCCTCGGCGCGATGGCACGCGTGCGATCGATCCTGCGGTCGATGGACGACGAGGAAACGAAGCTCCTCGAGCAGCGGGAGGCCGCGTTCCGCGCAGCGACCGCGCGCGAGCAGACGACGGTCGTCGGCGCTTCCGTCGCTGCGCTGCTCCTCATCTGCCTCCTCTATGCCACGATCCTCCGCGCGCTCAAGCACCGCGCCCACGTCGAGGACGAGCTCGCGCGCGTCAATCGCAACCTGAGCGACCAGGTCGTCGAGCGCACGACGCAGCTCTCGGCGTTGAGCCAGCATCTCCTCAGCATGTCGGAAAAGGAGCGCGACGAGCTCGCGCGCGAGCTCCACGACGAGCTCGGATCGCATCTCTCCGCGGCGCTGATGGACGTCACGGCGGTTGCGCGCGAGCTGAAGCGCGCCGGACGCGCCGAGCTCCTGCCGGCGATCGAGCGCGCCATCGAAACCCTGCGCGCGTCGACGCGGATCGGCCGCAACATCGTGGCCGACCTGCGGCCGATCATGCTGCGCGAGTTCGGGCTCGCGCAGACGATCGACGCGATGTGCGCGCATTTCGCCCAGGCGAGCGGCATCGCGTGCGAGCACCGGCTCGAGGATCTCGCGTTCACGGAGGAAGCCGCCATCGCGCTCTACCGCATCGCGCAGGAATCGCTCAGCAACGTGCGCAGGCACTCGCAGGCGACGCGCGTGCACGTGCGTCTTTCGCGCGTCGACGAGACGATCGAGCTCGTCGTGGACGACGACGGCGTCGGCATGCGCGGCATGCCGGCGCGAACGATCGACGCGCACGGCATCCTCGGCATGCGCGAGCGGGCGCTCGCGCTCGGCGGCACCTTCGACATCAAGCGCGGGACAGGCTCGCGTGGAACCATGGTGCGCGTCGGCGTGCCGGCGGCCGTCGCGTTGAAGGGCGGCTCTCCACGGACGTAACCTGCGGCGATCAGCGCTCGGCGTCGAGCCCGAGCTGCACCATCTGCGCCGCACGCAGCACCGCGCGCGCCTTGTTCTGCGTCTCCTGCCATTCGCTCTCGGGCACCGAGTCGTGCACGATGCCGCCGCCCGCCTGGACATAGAGCATCTGGTCCTTGAGCACGGCGGTGCGGATGGCGATCGCGACGTCCATGTCGCCCTGGAAGCTCAGATAGCCGACCGCGCCCGCGTACACGCCCCGGCGCGTGGGCTCGAGCTCGTCGATGATCTCCATCGCGCGCACCTTGGGGGCGCCCGACACGGTGCCGGCGGGAAAGCTCGCGCGCAGCACGTCGATCGCGGTGAGCCCGGGACGGAGCATCCCTTCGACGTTCGACACGACGTGCATCACGTGCGAGTACCGTTCGATCGCCATGCGCTCCGTCACGTTGACGCTGCCGATCGCAGCGACCCGCCCGACGTCGTTGCGTCCGAGGTCGAGGAGCATCACGTGTTCCGCGATCTCCTTCGGATCAGCCAGGAGCTCGCGCGCGAGCCGCTCGTCCGCCTCGCGCGTCGCGCCGCGGGGCCGCGTGCCGGCGATCGGGCGCAGGGTGACGACGTCGCCTTCCTTGCGCACGAGGATCTCGGGCGAGGCGCCGACCACGTGGAAGTCGCCGAAGTCGTAATAGAACATGTACGGCGACGGGTTGAGCGAGCGGAGCGCGCGATAGAGCGACAACGGCGACGCCGTGAACGGCAGGCGCATGCGTTGCGCGATCACCACCTGCATGATGTCGCCCGCGGCGATGTACTCCTTCGCGCGCAGCACCGCCTGACGATACGCGTTCTCGCCGAACTCGCTCTCGGCCGTCGTCACCGCGGTCGCGGTCTGGTAGGGGATGGGCACGTTGCGGCGCAGCCGCTGCCGCAGCGCCTGCAGCCGGTCGCTCGCGTTCCAGTACGCGTTGGGCTCCGCGGGATCGGCGTAGACGATGAGCGAGATCTTGCCCGCCAGATTGTCGACGACCGCGAGCTCCTCGGTTAAGAGGAGCAGGATGTCGGGAAGCTCGTCCAGCGGCGATTCACCCGCCGGCGCGGAAGCGGCGAGCCTCTTCTCGATGTGGCGCACGACGTCGTACGCGAAGTACCCGGCGAGCCCGCCGCAGAAGCGCGGCAGGCCCGGCGTGGGCGCGACGCGGTAGCGGCGCATGAACGCGGCGACGAAATCGAGCGGGTCGCCGGTGTGCCGCTCGACGATGCCGCCGCGGTCCTCGACTTCGATGCTCGATCCTTTCGCGCGGATGCGGATGCGCGCCGGCAATCCGATGAACGAATAGCGCCCGAAGCGCTCGCCGCCGACCACGGACTCGAGCAGGAACGTGTAGCGCTGGTTCGCGAGCTTGAGGTAGAGCGAGAGAGGTGTGTCGAGGTCCGCGAACGACTCGAGCACGAGCGGGATGCGGTTATAGCCCTGCGCGGCGAGCGCGCCGAATTCGCCTTCGGTCATGGTGCTTCACGCCTCGTTCGTTGCGATCGATGCTGCCGGGCCGCGATCGGTGCGCGGCCCTCCTGCGACCTCTCGCGCTCGGCGTTCGCCTGCGGTCGGGAGCTCCCGGCGCATGCGGCGTTGGCGCGGCGGCCGTCCTGCGGCTTAGCGTGAGCGGCGCCAGCGCCCCGGGGTGTCGCGCCGGACGCGGGAAGGATCGCGAGAGCGAGCGTGCGAGCGCATGGAGGAATCGCAGAGGCGGATGTGAAGCGCGAACGACTATACCAGCGCCATGGATGCGAGGCAAAGATGCGCGGGCGTCAGCCGCGCGCCGCGCGCTTCATCGCGGCGATCGCGGCGCGGTAGTCGCCGCTGCCGAAGATCGCGGAGCCCGCGACGAACATGTCGGCGCCCGCGCGAGCGATCTCGCCGATGTTGTCGGGCTTCACGCCGCCGTCGACCTCGAGGCGGATGTCGCGTCCGCTGCGCTCACGCTCGGCGTCGATGCGGCGGCGCGCGTCGGCGATCTTGGACAGCGCCTCGGGGATGAACGACTGGCCGCCGAAGCCCGGATTCACCGACATGATGAGCACGAGATCGAGCTTCGAGATCACATGGTCGAGCCACGCGAGCGGCGTCGCGGGATTGAACACGAGCCCCGCCGCGCAGCCCTCGTCGTGGATCAAGCCGATGGTGCGATCGACGTGCTCGCTAGCCTCGGGATGGAAGCTCAGGATGGACGCGCCGGCCTTCGCGAACTCGGGCACGATGCGATCGACCGGCTTCACCATGAGGTGCACGTCGATGGGCGCGGCGGTGCACGGGCGGATGGCGGCGCACACGAGAGGACCCACCGTGAGATTCGGCACGTAGTGGTTGTCCATCACGTCGAAGTGCACGAGATCGGCGCCCGCGTCGACCACGGCTCGCACTTCGTCGCCGAGCCGCGCGAAATCGGCCGAGAGCACCGACGCGGCGATGTCGCATCGTCTCATCGGTTATAATTTCCGATCTTCTCGAGCGGAATCGCGGGCCATCCCCGCCCGCGATTCGGCCGAGCGTCCTGCGCGAAGGTCCGATGGCGGCGAGCAAAAAATACGACATCACCGTGGTGCCGCGCGCCACGTACGTCGAGGATCAGTCCGATCCGTCGAAAAACCAGTACATGTTCGCCTACACCATCACGGTCACGAATACGGGGAGCGTCCCCGCCCAGCTCGTGAGCCGCCACTGGGTCATCACCGACGCGAACAACAAGGTGATGGAAGTGAAGGGCCTGGGCGTCGTCGGCCAGCAGCCGCTCCTGAAGCCCGGCGAGAGCTTCGAGTACACGAGCGGCACCAATCTCGAGACCGCGGTGGGCACGATGCGCGGCACCTACCAGATGGTCGCCGAGGACGGTCAGCACTTCGACGCCACGATCCCGTCGTTCACGCTTTCGGTTCCCCGGGTTCTCCACTAGCGCGACGCCCGTCGCGCGCATCTTCCCGTCGCGGCGGCGGCTTGCGCCTGCCGCTCATCGTGAACCAGACGATGAAGATCGCGAGGAACAGCGCGACCCCCACCTCGAGCAGCAGCCACTGCATCGCCACGCACCTCCGCGCGCTCGCCGCGTGCGCGGCGCTCGCGCTCGCTCTCGTCGCGTGCGCGCCGCAACGCTTTTTTGAGCCTGCGCCGGCGGCGCGCTTCACGCCGGTCGACTATTCGGATCTTCCCGGCTGGCGCGACGATTCGATGCGCGAAGCGTGGCCCGCGTGGCTCGGCGCCTGCCATGCGCGGAGCGCCGGAAGCACCGCTGCCGACCCGTGGGCAACGCCGTGCGCCCGCGCGCGCGAGCTCGACGCGCGCGACGACGCGACGGTGCGCGCGTTTTTCGAGCGCGAGTTTACACCGTATCGAATGACCACCCGCGAAGGCGACGACGCCGGGCTCGTCACCGGCTACTTCGAGCCGTCGTTGTCGGGCAGCCGCACGCGCCACGGCCGCTTCCAGACGCCGCTGCATCGGCCGCCCGACGATCTCCTGCACGTCGAGCTCGACGCGCTGTTCCCCGCGCTCGCCGGTGCGCGCGTGCGAGGGCGGCGCGTCGGCAATCGCGTCGTGCCGTACTGGACGCGCACCGAGATCGTCGCGAAGGGCGCGTCGCTCGACCGTTTCGCGATCGTGTACGTGGACGATCCGCTCGCCGCATTCTTTCTCGAGGTGCAGGGTGCCGGACGCATCGCGCTCGACGACGGGAACGTCGTGCGCCTCGCGTACGCCGATCAGAACGGGCATCCGTATCGGGCGATCGGGCGCGTCCTCGTCGAGCGCGGCGCGCTCGCGCGCGAGGACGTCACGCTGCCGTCGATCACCGCGTGGGCGAGAGCGCACCCGGTCGAAACGCCGGCGCTCCTCGACGAGAACCCGAGCTACGTCTTCTTCCGCGAGCTCGATCCTGCGACGCGCGCAGACGAAGGGCCTCCGGGAACGCTCGGCGTTCCGCTCGTCGCGGGGCGCAGCGTCGCCGTCGACCCGCGCACCGTGCCGCTCGGCACGCCGCTGTTCCTCGATACGCGAAGACCCTCCGACGACGCGCCGCTCGATCGTCTCGTCGTCGCGCTCGACACCGGCGGCGCGATCCGCGGCCCGCTCCGCTTCGACTACTTCTGGGGGTTCGGCGACGACGCCGCGCGCGAGGCCGGCCTCATGAAGGCGCGCGGGCGGGCCTGGGTGTTGTGGCCGCGCGGCGCTCCGCCGCCGTCGTGATCCGCGCCGCATGAAAACGAAGAACCCCGCGCGAAGGCGGGGTTCCTGGGCGATTCGTTGCCTCGCTGCGACGGGCGTTGCGTCAGCCGTTCCTGCGCCGCATCGACCACATCGCGAGACCGCCGACGAGCGCGATCATGAGGATCATGCCCCACTCCGACATCGTCGGCACGAGCAGCGGACCGCTGCTGCCGCCGCCCACCGCGGAGAGCTGCGTCGTCAGATATTGGGTGTAGGAAGCCGACGCGCCGGCGCCGAGGTTGAGCGGCGTCGCGAAGCCCCAGTAGTACTCGGTGGCGCTGTCGATGCCGCTCCCTGTGTTCGTGAAGTCCCAGGCGTTGGTCTGGGCGATGCCCCAGCCCGAATAGCGGAGCTGCTCGGGTTGCGTCGGTGCGGGCGAGAGCGCGCTGCCGCCGATCGTGCCGAACACGCTGAAGGTAGGCGACGCCGCATTGTCGACTTCCTCGAACAGCTGGAAGCTCGGGTTCGTGAACGTCGCGAAGGTCGAGGTGAACACGCCGTCGGGATTGCGCGTGCGGAACACCGACGCGTCGTTGCCGTTGATCTCCCAGTCCCACATCGTGCGCACGCCGTAGGTGCGCGCCGTGCCGGTGGTGTTCGTCACCGTGACGGTGTGCTGAACGTTGGTGTTGCCGAGCGTGGTGCCGTTCAGGATCACGTCCTGCACGACGGTCCAGCTCGGCAGCGTATAGGTGGTGCGAAAGCCCGTCGTGCCGAGATTCGTCGTCGCGAGTGTCGCCGGCGCGCTCAGCATGCTGCGCAGCGTGTAGCCGGTAAGCCCGGCGCTGCTCGCGCCGCCGTTGTTCCACATCTCGCTCGAGGTCGCGTCGCGCAGCGTGATGTACGACGTGCCGATGGGAAAGATGACCTGTGCATTCGGATGCGGATGACTCGCGCCGGTGACGACCGTCCATTGCCCGGTCGTATCCTCGAGCTGGATGGTCAGGATGCCGTTCGTGACCTGGCGAACCGCGCTGGTCACGCGACCGGGCGCGGCGGGATCGGCCGGGGTCTTCGCTTGCGCGACGGCCGACAGCATGAGCATCGCGAGCACGGCCGTGCCGAGCGATGCGACGAGGCGCTTCGACTGGATCATGGACTCCCTTTCTAGATGTGCACGGCGCGCGGGCTTCAGCGCTTCGTTTTTGCGCCGTGTTGCGGCGAATCGTAAGTGGTGTTGTTCTGCGCCGTCAAGGATTTACCCCGTGAGAGCGGCCCGTCGTCGTCCGGAAAAGCAACACCTTGGCGGCGCCGGCGGCGATGGGGCGGTTGTCGTGAACGATAGCGGGCGAGCGCGGGGTGAGCGCACTCCGTGCCCTTCGTCAGCTCCCGCCGCGACTGTGGATCGGGGGGAAGAAGAGCTCTCGCCAGTCGTTCGGCTTCGCCTTGATCGAGCCGACACGCGCCATGAATGTCGCGTACTGCATCGTGCCTTCCGGCACGGACGAGAACCGGGAGTTCGGATCCTCGAGGATCGTCAGCACCTCGTCCGCCGACGCTTTGACGTTCGACGCCGCGACGTAGATCTGCGCCGCCTTGCGCTTGTCGCCCGCGATGAGCGCGTTGGCCGCGTCGAGCGCCGCGATGAACGCCTCGCAGATCTTCGGGTTCGCGTCGAAGAACCTGCGCGAGGTGTACGTCATGTCGAGCGTGATGTTGCCGAGGAGGTCGACCGAATTGAACACGCGGTGGAGGCCCGGCGCTTTCGCTTCGACGTACGAGAACGGCGGCGACGCCATGTGCGCGTCGATCTCGCCCTTGCCCGAGAGGAGCACTGCGAGCGCTTCCGGGTGCGGCAGCGCGACCGTGATCGGGTCGAGCTTCGCGTAGCTCGCATCGCCGAAGGTCTTCGCCGCCGCCATGTGCAGGAGCACCGCGGGGAGCGACGTCTTGATGCCCGGCACAGCGATGCGGTCCTTGTCCGTGAAATCGGCCAGCGAATGGACGCTCGGATTGCGCGTCATCAGATACATCGACGAAGAGCTCATGCCGCTCAGGCCGCGGATCTCGAGCGCGGGATTGTCCTTCGCCTTCGCCCACAGCGTGAGAAAGCCCGGGACGCCGATCGTCGCGATGTCGAGGGCGCCCGAGAGCATCGCGTCGTTGATGACGTTGCCGCCGTCCAGCACCTTGTAGCTCGCGCGCAGGTCGGGAAGCCCGCGTGCCCGCGCCTCGCGCTCGAGGAGCTTCTCGTGCTGCATCACCATGATCGGCAGGTAGAGGACGCCGTATCCGTGCGAGATGCGGACCTCGCTCTGCTCGGCGCGCGCGACGCAGGCGAGCGCCGAGAGCACGAGCGCGACGACGCCGCGCGCGAGGCCCGTCAGCGCGAGCGGAGAGCGCGCGCTGGGCGCCGGCTCACCAGCACCGGCACGTCGTCGCGGCGGGATCCTTCGTGTCCTTGTCGCCGTCCTTTGCATCCTTCGCGTCCTTGGGCTTGGCGTCGCTCGGGCTGATGAACTGGTGGTTCGCGAAGTTGCCCGCGGCGCAGCGCTCGGCACAGGCACGCTCGCCCGAGTTGGGCTCGCGGAAAAAGAGCATCACCGCGACGCCGCCGGCGGCGACGAGCAGCACGGCCCACACGACCATCAGGCGCATGAGTGGGCGGAGACGCTAACGCGCGTCGGCCGAGCGCGCCTGCTCGTCCGCGTGGTAGCTCGAGCGCACGAGCGCGCCCACGGCCGCGTGCCGGAAGCCCATCGCGTACGCCTCGCGCGCGAACATCGCGAACGTCGCCGGGTCGACGTAGCGCTGCACCGGCAGGTGCGAGCGCGTCGGCTGCAGGTACTGGCCGATGGTGAGCATGTCGATCGAATGGTCGCGCATGTCGCGCATGACGTCGAGGATCTCGTCGTCGGCCTCGCCCAGACCGACCATCAATCCGGATTTCGTCGGCACGCCCGGGAAGCGCGCCTTGAACGTCGAGAGGAGCGACAGCGAGTGCGCGTAGTCGGCGCCGGGACGCGCGGTGCGATAGAGGCGCGGCACGGTCTCGAGATTGTGGTTCATGACGTCGGGAGGGTTCGTCGCGAGCGCGTCGAGCGCGCGCTCGAGCCGGCCTCGGAAATCGGGCACGAGGACCTCGATGCGCGTCGCCGGCGAGAGCTCGCGGACGCGTGCGATGCATTGGGCGAAATGCGCGGCGCCGCCGTCCTTGAGATCGTCGCGGTCGACGCTCGTGATCACGACGTACGCGAGCTTCAGCGCGGCGATCGCGCGGGCGAGGTTCGAAGGCTCGTCGGGGTCGAGCGGCAGCGGTCGTCCGTGACCGACGTCGCAGAACGGGCAGCGACGCGTGCAGAGGTCGCCCATGATCATGAACGTGGCGGTACCCTTGCCGAAGCACTCGCCGATGTTCGGGCACGACGCCTCTTCGCACACGGTGTGCAGGCGGTGCTCGCGGAGCAACGCCTTGATCTCGTAAAACCGCGGCGAGGACGGGGCGCGGACGCGGATCCATTCCGGCTTGCGGAGCGGCTCGCCCCAGGGGCTCGGAAGCTCGCCCGCGGGGCGGATTTCGTGGCGCGCGTAGGTGCGGGCGGTCTTCGCTTCGCCCTTCTGCTTCACGCCCGCCACCACGGGCGCCGGCGCGTGCTCGCTCATGACGTCCTCGCGAGTCGGGCTTCGCGCGACGCGCGATCGATCGACGTCGCGAGCGCCGCGGCGAAGCGCGACTCGACGTCCTCGCGCGTGGCCTGCGGTGCGAGATCGCGGAGCTGCGCGACTTCGAGCCCCGCGAAACCGCACGGGTCGATGCGCGTGAACGGCGTCAGATCCATGTCCCTGTTGAGCGCAACGCCGTGGTAGCTGCAGCCGTTCCTGATCTTGAGACCGAGCGCTGCGATCTTCGCCTCGCGGCCGCCGCGCTCGATGTAGACGCCCGGCCGGTCGGCGCGGCCATACGCCCGCACGTCGTAACCCGCGAGCAATTCTATCACCGCGCCTTCGATCGCCCGGACGAGCGCGCGCACCCCGAGCCGACGTCGCGCGAGATCGACGAGCACATACGCCACCGTCTGACCGGGCCCGTGATACGTGACCTGCCCGCCGCGATCGACCTTGAGCACGGGGATGTCGGCGGGCTCGCGCACGTGCTCGCGCCGCCCGGCGAGTCCGAGCGTGTACACGGGCGGATGCTCGGTGAGCCAGATCGCGTCCGGCGTCGCGCGATCACGCGACCCGGTGAACGCCTGCATGGCGCGCCATGCGTCGACGTACTCGGTGACGCCGAGGCGCTCGACGCCGATCGCGCGAGCGCCGCTCTCCGCCTCGAGCGTTGCGGCGACCGGCGGCGCGATGGCGCTCATCGCGCGGGCTCGGAATCAGATGACCAGGACGACCTTGGGATGCGACGACAGCTCGCGATAGAGACCGTCGAGCTGGTCGCGCGAGGTCGCGTTGACGACACAGGTGAGGCTCAGGTAGTTGCCTTCGCGCGAGGCGCGCATGCCCATCGACGCGCTGTCGAAATCCGGGGCGTGGCGAAGCACGATGTCGAGGATCGCCTGCGCGAAGCCGTCTTCGGTGCGCCCCATGATCTTGATGGGAAAGGCGCACGGAAACGTGAGCAGGCTTTCGGGCTGTCCGGACATTTGCGTTTCCATGCAGCCAATATGAGGCGGATGCGACGAGGGCGCAAGCGTTCGCGCGAGGTCAGGCGCCCTCCGCGTACATGTACCGGCGCGTCGCGGGATGCGGCAGGCGTCCGTCGGCGTGCGGCCGACCTGCGAGAAGCTGGAAGATCGAGAGCCAGCCGCGATCGAACGCGTGCGCGGATCCCGCCATGTAGATGCGCCAGACGCGGAACTTCTCGTCGCCGACCTCGCGTCGCGCGGCGCCGGCGTTCGCCTCGAGGCGATCGACCCAGCTCCACAGCGTTCGCCCGTAGTGCTCGCGCAACGGCTCGGCGTCGAGGAGCTCGAGGCCGGCGCGCGCCATGCCGTCGATCACGGTCGAAACGTGCGCGAGCTGTCCGCCGGGAAAGACGTACTCCTCGACGAAGTCGCCGATGCCGCTGCCGAGCGCGCCCGTGCCCACCCAGTTGTGGGTGATGCCGTGATTCATCACGAACCCGCCCGGCTTCAGCAGGCGATGGATCTTCCCGAAGTACCTGGGATAGTTCTCGACGCCGACGTGCTCGAACATGCCGACGCTCGCGATCTTGTCGTACGCAACGTCGTCGGGCAGGTCCTGGTAGTCGCGGAGCTCGACTTTCACGCGGCCGGAGAGGCCGAGCTCCTCGATGCGTCGCGAGACGTGCTCGAACTGGTTCCGCGAGAGCGTGATGCCGGTCGCGTTCACGCCGTAGCGCTCCGCCGCCCACAGGATGAGCGCGCCCCATCCGCAACCGATGTCGAGGAAGCGCTCGCCCGGCGCGAGCATGAGCTTCCTGCAGATGTGATCGAGCTTCGCCGCCTGCGCGGCGTCGAGCGTGTCGGCGCCCTCGGCGAAGTACGCGCACGAATACACCATCCGCGCGTCGAGCCAGAGCGCGTAGAACGCATTCGAGACGTCGTAGTGGTGCTGGATGTTCGCCGCGTTGCTGCGGCGGTGATGCCACCATGCGAGGAGACGCCCGCGCATCGCATCGCGGCCGTGCGCGACGTTGCCGACGAGCGCCTCGGCGACGCTCAGAATGCGCCGTGCGCTGCCGCTGAAATCGATGTCGCCGTGCACGTACGCGCGCGCGAGCCTGCCGAGCTGCGGGGCGGCGAGCGCGCGCAGGCCGTTCCACGTGCGTGCCACCACGTCGATCTCGGGCTTCGGCGAGAGCGCGACCTCCTTGCCGTCGGGAAGCAGAAGCTTGATCGGGATGTCGCGGCCGCGGTAGCGCGACGCGATCGCCTGGGCGAGTGCCTGTCTCATGTCGAGGGTGCGCGAGAGCGCGCGAGGCGGATCGGAACGGTCAGTTTATCAGCCGGCGCGCGCTCGCGCCGCGGTGCGCCTTTTTGACACGCGTGAACGTGCCTTCTACCATCGGTCGTCCGCCGCGCCGCGCCCTTCGCGCGAGCTGCCGCGAGCCCACCCCCTTGGAAACGTCCCGCGCCGACCTGCCTTCGCTCACCGCGCGCGGCTTCCGCGACGCGATGGCGCAATTCGCGACCGGCGTCACCATCATCACCGCGCGCGCCGCGCCCGATGCATTCGTCGGGTTCACCGCGACTTCCTTCAACTCGGTGTCGCTCGACCCGCCGCTCATCGTGTGGGCGCTGTCGCGCCGCTCGCGAAGCCTCGCCGCGTTCGAGCGCGCCGCGCGCTACGCGGTGAACGTGCTCGCGCACGACCAGAGCGAGCTCGCGCACCGCTTCTCGCGGCCGCACGAGGACCGCTTCGCGGGCGTCGCGTTCGCGCTCGACTGGGCCGACGCTCCGCTCATCGACGGCTGCGCCGCGTGGCTCGAGTGCAGGCACCACGCGCTGCACACGGCGGGCGATCACATGCTCTTCGTCGGCGAGGCCGTGTCTTGCGCGCACCGGAGCGCTGCGCCGCTGGTCTGGCATGCGGGGAAGCTGACGTCGCGCGCGTAGCGCCGCGCGGTTTTCGTCGTTCCGGCGCTGGCGGAACCCAGTGGCGTCGATAGCGCCCGAAATCACAGGGTGCCCGCGCCCGCGTCCGCGGGAACGGCGACCGCGCCCTTGCTGTCCTGGAACAGCGCGTACATCCTTCGGAAAACGGGCCCCGGCCGGCCGCCGCCGAACGGCGCGCCGTCGATCCTCGTCACGGCGAGCACCTCCTTGCTCGACGACGACAGCCACATCTCGTCCGCCGACAGCGCCTCGTCGCGCGAGACGGGACGCATCTCGAACGGTATCCCGCCCGCCTCCGCGAGCTCGTGCGTCGCGTCGTAGGTGATGCCCGGAAGGATCATGTTGTCCTTCGGCGGGGCGATCACGATGCCGCGCTTCACGACGAGCACGTTCGACGCCGAGGCTTCGGTGAGCTGCCCGTCGCGGAAGAGAATCGTCTCCACCGCGCCGGCGTCGGTGGCGAGCTGGCGGGCGAGCACGTTGCCGAGGAGCGATGTCGTCTTGAGATCGCAGTGGAGCCATCGCTCGTCGCGTGCGGTGACGACCGGCACACCGTTCTCGACCTGCTCGGCCGTCGGCAGCGCGAGCGGGTTGCTCATCATGAATACCGTCGGCGCGACACCCGCGGGAAACGCGTGATCGCGCTTCGCGACGCCGCGCGTCACCTGGAAGTAGACCGCCTGATCGTCGAACGGCATCCGCGCGATCATGTCGCGGATGAGCGCTTCCCATTCGGTCACCGTGTGCGGATTCGAAAGCCGGATGCCGTCGAGGCTCCGCTGGAGACGCGCGAGGTGCTGCGCCATGCGGTAGGGACGTCGGCCGTACACGGGGATCAATTCGTACACGCCGTCGCCGTAGATGAAGCCGCGATCGAGCACCGAGACGCGCGCTTGGTCGAGGGGCACGAACCCGCCGTTGAGATAGACGATCATGGGATGGCCTTCCGGTCGCGCGTCACTTGAGCCACAGCCTCAACGTGTCCCATGCGCGCGCGACGATGTTCGCGGGCTCCACGTCGGATAGCGCGAGGAGCGGGAACGCCGCGACCTGCGCATTGTCGAGCGTCACCTTGACGATGCCGACGCGCTGCCCTTTCGTCACCGGCGCGATGAGCGGCTCGACCGCTTCGAGGGAGATCTTGAGCTTCGGCGCCTGTCCCTTGGGCAGGCTCACGATCTGCTCCGCGTTGAAGCCCGCGTTGACCGTGTCGCTGCTGCCCTTCCACACGCGAAGCGAGGTGACCGGCTGGCCGTTCTGGTACAGCGCGACGGTGTCGAAGAACTGGAAGCCGTAATTGAGGAGCTTCTGCGATTCGATCGCGCGGCTCGATTCGGAGCCCGCACCGAGCACCACCGAGACGAGCCTTCGCGCGCCGCGCTTCGCCGACGCGACGAGGCAATAGCCCGCGGCGTCGGTGAAGCCGGTCTTGAGGCCGTCGACGTAGGGATCGCTCCACAGCAGCCGATTGCGGTTCGGCTGGGTGATGTTGTTATAGCGGTATTCCTTGATCGAGTAGAGCGGATAGTATTCGGGAAAGTCGCGGATGATCGCGATGGCCAGCGTCGCGAGATCGCTCGCCGTGCTCGCCTGTTGCGGGTGCGGAAGCCCTGTCGCGTTCACGAAGTGCGTGTTGCGCATGTTGAGGTGCGCGGCGGTCTCGTTCATCATCACGACGAACGCGTCCTCGGAGCCGGCGACGGTCTCGGCGAGCGCGACGCTCGCGTCGTTGCCCGATTGCACGATTACGCCGTGCAGGAGCTCGTCGACCGTGACCGGCTTCCTCGGCTCGATGAACATGCGCGAGCCTTCCGCGCGCCACGCGCGCTCCGATACGATGACGACCTGCCCGGGATCGATGCGCTTCGTCTTGAGGGCACCGAACGCGATGTACGCGGTCATGAGCTTGGTGAGCGATGCGGGCTCGCGGCGCTCGTCGGGATTCTCCGCGGCGAGCGTCTGGCCGGTGACCGCGTCGACGAGCACGAACGATCGCGCCGCGATCGTCGGCGGCGGCGCCGCCGCGCTTGCCGCGAGCTGCGCGCGCGCGAGCTCGGCGACGCAAACGAGGAAGACGAAGAAGATGCCGGCGGGAACGGTGAAGCGGAAGCGCATCGCGGGTGCGGCGGCGAAACGCGCGATTATACCGGCGCTGCGCACGCGCTCGCCGCGTGACGGCGCGACATCGGCGCGCGCATCGCCCGCGATCCTGCGCGCGCCGGCGGCGTTCGCGGGAAAG
>JADMIO010970551.1_pt1 | contig 25176 bp, 19 predicted proteins | sample 8958161 | NCBI WGS metagenome assembly JADMIO01 (sample SAMN16585339, study PRJNA669376) | soil metagenome | isolation source: Crop rotation soil | place: USA: Cullars Rotation, Alabama | collected 2011
GCGACAACTTGTCCACGTGGAATTCTAAGCTTAGGATCCCAATGTGCTGGAAAGTAAGCTATCGACCTATGTCTAATCTCGTCGCGATTGTCGGCCGCCCGAATGTGGGGAAGTCTACGCTCTTCAACCGTCTCATCGGCGAGCGGCGCTCGATCGTCGGCGACGAGCCCGGAATCACGCGCGACCGGATTTACGGCGAGGTCGAGTGGGCGGGCGCGAAGTTCTCGCTGATCGACACGGGCGGCATCGTGCCGGATGACGACGCCGTGATACCCGCGAACATTCTCAAGCAGGCGGGAATGGCGATCGACGAGGCGCAGGTGCTGATCTGGGTGGTTGACGCGCGCGCGGGTATTACTCAGCTCGACGAAGAGCTCGCGGCGTTGTTGCGGTCTACCGGGAAGCACGTGCTCGTGGCGGCAAATAAGACTGACTCGTCGAGTCTTGAGAGCGAGAGCACTGAGTTTTTCCGTTTTGGCTTCGACGACGTGTTTCCGATCTCCGCGGAGCAGGGAATCGGCATTGGTGAACTGCTCGACAGCGTCGTTGAGGAGCTCAAGCTGGGTGAGCAGGAGGCGCCTTCGGATGAGCTTGCCGCACCGCGCGAGTTGCGGCTGGCGATTGTCGGCCGGCCGAACGTCGGCAAGTCGTCGCTGCTTAACCGATTACTTGGCGAAGACCGCGTCATTGTCTCGCCTGTCGCGGGCACGACGCGCGACGCGATCGACACAGTCCTGCAAACACCCGAGCGCAATTTCCGGCTGATCGACACCGCGGGTATTCGTCGCAAAGGCAAGACGGACGAGATGGCGGAGAAGCTGTCGGTGATTATGGCGCGGAAGAGTCTGGAGCGCGCGGATGTCGCGATCGTGATTGTCGACGCCGTCGAGGGTGTTACCGCGCTCGATGCCAATATCGCTGGTTATGCGCTCGATGCTGGCTGTTCGATCATCATCGCAGTGAACAAGTGGGACGCGATCGCGGACAAGGAGACAAATACGGCGGCGGAGTTTGAGCGCGGCTTGCGCGACAAGATGAAGTTTCTGGAGTGGGCGCCGGTGATTACGATCTCGGCGCTGACTGGTCAACGTGTCGAGAAGATTTTGTCGCTCGTTTTGAAGGCGGATGAAGCGCGGAACCGGCGCATTCCGACTGCGCAACTCAACGATTTCTTCGAACGTGCGATTGCGCAACCGCGAGGTGGGACCGCGCCGGCACCCGCGAAGGGTGGGGTGTCGCGGTTGAAAGTCCAGTATCTGACGCAGGTGGGTCTGCGGCCGCCGACGTTCGTGGTTTTCACGTCGGGTGGAAAACCCGGACTACATTTCTCATACGAGCGCTACCTGATGAATCGCCTGCGGGAAGAATTTGATTTCTACGCGACGCCGCTGCGCATCGTGGAGAAGCATAAGAAGTACTCCCGCAAAGGCGCAAAGGCGCAAAGGAGTTGATTCGGTCGCGGTTTTCCTTTGCGTCTTTGCGCCTTTGCGGGAGACTCCTTTTTTAATGACTCAAGCCTTTCCGATTAAATTCGAAGTCGAAGCTACGGCCGGTGAGGCGCGGGCGGGTCGGTTGATCACGCGACGTGGTGTGATCGAGACGCCCGTGTTCATGCCGGTCGGCACGGCCGGCACGGTCAAGGGCATTCGCTTTGAAGAACTCGAGTCCGACGATCTCGACGCCAAAATCATCCTCGGCAACACCTATCACCTCTGGCTACGTCCCGGAATCGAGGTCATCAAGTCTGCCGGTGGCCTGCATCGCTTCATCGGTTGGGACCGCGCCCTCTTAACTGACTCCGGCGGTTTTCAGGTCTGGAGTCTCGGCGCACTCCGCAAGATCTCCGAAGAAGGCACCGAGTTTCGCTCACACGTCGACGGGTCGTTACGCTTCTTGTCGCCCGAGGTCTCGATGGAAGTTCAAGCCGCACTCGGCTCGGATATCGTAATGGTTTTTGACGAGTGCGCGCCCGGTGAAGCCAGCCACGAAGAAACCGAGCGCAGCATGAACCTGACCGCCCGCTGGGCTCAACGTTCAAAAACCGCCTTCGATCGAATGCAATCAGAAGACGCGGACACTGGCCGTCGCGACGCAGAAGGCCTGAGCGGATCTCAGGCACTCTTTGGCATCATCCAGGGCGCCGGGCATCTTGATCTGCGACGTATCAGCGCCGAGAAGACCGTAAACATTGGCTTCGACGGCTACGCCATCGGCGGACTGAGCGTCGGTGAAGAGAAGTCGGTGATGTTTGAAGTAATTGAGGACATCGCTCCACGAATGCCGAAAAATGCGCCGCGCTATCTGATGGGCGTCGGCACACCGACCGATCTGGTCGAAGCCGTGGCGCGCGGTGTCGACATGTTCGACTGTGTTCTTCCGACGCGCAACGGCCGAACCGGCCAGGCTTTCACGTCGTGCGGCAAGCTGAACATCAAGAACGCACGATGGATTAACGACCAGCGCCCGCTCGACGAATCGTGTCGTTGTTCCGTCTGCCGGAGGCACTCGCGCGCGTACCTCCGTCATTTATATATAGCGGGCGAAATGCTGGCGAGTATCCTCCTGACCCACCACAATCTGGCCTTCTTCCTTGACACCATGCGAGGCGTGAGGCAATCTATCCGGTCTGGCGACTTCCCAAAATTTCGGCGTGAGTTCACCGAGCGGCTGGATGCGAATGGTGAATAGTGGTTCGCGAACTGGCCGCGTCTGTTTGTTCGGTTTGGGAAATCACAGTCAAATCCTAAAACAAAAATGCATATTCTACTGATTCTGTTTCAGAGTGGCTTAGGTGGACTTGCCCAGCTCGCGCCTCTGGTCCTGATCATCGGTGTCTTTTACCTTCTATTAATAAGGCCTCAGCAGAAGCGTCAAAGACAACTTCAGGAGACAATAGCCAGTCTGAAGATCGGCGATCGTGTGATTACGAACGGCGGCATCATCGGCGTGATCACCACCGTGCGCGATTCGAGCTTTCTAATCCGCAGCGCCGACAAGTCGATATTAGAAGTAGCTCGCACCGCAATCGCTGATCTCGATCGCGAGCCTGAAAAGACTACTTAAAGTAAGCACTAATTTCTGCAATGAAGAAAAAGAACCTTCTCACGCGCGTTATCATAATCGCTGTCGTTACCGTCACTGGCCTTTATTTGGTTATCGGTCCGCGCAACCACCGTCCGACGCCGAGTGATTTCAAGTGGTCGGGAATCAAGGCTACTCTCAAGGACAACATTCACCTCGGACTCGACCTTCAGGGTGGCTCGCATCTCGTGATGCGAGTAAAGACTGAGGAATTCCTCAAACGTTTGACCGAAGAGAACTCCGTTGCCGCTCAAAACGCGGCGAAAGATGCGGGATATGAGGTCAAAGGCGGACGCGCCGATACCAACCCGGGTAACTATCGTGTCGTGCTGCAACTTGCTGATGCTTCCAAGGCCACTGAGGCTAAGGAAGCCATCGAAAAGAAAGTCGAACTCGGCAACACATCAGATTGGAATTACTCGGCTTCCGGCGACACGCTTACCTGGTCCATGACCGGGTCCGCGGAACGAACTCTTGCCGACAACGCCACGAATCAGGCGCTCAATATCATCAACAGCCGCATCAACGCACTCGGAATCACCGAGCCGACGCTCCAGACGCACGGCGCGCAGACCTCGCATCAGATTCTGTTGCAGATGCCTGGTGTTCAGGATCCGGAGCGTGTGAAAGACATTCTCAAGGGCGAATCGAGACTCGAGCTGGTGCACGTCGTCAGTCCGCCGAGTCCCTCGCCCGCGACGGAATATGCAAGCGAAGCGGAAGCAATCGCTTCGTTGAACAGCGGCGGCACGGTTCCCCCGAATCGCAAGGTCCTGCCGTACAGCGAGCGGGGTGACAAAACGACAGATCCTAACCAGCCAAAAGCAAAGCGTTGGGTCGTGGTCGAGATCCCTGCCATCATCGACGGCAGCGAGCTGAGAAACGCGACGGCAATTCCCGCTCAGGGCGGCCGTTCTGACGACTACGAGATCAACTTTTCGCTGAAGAAGAGTGGTGCCGATAAGTTTGGCGCGTGGACTGGTTCGCACATCAACGAGTACATGGGTGTCGTGCTCAATGACGAAGTGAAGTCAGTCGCCTTCATCAAATCGCAGATCTTCGATTCGGGCCAGATCACCGGACGCTTTACGAAGCAGTCGGCCGAGGATTTAGCGCTGACGTTGCGTTCGGGAGCGTTGCCGGCACCGATTGAGTACCTCGAAGAGCGCACGGTCGGACCAAGTCTCGGCGCCGACTCGATTAAAGCGGGTGTCCGGGCATCACTCGTCGGACTCGCTCTCGTCATCGTCTTCATGCTTATTTACTATCGCGGTTCCGGCATCAACGCAGTCGTTGCGTTGATTCTGAACATGGTCCTGATGCTTGCCGGACTGATCGTGTTTGGCGCGACCCTGACGCTGCCCGGTATCGCCGGTATCATTCTGACGATCGGTATGGCGGTCGACTCGAACGTGCTCATCTTTGAGCGCATTCGTGAAGAGTTGCGCTCCGGCAAGACGATTCCATCGTCAGTCGATCTCGGATTTAACCGCGCTTTCGTTACCATTATCGATACTCACGTTACCACGATCATTTCGTCTCTGTTCCTGTTTGTGTTCGGCACTGGACCGATTCGCGGGTTTGCGGTGACGCTCGTCATCGGACTGCTTGTTAACCTGTTCTCCGCAGTCTACGTTTCGCGCACGATCTTTATCTGGGAGCTGTCACGCAAGCGAGTGGAGTCGTTGAGTATCTAGAGAAGTCATCATGTTTCAAATCCTTCACGATATAACTATTGACTGGATGGGCAATCGCCGTTGGTTTATCGGCATGTCCGTCCTGCTTATGCTGGCTGGTTTGGGATCGGCGATTGTTCGACAGGCCACCGGTGGTCAGGCGTTCAATCTCGGCGTTGATTTCAAAGGCGGAACGGTGGTTACCGCGCGCTTCAAGCAGCGACCGAACGATGACGCGATTCGCGCGGCACTCGTGAGTAAAGGCATTAACGACGCGGTCGTGCAGCCCGTTACCGATCGTCCTGACACCGTCCTGATCAAAGTGCCACTCGAAGGCGAAGGTCAGGACGGCCGCGTGCGCGTGCGCGAGGCGCTGAACGGGTTCGGACACGAAGCGGCAGCGACGAGCGAGTTGGAAGCAGATCCGAATGCGTCATACAAGATCGTCGGAACGGATGCGGTCGGAGCGATCGCGGGCGCTCAGCTCAGAAACAAGGCCATCGCCGTCACACTTGCGGCGCTCGTGGGAATTCTGATCTACATCGCCGCGCGATTTGAATGGACTTACGGCGCTGCGGCCGTGATCGCGGTGTTTCACGACGTGCTCGTGACGCTCGGTTTCTTCTCGATGTTCCAGATCGAAATCAGTCTCAACGTGATCGCGGCGCTGCTGACGCTGGTCGGATTTTCGGTGAACGACACGATCGTCGTGTTCGATCGTATTCGCGAAAATCGCAAGCTCCACCGGCGCGATTCGCTTTACAAGGTCACCAACGACGCCATCAACCAGACGCTTTCGCGCACCGTGATCACCAATGGTTTGGTGTTTCTATCAGTGCTCGCGCTGGTGTTGTTCGGTGGCGACGTGTTGCGCGCATTTTCGCTCGCGCTGTTTATCGGCGTCGTGTTCGGAACCTATTCATCGATCGCGATCGCGAGCCCGATCATGGTTTGGTGGGAGCAGCGACTCGAGGCGGCGAATCGTGAAGCAGCATTAGCTTTTAATCAACCAAGAGTGGTGAAACCGGCGGCAACTCCAAAGGCAAGTCCGAAGCAAAGTCTGAAGAATGCTTCGAAGCCACTGCACTAAAAAATGCGTGGAGTAAGTCAGTCGGAACAAATTGGTCGCAACCGGTGTCATAAGCGGTAGATATTTTCATGAGTGATCGCCTTCGGCGTTACCGCTTGACTTTGAAACACTATGCGGACTAGACTGCGCTCGTTGCTGGCCAATTAAATATACCAAGTTCGACGCCGCAGTGTGTGTAAAAGCAAGAATGTTGGGCGCGGCGGTGGTGTGTTGAGCGGGCCGGCGAGTTGTCTCGCACAGCGGCTTTCCAAATTCTAAATTCGGTGTGCTCAATATCGCAGGAGCTGCTGTTATCCCCTTCATTAAATTGACGGATCGTAAGCGGTATTTTAAATCGATATTTGCGATGCAATTACTGCTTAAGCTTTTCGTAAACCCCTGATCCATTTGGCGCCGGAGTCGGAGGAGAAATATGTTCGATAATCTCGTTGAGTCCAGTTCGCACAAAGACGACATTCAGCGAAAAGGCTCATTCATCGGTATCACCGCCTTAATTTACGGTGTGCTGCTCTTGACCTTCTTTGTTGCCGGTATCTACTGGTACGACGCTCGACTCGGTGATATGGAACTTGAGCTGACGACGCTCGTCGCTCCCGTACCAGTCCCGCAACAGCAGAAAGAGCCCGACAAACCACAGGAAGCCAAGCCGCAAAAGGTCGAGCAGAACGTCGACGTGCGCAAAGAGTTGATCGCCGACGTTGCGGAAAGCCGGCTGCCACCGAAAGAGATTTCGGCTAAGGCCAGCGATGTGCCGCCGGTTCGTCGCGGCGTGACCACCGTAATCGGAAACGAGTCCTCCAATGCGCAGAACGCGTTGCCTGCCGGACCTGGTAACGGCAATGTCGTCACTGCGCCAGCCAAAGTTCAGATTGCCGACGAGCCGCCACCACCCGAGGCGCCAAAGCCGACTCCGCCTCGAGCTCCCATTTCCGGCGGTGTGCTGAACGGTAAAGCCATCAGCTTACCCAAACCAGCGTATCCACCGATTGCCAGGGCGGCACACGCCGCGGGCACCGTGGTTGTGCAGGTGACAATTGACGAAAATGGTAATGTGATTGCTGCACACGCCGTTTCCGGGCATCCCCTGTTGCAGCCAGCTGCTGTAGGTGCTGCGCGTCAAGCGAGATTCTCCCCAACCAAGCTTTCGGGGCAGCCAGTTAAGGTTACCGGAGTGATCCAGTACAACTTCGTAGCGCAATAACTGCGGAGAACATTTGTCGTGTCGCCGCGGTTACCGTGGGCCGTCCCGGCTTCTCTGCTTGCTATCAATTAAATAAACCTTTTGGAGGGGTTCACCGTGACAATGTTAACGAGTATTTTCATCGGCTTCTTGATGATGTTGCAGGATGCTGCACCCAGTCCGGCGGCAGATAACGCGACCCAGTTCACGCTGACCGAGATGGTCAAGAACATGGGTGGCGTGGCTATTGCCGTCGTCATCGTATTGCTTATCATGTCCGTTTACTCAATCGCGATCATGGTCGAGCGTTATCTGACCTACTCCGCGGCGAAGAAACAGTCGCGCGAGTTTGCACCGCGCGTCGCCCAGGCGCTCAAGAACGATCGTATCGAAGAAGCGATCAATATCAGCGACAAGCACCGCAAATCGCACCTGGCAATGGTTGTCAGCAGCGGCTTGCAGGAGTTTCGCGCGCATGAAGCATCGACCGACATCTCGGGCGACGAGATCGACGCGTCGAAGCGTGCGTTGCAGCGCGCGATTGCGATCAAGACTGCCGAATTCAAACGCGGTCTGTCGGGTCTCGCGACGATCGGTTCCACGGCTCCGTTCGTGGGTTTGTTCGGTACGGTGTTCGGCATCATCAACGCGTTTCGCGGCATGAAGAACGCCGAGTCGGCCGGTATCGCGGCTGTGGCCGGCGGTATTTCGGAAGCGTTGTTTACCACCGCGCTCGGATTGCTCGTGGCAGTTCCCGCCGTGTGGCTGTTCAACTACTTCACGGGTAAGGTCGACGGCTTCGTGGTCGAGATGGACAACTCGGCGTCAGAGCTCGTCGATTACTTCATCAAGAACCGCACGAAGCAGTTGAAAGCGTAATTGCTGAAACGCCGGGATGGTGAACCCCAGGTGCGGCTCGCGCTACTGCGCATCCGCGCGACGCCGCACTGAGGCGTTTACCGTTTGAAGTAAAGGAGATTTGTTATGGGAATGTCAGGTGGAGGCGGTGGCGGCGGCGTCCAGTCCGAGATCAACGTCACCCCGATGGTCGACATCATGCTGGTGTTGCTGATCATTTTCATGGTGGTCACGCCGTTCCTGCAGCAGGGCATCACGGTTGCGCTGCCGAAGAACATGAACAACCCAGATGTCGATCCGAACATTATCAAAGAGTCGTCAATCGTGATTTCAGTTCCGAACGACGGTGAGTATTACCTTGGGAAGGTGCGAGTCCAGAAAGAGCAGTTGGCGGAGAAGGTCGATTCGATGCTCCAAAAAATCAAAAACGAGCAGGATCGGATCGTCTACATCAAGAGTGGCGTTGGCGTCAGCTACGGCGACGTCGTCACTGTCATCAATGAGGTCCGCAAGCTCGGAGTAGACAAGATCGGACTCGTGGCTGACAAGAAGAAGGGCGGCGCGGCGGCTCCGGCGCCGGCAACTTAAACGAATTTAGAACGAGGAGAATTAGATGTCGAAGGATGATGCCGAGATAGAGCATAAAAGTAGCACCACGGCCGTACCGTACATTAACGTCACTCCGTTGATTGACGTCTTGCTGGTGTTGCTGATTATCTTCATGGTCGTCACGCCGCTGAAACCGAGCCGGTTCAAAGCTGACATTCCGACGCAGCGCGACCCGAACGAGGATCTGAGCAAACTGAAGCCAAATCCGTTGACTTTGGTGGTGACCATCTCGCCTGATTTGCAGATTAAGCTAAATCAGGACTCGCTTGGTTCCGTCAACGATACGGCGCCGCTGGCGCAGAAGTTGAGCATGACGTTCAAAGATCGGCTCGCGCAGCGCGCCTACAAGATTGGTATGGAGAACCGCACCGATCTGAAGGATGAGGATCGCATCGAGAAGACTGTGTTCGTGAAAGCGCCGCGAGCCACTAAGTACGGCGACGTCGTTAAAGTCATCGACGCGATCAAGGGTGCAGGCGCGAGTCCGGTCGGGTTACAGGTGGACGATCTTCCGTAGTAAATAGAGATCCGCGAGAGCTTCGAGCTCAGGCCCAGAACTCGCCCGTCGAAGCTCAACGCCGGTCTTATCAAATTTGGAGTCACGCATAAATGAAACTCTCTCAGGCCAGGATCGTCACTACCGTCGCCAGCGGCATCGTCTTGGCGATCCTCGTTGCTACCAGCTCCGGGTGCGGAGTTATTAATCGAATCAGGGCCAAGAACCAGTTGAATGAGGCCGCGAAAGCTTACCGTGAAGGTCATTTCCCGGAAGCTGAGCAGCATTCGCGCCGGGCCGCTGAGCTGGATCCGAATAACAAGACCGCTCCGATGTTTATCGCGCGGACGATCCACGCTCAATATCGTCCAGGCGTTCAATCTTCTGATAACATTGCCAAGGCCCAGGAAGCGATCGTCGCCTACCAGGAACTCCTTGCGAGAAACCCGCAGGATGAAGAGGCGTACAAGGCAATCGCTTACCTCTACGAAGCAACCCATCAGGACGATAAGCTGAGACAGTGGATTACGGCGCGCGCCGCCAACGAATCGACTCCGGCCGAAAAAAGAGCCGAGGCGTACGTGGTGCTCGCGAGTAAAGATTGGGATTGTTCTTTCAAGATCACCGAGCTGCCCACGAATAAGACCACTACCATCGATCCAGCCAGCAACAAGGCTACCGTTTCTTACAAGAAGCCGAAGGAACAGAAAGAATTCGATCAGGCTCAGATGTGCGTGAAGCAGGGGCTGGTCGAGGCCGAGAACGCCATCAGGTTTGATTCGAATAACGAGTCGGCGTGGTCTTACAAGACCAACCTGCTGCTCGAGGCGTCGAAACTGGCGGAGATGGATGGCAAGGCGGATCAGAAAGCTCAGTATCAGAAAGACTATGAAGCCGCTCTGAAGCGCACCACCGAGTTGAGCGTGGCGAACCAGAAGCGCAAGGAAGAAGAGGCGAAGCAATCCGCGTCGCCGCCAAAGGGTTAATTATCTAAGAAAAAGGGGCCACGGATTTTCACGGGTTAACACGGATCAAATCAGATCCGTGTTAACCCGTGTAGATCTGTGGCTCTTTTCTTTTTTGTTATAATTTTTCCGTACCGATGATTCGCATCGAAGACATCGTTGAGAAGGTTGCTCACAACCACGCGCAGGCTGATCTCGATCTACTGCGTCGCGCCTACCTGTTTTCCGCTAAAGAACACAAAGGTCAAAAGCGCGCTTCGGGTGAGTCGTACCTCGTGCACCCGCTCGAGGTGGCCAACATTCTCGCCGACATGAAACTCGATGAAGTCTCGGTTGCCACCGGTCTGCTGCACGACGTCGTCGAGGACACACTCGTCGACCTCGACACGATTCGCCGCTACTTCGGCGAAGAGATCACACACCTCGTCGACGGTCTCACGAAGATCGCGCAGATCAGCAACATCTCACGCGAAGAGCAACAGGCTGAGAACGTGCGCAAGATGTTGCTCGCGATGGTCGACGACGTGCGCGTCGTGCTCGTAAAACTTGCCGATCGTCTGCACAACATGCGCACTTTGCAGTACCTGAATCCGGAAAAGCGCAAGCGCATTGCGCAGGAAACGATGGACATCTTCGCGCCCATCGCGCACCGGCTCGGTATGGGTAAGTTGCGCGGCGAGCTCGAGGATCTCGCGTTTCGACATCTTCATCCTGAAGACTATCGCGAACTCGCCGAACAGCTCGAAAAACGACGTCCCGAGAACGAAGCGTTTTTGAAGAACCTCACCGCGCGCATCGAGGAGAAGATGAACGAAGCGCAGGTGCCCTTCGTGCTCGTCGAAGGTCGCGTCAAGCGTCTCTATTCGATCTGGAAGAAGCTGCGCGCGCAGAAGATCGTTCTGGACCAGGTTTACGATCTCGTCGCCGCGCGGATCATCACGCCGAATGAGATCCGTCACTGTTACGCGGCGCTCGGCGTCGTTCATCACAACTGGAAACCCGTGCCGGGCCGTATCAAAGATTGGATCGCCACGCCGCGCGACAATCTGTACCAGTCGCTGCACACTTCCGTGATCGGTTCCAACGGGCAGTCGTTCGAGGTCCAGATTCGGACCGAGGAAATGCACCACGTCGCCGAAGAAGGTGTCGCGGCCCACTGGAAATACAAAGAAGGCAAACGCGGCGCGCGCGATGACGATCAGGCGCTGCAAGCGTTGCGCTCGCTCGTTGAATGGACGCAGGAAGTAAAAGATTCGAAAGACTTCCTCGATTCGCTCAAGCTCGATCTCTATCCCAAAGACGTTTACGCGTTTACACCGATGGGCAAGGTGATCCAGTTGCCGCGCGGTGCAACGCCTGTCGACTTTGCCTACATGATTCACTCCGAAGTGGGTAACACGTGCACCGGTGCGCGCATCAATGGACGCATGGTGCCGTTGCGCAGCCAGATTCAGAATGGTGACGTCGTCGAGATCATCACGTCTTCGAATTCACATCCATCGCGCGACTGGTTGAACTTCATCGTCACCTCGCGCGCGCGCAATCGCGTGCGCCACTGGGTCGCCGAACAACAACGCGCCGAGTCGATCGAAATCGGTCGCAAACTCTTCGAGAAAGAAGCCTCCCGTTTTCAACTCTCTCCGAAGAAGGTGTTGAGCGATGCGGATAAAGACATGAAGCGGGTGGCCAGTGACTACGGATACGGGCGCGTCGACGATCTTCTGGCCGGCATCGGTTACGGCAAAATCGTGCCGCGAAACATCATCGCGAAGTATCTTGGACCAGAACAGTTCGAACAGCTCGACAAGCAGAAAGAGTCGCGGCTTAGAAGCGGCGTCCGTGCTGTCAAACGTCTGATTCGTTTAGGCGACGACTCGATCGTTGTGCGTGGCATTGACGACTTGATGGTGACGCGCGCGCGTTGCTGCAATCCACTTCACGGCGAGGAGATTATCGGCTACGTGACGCGCGGCAAAGGCGTGGCCGTGCACACAACGCGCTGCAAGAACGTGATGCAGTTGATGGTGAATCGCGAACGTATCGTGGACGTTGAATGGGCCGGGCGTCCGGAGAAGACCGCGTATGCCGTCAAGCTACTGGCGATCACTGAAAATCGTACTGGCATGATCGCTGGGATCACGGGCGCAATCTCCGACATGAAGACCGGAATTCGTGACGCGCGGGCCTCAGTATCGCCCGACGAACGCGGTCACATCGAGGTGACGGTGGAAGTGTTTGACGTGAAGCATCTCGACCGCGTGATTGGTTCGATCAAGGGAGTTCCGGGCGTCCTCGACGTCGAGCGTCTTCAGGGCGTTGCGTAAAAAATCCGTGTTATCTGTGGTTCAAAAAACCTCGGCCATGGATGACACCGATTATAGCGATCTGCTAGAATCCCGCCTTTGTTTTGACTATGTCTGCCCCAGATAGAGAACGTATTCAGACCGACAATGCGCCCGCGGCGATTGGTCCTTATTCACAGGCGATTAAGGCCGGTGGGTTCGTGTTCGTGTCCGGGCAAATCCCAATCGATCCGCAGACCGGGCAGTTTGTCGCGGGCGGAATTGCCGAGCAAACTGAGCAGGTGTTGAAGAACCTGTCGGCGGTGCTTGAGGCGGCCGGCAGCAGTCTCGATCGGGTTGTGAAGACGACGGTGTTCCTGGCGGACATGAAAGAGTTTACGGGCATGAACGAAGTCTATGCGACTTTCTTTTCAGGCCCGCCGCCCGCGAGGGCTACGGTTGCGGCGGCTGGATTGCCGCGTGATGCCAGGGTTGAAATTGAAGCAGTAGCGTTGGCTTCTGAATAAAAACAACCGGCGCTCGCGAGAGAGCCGGTTGGAGGTTGATCGGAAGCACCCGGGGAAGGCTCAGGCAGCCTTCGAGACTTTGCCCGCCTTGATGCAGGTGGTGCAGACTTTCATCCGGCGCGCGCCACCCTGGGGCATTTGCACGCGAATCGACTGCAGATTCGGATCGAAGCGTCGCTTGGTGCGATTGTTCGCGTGCGAGACATTGTTGCCGAATTGAGGTCCTTTATCGCAGACTTCGCAACGTTTGGCCATAATTTGTTCAACCTCCAGAATTCTTAGGTTTCTTTACCGGCGTTTCCGGCATCATACGGTCTGTAATCTTGCCGTAATCAGAAACCAAGTTTTATAGCAAACGCATTTCTAAGTCGTCAAGCAGAGACGATTTGGACAGTAGTCAGTTAAAGGAGCAGAGTTAAAGTGCGCAACATCGCAAAAGTTTTGGCTGTTAGTTGTTTGGTTGGGGCGGGGCTCGTCCTGAATGGATGTAACCCGGGCACGTCGGAGGCGAAGGATCAGATGGTTGCCGCCACCGTCAACGGTCGCAACATCATGATGCAAGAAGTTGAGCGGGCCATCAATGCACAGACCGGCGGCAATCCGTCGTCTTTGAATCAACTGCAGATGGCTCAGGCGCGTTTGCAGGTGCTCGATAATCTCATTCAGCGCGAAGTGCTTTTTCAGCGCGCCGAACGCGAAAAACTTCTTCCCACTGAGGCCCAGATTGATGGCGCCATCGCCACCCAAAGACAGAACAGCGGCATGACTGCCGAAGACTTCGAAAAGAGTTTGAAGGCCCAGAACATCTCGGCGGAAACTCTGCGCGAAGAAGCTCGCAAGGATCTCGCGATCAATGCACTGCAAGACAAGTACGCCGGCAAGATCGAAATCAACGATCGCGAAGTCGAAGATTACTACACCAACAATCGCGCGCAGTTTGTTAAAGCTCGTGGCGTCGCGTTGTCGATGATCATGGTCGATCCGGCTGACAACAGCGCTGAGGGAATCGCCGACGACGCCAAGAACGAGACTGATGCGAAACTGAAGATCGACAACATCTACCAGCAACTTCAGGGCAAGGCTGACTTCGCAACTGTCGCGCGCGCGAAGAGCGAAGACATCAACAGCCTGCGCGCCGGCGGCGACATCGGTTTCGCAACCGAGCAGGATCTGAAGAACAACAACTTTCCCGCTGAGCTGGTCGCGAGTTTCTTCGGTTCGATGCAGGTTGGTGACTACACGCAACCGACGCGTTTCAGCAGCGGTAAGTGGTACATCTTCAAGCTCGCGGAGAAGCGGCTCGCTAATGAGAACCTGACACTCGAAAGCGCAGGCGTGCGCCAGCAGATCACGCAGGGACTCACGAATCAGCGTAAGGCGATTCTCAATGCCGCGTTGTTGGAGACGGCGATGAACGAGGCGAAGGTCGTTAATCATCTCGCTACGAACATGCTGAACAATCCAGGTAACTTGGGATTGCGTCCTGCGGCTCAGGGCAGCGCTCCGACGCCTGCACCGGCAGCAAGTCCGGCCGCTACGAGTCCAACGGCAACGAATCCGTCAGCCAGTGGTTCAACTTCTGTGAAGCCCGCCGCTTCGCCGAAGTAAATTTTCACGCAAAGGCGCAAAGGCGCAAAGAAGATTTCAGCGCTTCGAAACCTTCTTTGCGCCTTTGCGTCTTTGCGAGAGATACTTATCGAAATGTTGTTTCGTCTCTCTGACGTTTATAAATCCTATGGCACTCAGGACGTTTTGCGCGGTGCCTCACTCCAGGTAAATCCCGGCGAACATGTTGGGCTTGTCGGCCGAAACGGCGCGGGCAAGAGCACGATCTTTCGTCTCGTCAGAGGTGATGAAACTGCGGATCGCGGCGACGTCGTGCGCGCGCGTAACGTGAAGCTCGGCCTGTTGGACCAGCACGTCCACTTCAAACCCGGCTCGACGGTCCACGAGTCAGCACTCGCCGCGTTTGGTCGTCTACAGCAGATCGAGCACGAGATGCACGAACTCGAGCATCGCATGGCTGATGCCGGCGACGATCTGCAAAAGATTCTCGAGCGCTACAGTGATCTGCAACAGGAGTTTGAGCACGAGGGTGGATTTGAGTACGCCGCGAAAGCGGAATCGATTCTTCAGGGACTCGGTTTCGATCGCGACATGTGGTCGCTCGAAACAGAGAAGCTTTCGGGCGGCCAGCAGAACCGTCTCGGTCTCGCGTGTTTGTTACTCGCATCGCCCGATGTCTTGCTGCTCGACGAACCCACGAACCATCTCGACGTAAACGCGGTCGAGTGGCTCGAAGAATTTTTGCAAACCTACTCCGCCGCTTATGTCATCATCAGTCACGATCGTTATTTTCTCGATCGTTGTTGTCGCCGCATCATCGAGCTCGAAAACGGCCGCGCTGCGAGCTACAACGGCAACTATTCTGACTACCTCGTCGAGCGTGAAGAACGTCGCGAAGCCCAACAACGCGCGTACGACAATCAACAACAGTTGATCGCCAAGACGGAAGAGTTCATCCGCCGCAACATTGCCGGACAAAAAACGAAGCAGGCCAAATCGCGTCGCAAGATGCTCGAAAAACTCGAACGCATCGACGCAGTGCGTCGGGATCAATCGTCAGGTGACTTTCGCCTCGGCGCAATCGAGCGGACCGGCAATCACGTGCTCACGGTTAACGAAGTTTCGATCGGCTATCCCGACAAACTGCTTGCACGTGATATTTCGTTTCTGCTGCGACGTGGCGAGTGTCTCGGCATCATTGGTCCAAATGGCTCCGGCAAAACGACGTTTTTGAAAACGATCCTGAACAAGCTCGAGCCGCTCGATGGTGAAGTGCGTTGGGGTTCGAAAGTTCAGATTGGCTATTACGCGCAACAGCTCGACGATCTCGACGATCGCAACGAGATCATTATGGAACTGCGACGCGTTGCGCCGTCGACTGTCACGGCCGGCGAGTTGCGCTCGTTTCTCGCAAAGTTTCTGTTCACTGGCGACGATGTTTACAAGCATGTGCGCGATCTTTCGGGCGGCGAGAAGGGAAGACTCGCGTTAGCGAAGTTGATCTACTCGCGCGTGAACGTGCTTGTCCTCGACGAGCCGACGAACCATCTCGACATTCCATCGCGCGAGGCGCTTGAAGAAGCGTTGTCGGCGTATGAAGGAACGATCGTCACGATCAGTCACGACCGTTATTTTCTCGATCGCGTGGCGACGCAGATCCTCGCGTTGAACGGTGCTGGCGGCGCCGAACATTACGACGGTGATTACACCGAATATCACGACTGGAAACTCGGTCGACGTGATGCTGCTCCCGCTCCTGCGGTTAACGTTGTTGCAACCGAAAATCTCGTGAGTGTTGCGGCGCCAGTAGTCCAACCTGAAGAGCCGGCGCCGGTAAAGAAAGCTGCGCCCGCGCCAAAGAAGTCCGGCGTTAAAGTCGTAAAGAAAAAGAAACCTGATACGCGCACACCCGAGCTCGTCGAAACTGACATCGCGCGCGCCGAACAACGTCTCAACGAAATCTCCGAGCAGATGGGCACGCCTGAAGTCGCTCGCGATCCTGACAAGTTGATCGCGCTCAACGATGAATATCAGCAGACCGAAGCATCGCTCCGCGCTCTCTACGATGAATGGGAACGCGTCACTGAGCCAAGCCCATCACGCTGATGCCGAGTAGGCACGAACCGAGCGCGGTAGCGCCGGGTCAACGTCCACCATCTAACCTGCTGAATGAGGTTGACCCGGCGCTACCGCGCTCGGTTCTGTGCCTACTCGGCTATATCCACGAAGTTGTTGACAGTCTGATCTAAAAGTACGATACTCCGCTGCACTTTCCTCTCACGCCCTAAACTTCCCGACAGCCCAGAAAGAGCCCAGTTGATAAAACTCGCCGTCGTGCGGTTAAGAGGTGAGCTATGCTTGCACTATCAGCGCAGGTCGCGATTGGGAACCGAATTCTTGCAGCTCTTCCAGGGGAGCAGTTTGCTCGTTTGCAACCGCATCTCTCGACGATTCGCCTCGAACGAGATGAAGTGCTCTACCTGACCGGCGATGAGATCCGGTATGTGTACTTTCCTACAAGCGGCTTGATGTCTCTGCTCTCCACCAGCGAAACCGGTTCGACTGTTGAGGTCGCAATGGTGGGCAACGAAGGCATCGTCGGCCTTCCGGTGATTTTGAAAAACAAAATGATCCCTTACGAAGTCACGGTTCAAATGCAAGCCGACGCTTACAAGATCAAAGCCGAAGAGTTGCAGGAAGAGTTTGATCGTGGCGAAGGCTTGCACGAGTTGATTCTTCGCTATGTCAACATGCAGTTTGCGGAGATCTCTCAATCGTCCTTGTGCCATCGTTTTCATACGGTCGAGCAGGCACTCGGTAGCTGGTTGTTGATGGCCCAACATCGCTTGAACAGAGACAGTTTGAATCTTACTCAGGAAATCATTTCACATGCTTTGGGCGTGCCGCGCACTGGTGTGACGATGGCTGCGGGTGCGCTGCAGAGAGCCGGGCTGATTCGTTATAGTCGCGGCAAGATCGTGATTATCGATCGGGCCCGTCTCGAGGCCAACTCGTGCGAGTGCTTTCGAATTATTCACGACGAGTTGAGCCAGTTTTTAACCAAGTAATGGTCCAGCTAAATTACGGCCCTCCCTTTTTTTGTAAGGATCTCCAACTAACGGAACTACCTCGCGCTTCCGCGAAGCTACGAAAAATTAATTTTCTTCACGTGAGCTGATCCGGCGAGATCCAGAACTCGCAATCGCGAGATCCAAATCGGCCAAGAACTCCACCTTCACTAATCGTCTAAAACTTTTACCAACCGTCATCTCGCTTTCTACAGTCAATCAGAGCGGCGCTCGGCACAATCGTTGCGCTCGACGAAAACTGACCTGGTCGTGGTCCACGGAAGCATTCAAAAAAATGATTTGCAATCCGCCTCTCGACTGCGCGACCGGCAATTACTCATCGATCAGTCTTAAGAAAGGGAGAGCAAAAATGAAAAATTTTTTCAGCTTGCTTTTGGCTCTATTCATGGTGCTGGCCGCCACGGCGGTCTTCGCGCAGGAGACCTCGACTACGGGATCTATCTCGGGGTCCGTGCTCGACACCAATGGATCTGTTGTTCCCGGGGCGGCAGTGAAAATAACTGGTCCACTCGGGGAACGCACGAGTACCACAAATGATCAAGGTCTCTTCGAAGTGCAGGGCCTTGTTCCTGGAACCTACACGGTGAGAGTTGAGAAAAGCGGTTTTAAGTCGGGTGAGGTAACCAACGTTACCGTGCTCGTCGGTAAAACAATCTCAACGAGGATCGCTTTGCAGGTGGGAGACATTGCCGAGACAGTTACAGTTATCGGCGGCGGCGAGGGCATCGATCAGGGAAGCACGCAGACGAGCTCGAACCTGAACGATCAGCTCTTTTCAAACCTTCCCGTGACTCGCGCTGTCTCCGGTCTTTTTTATCTCGCGCCTGGAACGACGGACAGTCTCGGCGGCGGTCGTGACAATCCCTCGATCTCCGGAGGCTCTGCACTCGATAACCTCTATGTCGCCGACGGTGTCAGCATTACCGACTCAGCTTTCGGTGGCATCGGAACTTTCTCTCGTTCATATGGTGCGCTCGGCACGGGCATCAATACCTCCTTCATCAAAGAAGTTCAGGTGAAGACTGCCGGCTTTGAACCACAGTATGGACAGTCGCAGGGTGGCATCGTCAACATCGTTACGCAGTCAGGCAGTAACGAGTATCACGGCTCAGTTTACGGCTTCGCGAGTCCCGAAGCATTTGAAGCAACACGACTACAGCCGGATGATTTCCCGCGCCGGAATACTGGTGGGAAGATCCTGCATCAGGAGAACTACGATTTCGGCGTTGACGTCGGCGGTTACGTTCCGGGAGCGCGCAACAATCTGTTCTTCTTTGGTTCCTTCAATCCGAGTATCCGAAGAGACATCGACCGCGGCGCGGAAGCGAACGCACTGAGCACCACTGATTCCGGTTTGCGGTTAATTCGTGGTCCACATTTCGCCAATCGCATTCGCACCTATAACTACGCGCTCAAAGGCGAGTGGCTCATCAATTCAAACCATCAGATGACGTTCTCCATCTTTGGAGATCCGTCGAAGACAAACAAGAGCACTTTCCCGAATCCTGCAAGGCCGCTCACGATCGACAACACGACCTCCGACAGTGTTCTCGATTACGGCACTCGTAACATGGCCCTGCGTTACAACGGCAACTTGTCGCCGACCACGACATTCAATGCGTCCCTGGGCTTCGGCAGGTCGCGTTTCAATGAGACAGGATTCGACGATATCAACCAAATACAAGACCGGCGCGGTTCCGATCAGCTTACGGTTGCTGCTGCGACCGGACAACTTCCCGCTCGTGGGAATTTCGTCTCCGTTGGTCTTGGCTTCGTTGAACCTACTGAGAGCAAGACCAAGCGCGCGGAGTTCAACATCTCGAAGCTGCATAATCTTTGGGGCCAGCACACCGCTGGAATCGGTTACACGTTCCAACGCGGCAACTACGAGGGAACGCGCGATCGCAGCGGACCGAAATGGACCATTCCGGCTGGCAACGGCATCGCTTCCGGTCAGCAAACAAACGTACAGTTTCGCTTGCGTTTTCGTCAGACGACCGACGGCGGTGTGAATCCGCTTTTCCCAGTGCAGTTAGCAGATGGTTCGACGGAACTCGTGCCGGTCCGTCTTCAGGTGTTTCGCGCTGAGTTTGGCACACCGACTTTCACAACTTACTCGAACTACCACGCGGCCTACGCACAGGACGTTTGGCGCTTGAACAAATACGTGACTGCGTTGGTCGGCATGCGCTGGGAACAGGAGCGGCTCGTTGGCAGTCCTGGCGCTTCTGGTGTGCGCGCGTCCTATACGTTCACGGATCAATGGGCGCCGCGACTCGGCGTCACGGTCGATCCATTGGGACATGGTAAGACGAAAGCCTTCTACAACTATGGAAGGTTCTTCGAATACATTCCGCTGGATATGGCCGAGCGATCGTTATCAACTGAGAACGATTGGACCGGTAGCCTCTTCGCTCCCGAGTTCACTGTTAACGGTGCGGGTCAGCGCATCGCCGTCGTCAACCAGTTTGGCACAGTGAATCCGATCATCGATGCAGCTCATCAGCTTCCGGGCGGCACGACGATCTCCGCGGGCGATCCGACTAACCCGATTACGGCCGGCACCAAGCTCGGCTTTACCGATGAACATTCGTTCGGCTTCGAACAGCAACTGCCGAAGAACTTCACGTTCTCGGCGCGCTACATCGATCGCCGCTCGAAGCGCATCGTCGAAGACGCAGCGTCGGTTTCGCCTGAAGGCTCATTGGCGTGCGATGTCGCAACGGGTACACACTGCATCACGCAGCTTTACTTTATCGGCAACATTGGTCCACGTCTCGACGCAGCCGTGAACCTCGTGCCGCATATCTACACGACGGGCAGTGCGGTGCCTGCGGGCTGCGCGTTGTTCATGGGCCTGCCCCGGTACAACTACGACAACGGCAACGGCCAGAGCGTTTGCTTTGCGCAGACTGGTGTTGATCCGGATACCGATCTCGAAATCAACAATCCTGACGGAAACGCTGACGGTTTCCCGCAAGCCGTGCGGAAATACAGAGCGCTCGAGATCGAGCTCAATCGCCGTTTCTCGAATGGTTGGCAGGGCTTCTTCAACTGGAGAATTGCCAAGCTCGAAGGCAACTTCGAAGGCCATCTCCGCAACGATAACGGCCAGACGGATCCGGCCATCAGTTCGTTGTTTGATTTTACGACTGGTGACTTCAATCTGTTAGGCGATCAGTTCGCGGTTGGACCACTGAACACCGACCGCCGGCACATCATCAATGTGTTTGGCAGTTACAGCTTCAGCAAGGAGCAGCAGCGCTTCAAGACGTTGAATGGTCTGACGCTGGGGCTGAATTTCCATTTCGAAACCGGACTTCCGGTTAACAGATTCGATCCGCATCCGGTTTATCTGAACGTTGGTGAGATTCCCGTCGGTGGGCGCGGCAGTCAGGGACGCACGCCGAACTATGGTCGATTCGATCTTCACACGGATTACGCGTGGAGCATTACAGAAAAGACCAAAGTGAAGTTCATTGCTGACTTCTTCAATCTCTTCAATAGTCAGAAACTGCGTCGGCCCGATGAGAACGCGGCGCTTGACTTTGTTGCGGGACAGAATCCGCCGAATCCGGATTTCCTGAAACCGGCACCATTGCCGCAGACCACGGGCTACTATCTGCCGTTCAATCTGAGGCTGGGAGTCAGGTTCGAGTTCTAGCCGTTGAGTTAGAACGGAGATAGAGAAAGGCACAAACGCTTTGTGTTTGTGCCTTTCTCACGGTATGCCGTGCTTGTTCAGGAAGTAACTGAAATTTCTACGATCAATGCCGAGCAATCTGGCGGCGCGGCTCTTGATGCCGTTTGCTCCACTCAACGCTTCAAGAATGATCTGACGTTCCGCGGACTCTACGCGATCCTTCAAAGACCGCCGTCTGGAGTTGTCGTGTCTCAGCTTGTCGTGAAAACTTGAAGCACGCAGCAACTTTCCAGTCTCCATAATCACGGCATACTCGACTGCGTTCTTCAGCTCTCGTATGTTGCCGGACCAGCCGTACTCCATCAACATCTGAACTGCCGCGAGATCGAGATCTTCGATTTCTTTTTTCATCGCGGCCTGACATTCCTTCAGGAAATGCCTCGCTAAGAATGGGATGTCTACTTTTCTTTCTCTTAAAGGAGGAAGGTAGATAGGGAAAGCATTGAGACGGTAATACAGATCTTCTCTGAATTTACCTTCATGAATCGCAGTGATCAGATCAGCATTCGTAATTGCGATCACCCGCACGTTTACTTTGACTGTTTGCGATTCGCCGACCGGTTCGAATTCTCGCTCCTGCAGGACACGCAGCAGTTTGGCCTGACCTGACAGCGACATGCTGCCAATCTCATCGAGGATAATGGTGCCGCCGTCGGCGAGTTTGAATCGACCTTTCCGGTCCTGAATTGCGCCTGTAAACGAGCCTTTGCGGTGACCAAATAACTCGCTTTCCAGCAACGTTTCAGTTAAAGCGGCACAATTTACCTTGACTAGCGGACCATGTGCCCGATGGCTGTCGAAATGAACAGCCTGAGCAATTAGTTCTTTGCCGGTCCCACTTTCTCCCTGAATCAGGACCGTCGTATCCGTCTTAGAGACAAGTTGTATAAGCGAACACACTTTGCGAATCGGCTGGCTTTGCCCAACGATGGCAGGGAACGCGGGCGCTGTCTCGACAACCTCGTCCCTCTCGCGCTCGCCCGCCTCCGAAAGCGCGATTGGCTGAACGATAACCACTGCGACGGTTCGTCCGTGGTGGATTACCTGATGACACTCGAGATACACCGGTTGTTGAGGCAAAAGGCGATCGAGGTTCAAGCCAACTATCTCTTCGGTCGAAGCTCCCACCAGCGCGCTACCTTTTTGATTGGCCTTCAGAATGGCTCGAGATGCGGGATCGATCAGAAAGACAGCCGAGTTGGCGTGTGCGAATAGCAGTGTCAGGAGATTTTCGGAGTCTTTGGCGCACTGGGCCTGAATGTGCGTATTCATAAGGATCTCCGCGCGGAGGGAAGGCGATCTGGTCCGCCGCCCAGCGTTCTGGCTCTTTAGCGTCTGCTGACGAGACTGGGGTTATTTTGAATGACCAGTTTCGTAGCTAATTTGAAAGTTCAGGAAGCAGGGGGCGCATCGTGAACTGATTGAAGTTGGTCTTCCGACCCGAATCGTGTTGATGAGTTTCACCTGGGACTAAAGGTCATGGAACCTTGATCCGTTCGTGAATCGGGACGCGACGTTTGATATGGCTCCTTCATACGCCGATTTTTCAATTTTCTCAAGATCTAAATCGAAAATTTCCTTCAAATCGAAATGTGGCTCGTTAATTAGTATGATCTCATCTCGACTTTTGTTTCAGAGTTGTCCTTCCAGCCAATAAACAAACTGCGGCACCGCTTCCTGCGTGTTTGCCAGAATCTTGGTTCCTATGCCGCTCGGATACTTATTGAGGAGAGTGTGATGTGACCAGCGTAGAGCTGTGTAGTAGGCGGTGGCGAATGAACCCACTCTGGCCGAGAGCGCGTCGTAGAGTGCCGGCTTGTCTTTGATGACAACACCCCACGTTTCTCCGCCAATGCCCTGGAGAAAGCACCCAACGCGTAGCTTACGCATTTGCCAAAGCGGCTGGCTGTCATCTACGTAGTAGTCGTGCAGCAGTTTCGAAATAGGTGTGTCGATCTTAGTAATCGCTGTCTTTGAAAGCTGGGCACACTTGCCGGTCAAGAATGCTCCGATCGCGTAGGCATCGATGTCGCCATTGAAATCGGCCGTGCCGGCGCGCGTATTCGGAGCGAGGAGATACTTGTCCCAATCCTGTGTGGGCAAGTTCTTGTCGTACTCGTCGTATACCTTCAACCCGATTGCCGAACCAAGATCGCCGCCCCAGGTGGCGAATTCGACACTAGGCATTTTCACCACCGGATTAGGTCCCGTCATGCTGATCTCAACACTCGGTTTTGGACAGCACATCGCTTCGAGACCGGTAAAGACATGTCCGAGATCTGTATCTTCAACCTCCTGCGAATCGTGTAGCGCTTTGAGTAACTTCCCTAACGTGGTGACGGGTGATGGCAGTTTAGCGCGGCAGGTAATAACATCGTTCCACCGTTTGTCTTTCTTTTTGGACCAACTCTCATCTCCGAAGTAGATCTGACGCAGCAGTGAAAGAATTTTTCGCGGACTGTACGAAGGAAACGCCTGCTCGACGCACATTACCAAAAACACATAGTCATCGAATGACGTCGCCTTGCGGGGAGCTTTGCATTCGCGTGCCGAAATTATTTCACCCGGGACGCTCAGGTCCTGATAGAACTCGATCACGACTCCGCGATTCTTCGCTCGTCCCTCGCTGCTCGTGTTATCCGTGATGTACGTATCTTTCGAAGCCGCTTTTTTAGTTAGCACACGCGAACGAGTTTTTTGGCCCAGCAATCTGAAGACGCGTTCAGCGCGGCCGAGTCGCAATAGCCGGTTGTTCTTTTCCTTGCCGATGCAATCGCTGTAACCAAATATTCGCAGTCGATAGCTGTCTTCATTTTCAAATTTCTGTAGCCACTGTCGGAATAGCGGATCGCTTTTCGTAGTCCGTTTGAGGTGGCGCCAGTCAACCCCGAAATCACTGATGACAAGACGTCCCGGTTCTTCGACGACATCGGCAGAGAGAAGTCCTCCCTCTGTTTTTGACTTTGTTACTTCGCCGCTTTGGTAACCGGGACACGGAGCAACTACCGCTGCGGGTTCGCCAATGTAATAGCGTACTGATCGGTGGCGGTGCGGCGTGAATTGGCTGTTAATTCTGATGTACATCGTATGCCTCGGCCATTGGAATTGCTTCAGTTAACCAACCGGATGGTGTCCGGCTTTAGGTACGTAACCTCCCATGGCGCCGGCGATTACTGGTCCCACCCCGACGGTTCTTAAGTCAAAGTGCATTACATCGCCGGATGCTCGTGGTCCAAAATCAGTTGCGCCCCAGGCAAGCAGCGCTTGTTGGCGCAAAGCAAAAACGAGATCGACATGCAAGTTGAGAAAGCCATTCAAAGGATCTCGATTTTCGAAGGTCGCACTGGCTCGCCATTCATTCAAATCAGTCGGATGAGTTCTCAGGTAATCCTTGAACTCGTCGTTTCGGTTTGTGAGAAACTGGTGAGTCGCACGCGAGTCACTTCCGTACCGGACTGAAACGTCATGCAGGAAAGACGCGATCGTTCCAGTGGCTGGAACGTTGACTGACGCAGGCGCGGCGGATCTGAGCGTAGTCAGAAATCGGTAACGTTCATTGCGTCGGTTCAATATCGCCTGGTATTTATTTTTGAGCTTTTGATCCGGATTGTTCTTGATCTGGTCTACCAGCCAGGCCCTTTCCTTAGCATCATCGCTGAGCCAGCCTGCTCCCACCCACGGATTGCCTTTCACATCGATGTCTAACGCCAGTCCGACAGCGTGCATTGCTTGTTTATCGCTGGAAATTCGTCCGCCGCTGTAATGCACATCCTTGCGATCCAGACCCAGCGCTTTGCCTAGCTGAACTGGAGTCATACCTTTGTACGCCGGCAATGACATGAGATAGTTTTCCGTCTCGCGAAGTTTTCGAAGCAAAAGAACGTGTATGCCTTGCGACTGCCGGTTGATGCGATGGCCCAGAAAAGATGGAGCGACGATGAAATCAAACCAGTTTTTGGCGTTGAACTCGTTGTTGGTGCCCGCGCTGATCTCTTTGGAAACTTTCCAGCACAGTGGGATCCGAAGCTTGGAATTCACGTGACTTGAAGTCGCG
>JADMIO011529851.1_pt1 | contig 25176 bp, 28 predicted proteins | sample 8958161 | NCBI WGS metagenome assembly JADMIO01 (sample SAMN16585339, study PRJNA669376) | soil metagenome | isolation source: Crop rotation soil | place: USA: Cullars Rotation, Alabama | collected 2011
ACCATGAACAGCAGGCCAAAATTGGGGACCGTCTTGATTTGCGGCGAGCACACCCTCTTGCGGGCTTTTTTGCGGGCCTGGCTGGGCCGCTTCAACGGGCTGCGCGTCGCGGGCGAGGCTTCCGACGCGAAGCAGGCGCTTGAGGCGGTGAAGAAGCACAAGCCCAGCCTCGTGCTCATGGACTTTGACACCCTCCTCGCCACCAACATGGAGCTTCTCCACCGCATCCGCACCGAGTTCGCGCAAGTCAAAGTCATCATCTATTTCGCCTACGCCAACGACAACGTCGCCATCAAGGTCATCCGCGCCGGGGCCTCGGGCTTCGTGGTCAAGAGCGCCGAGTCGGAAGACATGGAGAATGCGATCAAGACCGTGCTGGCGGGGGGCGTCTACTTGAGCCCGGTTTTCCTCCAGTCGCTGGGCACCACGGTCTTGAAGGAGGGGGTGCCCGACAAGGACGGCAAGCCCCTCAGCGCGAGGCAGGCGCAGATCCTCAAGCTGATCGCCCTGGGCCTTTCGACCAAGGCCGTGGCCTTCGAGCTCAAGATCAGCTCCAAGACCGTGGACGTGCACAAGCAGGTGCTGGCCAAGAGGCTCGGCGTGACCAGCACCACCGAGCTCGTCAAGCACGCCATCCGCTCGGGCCTCGTGCCGGCCTAGAATATTTCTCCGAATTGAATTTGAAACGTGATTTGGTCCGCGCCCGCCCCGAAATCGACCCTCATTTTTTGGCCCCAGTCGGGCGGCAGGCCCAGCCTCAGGCCGGCCTGGCCCGTCAGCTTCAGCTGGTGGACCGCGTCGTCGGAGATCCCGCCCAAATCGAATGACACGTTGACGGAGAGCCACTTGGTGATGAGCCAGCGCAATTCTTCCTGGTCCACCAGGTAGGCCCAGCCCCGGAAGCGGTTGTCCTTGTAGCCCCTGAGCAAGTCCAGGCCGCCGAGGCGGTGGCGGAAGAGGTAGCTCGGCTGGCCTTCGGTGATGCCGGCCACCACGCGGGTGCCCAGCACCAGGTTGCGGCGCAGGCGCCAGAAGCGGCGCAGGTCGGCGCCGGCCAGGCTGAAGGCGCCCCCTCCGGGACGGTGGGCGAAATACATCTGCAGCAGGTCGCCTTGGCGGGTGTTGATGAGCTTGTCGCGGGTGTCCCATTGGAGGGTCAGCCCGGCGGCCATATTGGTTTCGTCGGGGAATAGCCGGGCGGATGCGGCCTCCTCCTGGCGCGAGCGGTAGTCGGTGAAGGCGCCCACGCGCAGGTGGCGGCGCAGCAGGTAAAGGACGGTGGGCTTGGCTTCGAAATGGGTGACGCGCATGAAGAGCGGGTCGTGCGGGGAGGTCAGGTCGCCTTCCCCGTAGTAATTGTCAAAGGCCCTTTCCCCGAGCAGGTGGAGGGCGAAGGACCAGCGCCCGGCGCCGCGCTTCTCGAGGTTGAAGGTGGCGCTGTGGAAGTTGTCGCCGTTGCTGATGGCGAAGAGGCCGGCGTTGATGCCCGGCTCCTTGTCGGTGTAGAGGAAGCCGGCGGCGCCGAAGAGCCAGCCGCTCTTGTCGTCGTAGCCCGCGATGGGGATCGCCGACTTGCCCAGCTCGCCCGGCTCGAGCTCGGGGCCTTCCGCGCGCAGCGCGGAGGAGGTCAGGCAAAGCAGGGCCAGGAGGGCGCGGAGGAAGGGAGCCATGGGAGATATTGTAGCCGCCTCGGCCCGGCTCGCGGCGCAAACTAGCCCGTTATTTGTTGGAATAAAGGGAGCCGGGCCCCCCTTACATGGATGGGCCCGTCCGTACCGGCTTATTGGGGAGAAACGCATGCTTTACACCGTCGCCATCGTTTTCGTGCTGCTCTGGCTGCTGGGCTACGTGAGCAACTACACCATGAACGGCTTCATCCACGTGCTCTTGATACTGGCCCTCATCACGGTTTTGGTGAACTTCCTGCAGGGCCGGAACAAAAAAGCTTGAGCGAAAAAAACCAGGTTTTCACCATCCTGGTTGCCGACGGCGAGGCCGGCTTCTCAGGGGCGCTTGAAAATTTCCTCGGGGCGGAAGGCCATTTCATACTCAGGGCGGAAAACGCGGTGGAGGCCCTGGCCAAGACCCGCCAATACCAGCCCGACCTGATCTTGCTCGACAGCGAGCTGGGCGGAACCACGGGCCTGGAGCTGCTGGGCAAGCTGCTTCTCGAGCAGTTCAGCGCCGCGGTCATACTGCTGGCCGGGCGCCCCAGCGTGGCCGAATCGGTCGAGGCCATGCGCCGCGGCGCGGCCGACTACCTCAGCCGGCCCCTCGATCTGGTGAAGCTCAAGCTCTCCATCGACGTCCAGAAACTTCTCTTTAAAAACGGAGTCAACGCGTGAAATCTTTCATCCTGGCGGGCCTGCTGGCCCTGGCGGGCCCCATCTTTTCCGAGCGCAACGCCGACGGCGTCACCGAGGCGGTGAACAGCATGCTGGCCGGGCGCAGCCTCGACGACCTCGGCTCGGAAACGGCGCGCAGCTCCATCCGCGGCACCAAGGCCCTCTGGGTCGAGCTCAACTTCCAGAAGGCCGCCCAGTCGCCGGCCATGGACAACCTCAAGGCCGACCTCAAGCTGACCGACATGGAAGGCCAGCTGCGCAGCGCGGGCTTCCGCATCATGGACCCTCAAAAAAAGAGCCTCGCCCTGGGCAAGCGCCCCACCCTCGCCCTCTCGGTGGTCTTCGTGGCCAAAGGCGGCGCCCTCAAGACGGACTTTTACCTTCTGCTGGCCGAGGCGGTCCAAGACGTGGTGCCCCTGGGCGGCAGCAAGCTGTCGATGACGACCTGGCTCAGGGCCAGCGACCCCATCGCCTCAAGCGGCGACGTTCAAAAAGACGTGGGCGCCATCCGCGCCGCGGCCCGCGCCGCGGTGCTGGCCTTCATCGAGACGGCCAAGAGCGAAGAGAAGGCCAAGCCATGATCGCCGCCAAGAAAAAGCTCCACGACAAGAAGGCCGACGCCGCGGCGGACGCCCGGCGCGGGAAAAGCGAGATCCCGCGCAAGGTGCAGCCCGCCGGCCGGGTGCAGGCGCCCCGCCACGACACGCCCCGGGGCCAGCGCGGCCCGAAGTGAAGGCCAAGGCCCCAGCGCCTGAGGCGCCGAGGCGCGGGCGGCCCGCTGTCGCCGGCGCCTCCGTGCTTCCAGGGCACAAGCTCTGGGCCTTCGGCCTGGGAAGCGCGCTGCTGCTGGCGGTGCTGGCGTGCTATTTCCTCTTTGAATCGCTGCTTCCTTTCTTCCTCGCCTTCGGCCTGGCCTACGCCTTCGGCCCCCTGGTCGACTTGGGCGAGAAAAAGGGCCTTTCCCGCGCCGCCGGGGCCCTGCTGCTCATAGGCCTGCTGGCCGCCCTGGCGGCGGTGCTGGTGGGCGTCTTCCTCCCCATCTTGATGGTGGAAAGCCGGCAATTCGCGGAGACCTTCCCGGGCCAGGTGACGGAGCTGGTGGGAAAGGTGGCGGCCTACGCCAACGGCCAGGGTATGGACCTGCCCGTCAACCAGGAGCTTGCCGGGCGCATGGGCGCCTGGACCCATGAAATCTTCTCGTCGGCGGTGGCCTCGGGCTTCGGCACCAGCGGCCGCATCTACAGCAGCCTGAGCGGGGTGATGGGCATCGGCATCGGCCTGCTGATCGTGCCGGTCTTCTTCTTCTACCTGCTGCGCGACCTGCCGGCCTTCAAGCTGCGCGCCATCGGCCTCATCCCGCCCCGCCACCAGCCCGCGGTCTCCTCGGGCCTAAGCAAGGTGGATGGGGTCTTTTCCAGCTATATCCGCGGCCAGCTGACCGTCGCGCTGATCCTGGCCGCGGTCTTTTCCGCGGCCCTGGCCCTCATGGGCGTGCGCTACGGCCTGGTCATCGGCATTTTTGCCGGCTTCCTCAACCTGGTGCCTTATCTCGGCCAGGCCCTGGGCGCGCTGGCCGCCACGCTGATGGCGCTGGTCGATTTCAGCTCATGGGGCAGGGTGATCGCGGTGCCGGCCCTCTTTTCCGCGGTCAATTTCATCGAAGGCACCTTCATCACGCCCGGCATCGTCGGCAACAAGGTCGGCCTCTCGTCGATGCAGACCCTGGTGGCCCTCTTCGTGGGCGCCGACGTCGGCGGCCTGGCCGGCATGGCCGTGGCCATCCCCTTGGCCGCATCCTTCAAAGTGCTGATCCTCGACATGTTCAAGGAATACAAGAGGTCGGACTTCTACTCGCGCGTCTCGGCCCCATGACCGTGCTGATCATCCACGCCGGGGAATTGAAGGCCATGATGCGGGCCCGTCCCGCCATGACCCTGCTGAACGTCCGGCCGCCTGGCACGCCGACGGACGAGCTCCTGCCCGGCTCCCTGCACCTGCCCCTCGCCGCCTTCAAAGAGGGGGTCGAAGCTCTCGCCCCGGACAAGGACGCCGAGATCGTGGTCTACGGCGCCGACTTCACCTGCCTCGCCTCCACCCAGGCCGCGGACATTTTGCTGAGCCTGGGCTACACCAAGGTCTACAACTTCATGAACGGCTTGAAAGGCTGGAAAGAATCAGGCTTCGCCGTCCATGCCGGATAGCTGAGAGTTGCCGCGAGATGTCGCCCGCCGTCAAGGCGGTGGCCCTGTAGAAAAAATATTCCATTCGAAAGCCCTTCCTTAAAAAATTAATCGCTTTCAGACCCTAAAATTTTGTCTCCAGATTTGGTGCGCATCCCGGACACCTGTTACGCTTCGAGAGATTCGAAGTTTAATAGGAGATTCTCATGCACACACGGCTCTGGCTCATGGCAATTTTCATTTTAATTTTTCAGGCAGGTGCTCAGTCAGCTCCTTTGGAGGGTGAGTGGATGGACTTTGAACAGCCTGACCGCAGCCCGGTCAAGCTCAGGGTTTTCGGCGACGAGTTTTACGCGCGCTTCGAAGGCGCGGACGGTTTCAGCGTGGTGAAGGATCCCGCGAACGGCTGGTTCTGCTATGGCGAGCTTTCCGCCGACGGCGAAGATTTGGTCTCCACCGGCATCCCCTATCCCCATTCAGGGCAGCCTGGGGCGCGGGCGCTGGGGCTCCAGCGCGGGCGGAGCCTGCGCTTTCCCACGGAGCGCGGCCTGAAGCTCAAGCCCGAGCGCCGCCGGCGCATCGCCGAGGGAAACCGCGCCAAGCTGCAGGCCGCGGAGGAAGAGGGCGGGAACGGCGCCGCGCCCGCTCCCGCGCCTTCAGAGATCGAGCCCGCCCCGCTCAGCGGCGGGGTATTGGGCCTCACCCTCCTCATCCAGTTCCCGGACGTTCCCGGCAGCATCCCCCAGGCCACGGTCGAGGCCTTCTGCAACCAGCCCGGCTGGAGCGAGTGGGGCAACAACGGCTCGGTGCGCGACTACTGGCACGAGTCTTCGGGCGGGGCGCTTGAATACACCAACCATGTCACCGCCTACTACACCGCGCGCCAGCCCCGCGCCTATTACACGGACCCCGCCGTCGGCTACGGCACGCGCGCGCGCGAGCTGATCCATGAGGCCCTGGCCTGGCTCGACGCCCAGGGCTTCGACTTCGCCACGCTCGGCACCGACGGCTCGCGCCGCATCCGCGCCATCAACGCCTTCTACGCCGGCCCCACGGTCAACAACTGGAGCGAGGGGCTCTGGCCCCACAAGTCGACGCTCTCCCCGGTTTTCTCGGCCGACGGCGTGAGCTCGGGCGGCTACCAGATCAGCAACATGGGAAGCTCGCTGAGCCTGGGCACCTTCTGCCACGAGAACGGCCACCTGCTCATGGGCTGGCCCGACCTCTACGACTACGACAGCGACTCGCGCGGCGTGGGCAACTACTGCATCATGGCGAGCTCCGGCTCGACCAATCCCCGCCCGCCCCACGCCTGGCTGCGCCACGACGGCGGCTGGGCCCAGGCCGCCGACATCAGCGCGGCCGCGCCCGGCACCCTCTTCACTGTGAGCGCCAACGCCGTGGGGATGTTGCGCTACCGCAACCCGGCCAACGCGGCCGAGAGCTTCTACATCGAGGCCCTGCGCAAAACCGGCCGGCGCGCCACCATTCCCGGCGAGGGCCTGGCCGTCTGGCACGTCGACACCGCCGGCAACAACAGCTACCAGGAAATGACCGCGGCCCGCCATTACAAGTCGAGCCTTGAGCAGGCCGACGGCCGCTTCGACCTCGAGCACAACGCCAACAGCGGCGACGCCACCGACCTCTACCGCCAAGGCGGCGCCACCCAGCTTTCCGACGCGAGCCTCCCCGACGCAAAATGGTGGAGCGGCGCCCCCTCAGGCCTCTCCATCACCGACGTCAGCGCCGCCGGCGACGTGATGACCTTCCGCATCGGCGTCCCATCCTCCGCCAGCCCCACCCGCACGCCGCTGCCCCCCCTTCCCACCTTCACGCGCACGCCCGCGCCTCCGGCCTCCACCTTCACGCGCACGGCCCAGCCGCCGGCTCCGACCTTCACACGCACGGCCACCCATACGCCGCAGCCCCCGGCTTCGACGTTCACGCACACGGCTACCCACACGCCCCAGCCTCCGGCTTCGACCTTCACGCAGACCGCTACGCAAAGCCCCCAGCCTCCGGCTTCGACCTTCACGCGCACCGCCAGCCCCACGCTCCAGCCGCCGGCTTCCACCTTCACGCACACGGCCACCCCTACGCCGCAGCCTCCCACGCCGACCTTCAGCTCCGTTCCCACGCCCGAGGCCCCCTCTGCGACCGCCACGGATATCCCCGGCGCACCGTCGGCCACGGCCAGTCCCACGGCCCAGCCTCCGTCCCCCAGCTTCACCTTCAGCGCCACGCCCAGCCCGGTTCTTAGCGCGACGCCGCACCGCGTGCCCGGGCGCATCCAGGCCGAAGATTTCAGCGCCTACTTCGACGCCACGCCCGGCAACCAGGGCGGCCTTTACCGCTCCACCGACGTCGACCTTGAAGCCTGCGCCGACCTTGGCGGGGGCTTCCACGTGGGCCAGACCGCCAACGGCGAATGGCTTGACTTCGACATCCAGGCCGCGTCCACCGGCACCTACACCCTGCGCCTGCGCATGGCCTCGGCTGAAACCGCAGCCATGTACCTCCACCTCATGCTCGACGGCGCCCGCCTCACGCCCACCTACCGCGTGCCCCCCACGGGCGGCTGGCAGGCCTGGGTGACCTACTACGTCAACATCAGCCTCCCGGCCGGCCGCCACGTTTTGCAAACCTTCTTCGACCGCGGCGGCTACAACCTCAATTACATCGACCTCGTTTTCCTCCCCTCGGCCGCGCCCTCAGGCGGCGAAGCCGCCCCGCTTGAGACCGAAGACGTGCCCCTCGACAAGCCGGGCCAACCCCGCGGCGGCGGCGCGCCCCTGGGCAAGCTCCTCATTGCCGGCCCCAATCCCGCGGGCGACGAAGCCGTCATCCTCTTCCAGCTGCCCCAGCCCTCCCGGGCGCGCCTGCTCGTCAGCGACCTCTCCGGTGGCCTGGCCATCCGCGACGAGCTCGGCTGGCTTGAAGCGGGCGCGCACCGCCGCACCCTCAAGCTCAAGCAGCTCGCCCCAGGCCTGCTGGTGGTCACCCTGCAATGCGACACCGGCAGCGGCTGGAAAAACCAGGCCGCCTTCAAACTGGTGGTCAAACGCTGAGCGCCCCGCGCCCGAAAAGGCCGGACGGAAGAAGGGTATTAAGGCCTTCCTTTTTCCCCCGGTTTTTTTATAATCTTCATTCTTCGGGCTTGTAACTCAGCTGGTTAGAGTGCCATCCTCACACTGAGGCCAGCGCTTTTTTCTCGCAGCCAAGAAATTCAAGTAAATCCCATTTAACCTTGCCGCTCTATCACATTCCTAAATTGGCTGTTCGGCTTCTAACGATCTAAGTCTGTCCTTTTAGAGTCTTGTCCGTCAAAAAGGGTACAAAAATGGGCAGGGGTATTTCTCGACCTTCTGCTTTTTAAGTTCATTCAATTAATACGTCTAATGACGTTATTTTTTGGGTGAGGAAGTGAAGTGATCATTGGCTAGTTAAAGAAGGGGCTAGTCTTTGGAATTTTTCTATTTAATTATCATTCTCGGCGCAACACCCTTGTCATCACATATTGTGGCAAGGGTTTTCTTGCGCCTTTGGCTCTTAGCTTTGTATGGGTGTTTTATGGCTGGGTACTTCAAGACCACCAAAGATTTCTACAGGGCTCTTTGGACATGGTTAGAGATTCAAAAGAGTGAGCCCCAAATGCCCAAGCACTTCACTATGAATCAGCAATATATCCATGAGTTTTGCCGCTACAACATCATTTTCAAGTTGGGGTATGTGAGGCAATGGCCCGATATGCCGGAATTGAAGGAAGGCTATTATCTTTTCTGTGAAGCTAAGAAATTGGCTGAACTCGATAATGCTGATAGTCTATTTCAGTGCAGGCAAACCTTGGAAAAGCTAAAGACCTTCATGTTGGAAAAGGGGCTCAATAAATGAATGTTCAATATGTTCAATAGAATCAAGAAGCACTTCAGCAGGCATGGGAAATACATCTGGAAGAAAGTGTTTTCATTTGAGTATCTTTGGCAATTCTTCATCCCCGGCATTATTTCAGTCATCTTTGCCTTTGGAGTTTTCAAGATTCAAAGCTGGAAAGATGATGCAAAAGAGAAAGAGCTTCAAATTTCCTATTTGAAGGCCTTGAGACAAGAGCTTTTTTACAACACTCAATTTTTGAAAGAAGTGGTTTGGGATACTGAGAAGACTATAAAGGCATCGAGGGAACCAGTTAGGCTTTTTACTCGCAAGAATCTCAGCTTTGAAATGACCCGCCTTTCATGCTCCTCTTTGGCTAAGTATTTCGAAACTATATCGTATGCGGATAGGGCGGAACTATTGAGAAGGTCTATTTTATTGGATGAGGCGTTTGAAATCGCTAAGCGTTACGCCATTACCGAAAATTCAAGTCGAGACAATTGGGAATCATCGTTTAGAGAGAGGAACAAGCTAGGCCAAGACTACATACCACTGGCAGATAGGGTCTTCTACGACATTGGAAAACAAATCAAGTTTAGCGGAATAGGAGAATGGGATATTAGCGCTGACAATAGCAAAGTTCACTAATGTGTTTCTCAACCCAGCCCCATGTTGACCCTGACACAGACTTTTCTAAGTTGACCACTGCTGATGTCAAAAGGCTGAACCCACACAGAAAAGTTGGCGCTCCCAATCCCGCTTTCATTGCCGCCTATTCCGCTTGGTTGCGAAAGCAAAGGTCTAGTGGTGAACAACTCAAACCACAGGTCTTTCCACTTGAATTGATGCCCTTCATTCGGATTCTCAATGGTAAGGAAGATTTTCAAATAGGGAAGTATGGCCTGTTGCCGACATGGTGCAAGGAAGAAAAGTTTGGGCGCAACACCTACAATTCTCGCTCAGAGACCATCTTTGAAAAACCTTCCTTCAAGAAAGCTATCCTGCATCAGCGCTGTGTATTGCCTACCATATCCTTCTTCGAATGGTCAGATGGGCAACATGAGCCTGATGGAAAGAAACACCTGTATAACATCAGTATGGAAGATGAAGGGCCTTTCTACATTGCCGGGCTTTGGGAACATCACCCCAAATTCGGCCTATCCTGTTCGATAGTGACCACTGAACCCATAAAACAGGTATGGGATGAAGCCCACCACAACAGAAGCCCTATGATATTGGATTCCGAACAAGTTGAAAGCTGGCTTGACCCTGCTAAAGTGGATGCGGCCCAAATCCAGCCTCTATTCAAGGTATGGAATGCCGGGAAGCTGAAAATTGAGAGGGTGAAATAGGGGGAAGCAATGGAAGACTTTAAAGAAATAATTGCAAATCATGAGGTTACTTATCTCATCCTTATGCTTGTGGCATTTGTAGGCATTTTCATTGGAAACCTATTGGGCAAATGGTTGCTCATGGTTTTAATGTTGGTGATGATTGCCTATGCCCCCTATCTTGCGATTAAGACTTTTCCTGAGATATCAGTTTTTGGTTTAGCTGTAAAAACAATCGCCTTTGGAATTGCAATGGGGGCTTTAACATATCCCCTATACCAAACTGAATTTTTCGAGATGTTAGATAAACTTTTAAAAAGAAAGAATCCGAAAAATGAATAGTTGGATGAATTTTCCCTTAGTGCGATTTTTGGATGGCCTTTGGAATGTCCAATGGTGGCTGAACAACATTGGGCAACTATTCGGGGCCGCTTTTGGGGCTGGCTTGGCATATTTTATTGGTGCATATCAAACCAGACAACAAATTGAATTGTCTCAATTGCCCGAAAAAATAAAACAGGCTAAACATGAATTGCCATTCCTGAATCAGCTTCAGAATAAATTGAATGACATTTTGCGAAAGATGGATGTGAACACTGAGTTTGGTTCACTTGATGAATTTAGAAATGAAGACCACCTTACCCTTGAATTGAAGGAAGAAAAGGAAGTTTGGTGGGAAAGATTGTCTGACCCGAATTTGGCAATGGCTTTGAACAAACTGCATGGGGAACTTTGGCACTGTGAAAGAAGGGTTAAGCGATACCTAGAGGCTGACATCTATAAGTTTGAATTTATGGAAAAAGTGATTGAAGACAAATGGTATAGGGTTCTTGAAGTGAATGACCTACTAGTTGCCGCCGAAGAAAAGTGCAGGAAACTGTTGGGAATTCCCATTGAGAAAAGAAGTTTGTTAGGAAAAATCGGGGGCAATTTCTACATGGCATGGGAACACTTGAAAGCGAAGTTCAGGAGCGAAGACAAGGCTGAATAACTGCAACTCAAAGCGGGGTAAATGTGAACGAAATTGTAACTAGAATAACTTTGTTTCTTGCGGGATTAGGAATAGTGGGCACAGGCTTCACCATTGCCGACAATTATCATTGGTTTGTTAAATATACATTCTTTGTCACTGGGCTCTATGTAGCAATTTGCACTATTATTTGGAAAAAATTGTTTCCGCCCAACATTGGGGAAGCTGATAACACCATACTGTTTTTTGACGACACGGACATATATAGAAATGATTTCGAAGCACAGTTGAAAAGAATTAAAGGCCAGCTTATTGAAGGAATAAGTATTCAAGCTGTTGGTTATTTATCTATTCAACAAAGTATTCATAAGAAGTATTTAGAACATCGGGCTAACATGTTTGAACCTATTAGAAGAAAAGTTGAGGAGCTTTATAAAGGGGCACTTGAATTTAATGCCTTTGCTAGGGACTGCAAAACTCAAACTAGGCAATCAATTGAAAAGGGTGTGAAAGGGTCAATGGAAGCAAAGAGGATTGCTGGAATTTTCAATGAAGATTTTCAAGGAAAAGTTTTAGAAGTCAGTTTTGTTGGGATGTATGGTGAAGAACGGACAGTGAAGGCAATCGAAAGACTTTTGCAACTCTTGAATGAAATCAATAACTTTGACCCAAGGAAAAAAATCTGATGCCTGTTCCCACAGCAATTAAGGCAGTTCTGACTGTTATTCCCACTTTGGTTCCGACACCAACCCCTTTGCCGGGATTTTGGGAACAAGTCTCAACACCGAACTGGTGGGCAAACAATGTTGGTCAAATCCTTGGTGCAGCACTAGGCGCATTCTTAGCCTATGTTTTTGGATTGAGCCAAATGAAAAGGCAGATAGCGCATGAGAGAGAGATAAGGGAGGAAGAGAAGGAAGCGGAACGAATTGTGGGACTGATGCATTTCTTTGAAGATACTAGAGAAGATAGAGAGAGGTTGAGAAATAACCTGAGCTACAACATTGATGTATGTGCTAACAACAAATTCAAAAGCATTTCTCAGCCCATTGAAATGTGCAGCAATATCCATGAAAACTATATTGCTAGAAGGGAACATTTTAAACCCAAGCAACAAATCACCGTGATGAAAATGCGCGATTTCGCAATTACTTTGAGTGGGATGATTGTTGAATACAGCGATTTGCTTGCCAGAGAGAAAGACACAATAGTATTTTTTGAGCAGTCTGGTAGGAAGGAACTGCTGGCGAAGTTTCAGCCACATTGGGACAAAATATTGGCCTATCTCAAAACACTCGATGCCTGTCTTGATGAACTGGAACAAATTATGCCTTCAATGGTAGACAATTCGCTATCCGGAGAAATTGAAAAAAAACATGAAAATCTTATAAAGGAACTAATAGAGTAAGCAACCCATGATGGATATTTTAGAATTGGAAAAGATTTCTTTAAACTCCGGCTTCACTGATGCGGCCGACTGCGTGTCTTTGATTCGTGAACACTACAAGAAACAAGTATTGGAAAAAGTAGTACTTCAGAACGCAATAGCTGAAATAGAAGTTAAAGTCGAGGCGGGTTTAACCTCGCTACGGGCCGTTGAAGCCCAGTTGAAAAGATATGACATTCAACTAAAGGAAGTTGAAGATGAGATGACACATCTTCGGAAAGTTTATGATCGATTCTATAGACATATTAATGAAATTTATCATGCGGAAGTTTCAAAGGGAGGAAAGGATATATTTGATGTGGGAAAGAGGGTTGGCATAGAAAAATTTGAAAAAACACTAATGAAACGAACTGCAGTTGCTGACCGGAAGAAGTATAATCTTCGGCCTGCAGAAATGCTAAAGGGGGTTATTGCAGCTCAATTTAAGATACATGAATTTGAGATAGTCCGCCAAAAATTAAAAACAGTTGGTGCACTGTCGAGATTGTTTTGGAACAAAAAAGGCGCCAGAGCACTAAATAGAAGTGAAAGAAAGTATCTTAAGGAAGCAATGAATTTATTTTGGAATCAACAAAGTAAAAGAACAAATACCTCCCACCCCAAGGCGTAGAGGTATTTGTGCTTAGAATTTCGACGGTGCTAAATGGTTAACATCGCATTTCGGGTTCTCCTCAATGCAGCCAAATGACTTTCCATAAGACGCTCCTGTCTTTCTAAGCGGGCTAACGAATTTTTCAAATTGATGGCCCCTTCACGTCCCAAATAGACTTGAAGGGTATTTCGTTTAAGGCCATCCCTGACGCCTTTGGGACTGTCGGGAGGATTTACTAGAACTAGACTGGCCCCTACCTTCTTAAAGAAGGCCTTGCATTGCTGCCCGAAATCAACAGTTTGTGTCATGGTTTCATGAGTCAAATTTTTCGTTTTTGCTTTCAACGTGTGACTTGAGTTCAAAAGCTCGGTGTCCTCGGCAATGAAAGCCAGTATTGCTGGTTTTGACTTTCCTGCTAGATGCATCTTTACCACCCGCGACACCGTGCCTGGTGTCGGCATTGAAGCTATCTCCTCTTCTGAGAATCCAAATGAGCGGAGTTTTTCCGTTGTTGCTACTTTCATGATCGTGCTCCTTTTGCCCCGGTTGATTTGGATGTTTTGCCAAAGGGGCCTTGGCCTAACACCGTCTTCAACTAAGGTGCCGTGCCACCCGCGCGCCGCGCCGTGTCACCCCTGGGCAATTCTATTTATTAAGTATTTAGCACGGATATTCAGATACTTTTTGCCGGACATACCCCCTAAACGGGGGGTATTTGGGTATGTTGGCTTTTAAAACTTAGGGAGCTAGAGATCAGGGTTCGAGCAACTTTGAAATATCGACCCTCAGACATTCAGCGATTTTGGACAAGGTGCTAAGGGTGTAGTTAATCTTTCCGGATAGAAGTTTTGACAAATTGCTTTTGTCGATTTCTGATTCAATGGCCAATTTTTCCTGGCTTAGTTCCGCTTTTCTCAATAGTTTTCCAATATTCTTTGAAATTCGCGCGTTTAGGCTGTTGTTTAAGTTGTAAGTCTTTCTCCTCATGAAATGACGTTAAGACGTTCTTGACGCTAAGTCGTGGTAAGGTCTACCACTTTTTGATAGCATTTAAGGCAAATACTCATGTCAGGAGAGTGCAATGGTAGGGATAGCGTCAATGATTGTTGGACTTATAATTTTTGTTTTTGCTGTTTCTCGTGAAACGCCAAAATTCATAGATGAAATATGCGATAGGTGCGCCGGAAGAGGTTGCACATCTTGCGAAAGTCGAGGTGTTCTAACTAAAAGAGTTGGCACCAACAAGCCGGCGGGGTCATTGAGAATCCTTGGAATACTTACTTTTCTGTTTGGCTCCATATTAAAAGTAGTTGAGATTTCATCTTACAGCTGGGCAGATCCCAGTTATGTTTCTTCATTTGATAAAAAGCTTAAGGATGATATGACCTATGCCGAGCGACAGAGGTACGAGAGCGAGAAAGCAGCAGAGCGCCTTGATAACATTGAAAGGCATCACGAGGAAGAATATCAACGAAAGAAACGAGAACTCGACAGACAAAGCGGACGATAGTTTTTTCACATCCCAAGAGTACTTTCAAAAAGACAACTTACTTTATCAAGTTTGCTTAAAAGATAGTATAATAGAGACAGAAGGGAAAATTTTAGGTCGAAATATCCTTCAATATTAAGGTTGTCTAAATCTTCTACACCTACCAAAAGAAGAAATTCGCATAGAACTAACGTTTTTATTAGGAATTGCCAAGCATAGTAGCCGTTTTTGGACGGATATGTGGGTTAGGCTAAAGGCACAAGCCCACACCAAAATATGACAGAGGGTTAGCAGGCATTCTTTTTGTTGGTTCGCTTTATGTCAGTGTCTCCTTTTTTCATTTACCAGAGGGAGATAGGCATAAGCATTTGGCACTCACCCCCACTTAGGGCATTTGAATAGGTATAGGAGTTACATGAAATATCACCGAGAAGTAAGAATTAAGCCATCTCGACCAGAGAGGGAAGTTTCGAAGAAACGAAAGAACGTGTTTTTAAATATTAAACATAAACCTTTGCTAGATAGGTTTGAATATTACCAAAAGCTGAGAAGGGACACTAACCAGGATGAGAAGTTTGAAGCACTGAAGATTCCCAAGTTCATACAATATCAAATTAAAAACAAAAAGAAATTCAGACGGTCATTTCTATTTCCGCGAAGACTGATAGAAGTAAATGGCAGCGTTGGGTTTAGGATACCTTTGATAGATTGTGTTTATCCAAATTTTGTTATCGGCGAAGAATACTTCATTCAATCCATTAGTTGGGAAAGAAAGTTGTTCGTAGTTCACTTAAAACTAAAAAAACAGAATCCTTGCTTTCAAATCGACTTGGCTACGGGAGCTAGGACTCTATTCAACCCAAAATCATCTGGCCCGATTTTTTGAAGTTGCGCTGTGTAAATATCACCCACAACCATTTCATTTGCTAAAGGAGGTTTCATTGTTCAAATATGCACCCCCCCTAGTAAATACCTCATTTTAGAGGAGGCGTCCCAATGCGCTAAAGATGTGTAAAGACAGAGTGATTCAGATATTCAAAGGCAAGTTTGTAACCAACGTTGTAACCAATTCTCATTTTTGAGGTAGAGGTATCCAAGAAAGGTAAGGCATTTTATGGAAGGCGAAAGTTCAAAGAAGGTAATGACAGTTGAAGAAGCAGCGAAGTACTTGGCAGTTCATAAAGACACATTATACGGAATGCTCCACCGTCCTGATGGTTCGGATGCAGAGATTCCCCATTTCCATGTTGGAAAGGGCAATCGGTCTATCCGGATTTTCAGGGAGCTGCTTGATGTGTGGATCATCAACGGCACCGAAGGACTTCCAAACAACGAATTAATTGCTTTCCGGCGGGCCTACATTAATAATGTCGGCAGGGATGTGGTAGAGCGACAGACGGAGGTAACTCATGTCTAGTCTCTACCTTAACGGTAACAGTTGGTATCTAAAGTCCAAAGGTCGGCGCTTTGCGACTGGATTTACCGCCTCGAAGTTCGAAACAAAGGCACAGGTGAAGCGAGCAATTGGCGCTCTTCCTGAGGGCCACGAGCTGAGAGGTTTGATCTTTGACATAATGCCAAGCCAAAAGAACAAGAAAGTGACAGTTGAGTTCGCCATTGAAGAGTATTCAAAGACGCGCAACGGGCTAGACCCTAATGGTGAAGTGATTGATGCAAACCAAAACAGGAATTTTAGAAGGGTCTTTAAGAGCGCCTTTGGTCGGGTGGCGAATGAGTTTCGGGGAAGGTATCTAGATGAAATAACAGATACCGATATTCTTCGATGGATGCAAAAGTTGCGAAGTGAGGGCCTAAAACCTGGCTCAATACGGCGCTATGTAAATACTCTTAGTCCTGTCTTTACCTACGGCAAGAGCAAGTATCGAGGTTGGTGCAAAGATAATCCGATACTTGATGATGGCGCTGTTACAAAAGAGATGAAGACCAACAAAGGGGTTTGGAGCTACCAGGGCAGGGAGGTGGCCATCAGTGACCAGGAGGCCTTTGCTTTACTTGAGGCCTCAGAAAAACTGTCGGTGCACTTTAGTCTGCTCATGCATTTGAACTTTAATGTTGGCGCTCGTAGAAGGGAGCTGCTTACCCTTAAAAGGAGCGCAGTTGACCTTGAAGCCCAGCGATTCACGGTTTTGACCATTAATGCCAAGGTTAAGAAGGAAAGAACGGTCTTTTACGGTTTTTCTTCCAAGCTCTGCGCGTTGATGAAAGAAGCCTGTGAAACTAAAGGCCTCGAAGAATACATCTTCTCTCCGACAGGCAAGCAGCCCTTTTCAGATACCTGGGTTCAGAAGAACTTCAATAAGGCCAAAGAAGGGGCGAAGCTGCCCCCTCAATGGACGTTCAGGGACTTTCGGCACGTTGCGGGCCAAAGAATGAATAAAAACGGCATTCCCCTCAACATGATTGCAGAAGCCCTTGGAACTTCGGTAGGCCTCTTAGAAAAGACCTATTTGAAGGAGCCAAAGAGCATTGCTGAAAGCCTTATGATGAAAAAGCTGGCTGCTTAGCTGTTTTTCTACCCTTTTCTTTTCAGGCCAAATGGATATACTCGTTTTCCTTCCAGAGCTGGCCTAGAAGGGTACAAAAAGGTTACAAACAGTCAGCAAAGACGGTCAAATCACCATACGGGCTTGTAACTCAGCTGGTTAGAGTGCCATCCTCACACGATGGAAGTCGGCGGTTCGAATCCGTCCAAGCCCACCAGTCCATGAAAAAGCCCGCTCTCTTTCCGAGGGCGGGCTTTTGTTTTGGGAGCGGGCTTGGGGGCTTGGCCGGATTTCTTTAAAACGCCTGCCCGAACGCGACATAAATGCCGCTCTGGTCTTTGGCCGCGCCGAAGTCGATTCTTGCTTTCATCAGGCCGTCGGGGGGCAGGGCGATGCGCAGGCCGCCGCCGGCGCTGGAGGCGAGGGCGCCCGTGAAGGGGCCTTCGCTGACTTCGCCGGCTTCGCTGAAGAGGGCGGTGGAGAGGAATTTGTAGAGGGGGAAGCGGGCTTCGATCTGGGCGGAGGCGGCTTGCTTGCCGCGCAGGCGGTTGTCGTAGAGGCCGCGCAGCTCGTCCGGGCCGCCGAGCTTGTAGCGGTAGAGGTAGCTGGGCTCGCCCAGGGAGCCTTTGGCTGAGAGGCGGCCGGCGAAGGTGACGCCGAAGAGGCTTTGGTAGGCGCGAAGTTCGGCCGCGGCTTGGGCGAACTGCGCGCCTTCGCGGTCCGGGTGGACTTTGGCGCTGGCCTCAAAATAGCAGCCGCGGGTGGCGTCGAATTCGTTGTCGCGGAGGTCGAGCCTGGCCAGCACTCCGGCTGAGAGGGTGCTTTCGGCTTCGAGCGGGCCGGGGCCCTGGTTGGCGCGGCTGCGGTATTCGAGCTGGGGGCCCGCCTGCCAGGGGCCCAGGGGCCAGAGGGCCGAGGCCTTGCCGAGGTAGCGGAGCTGGTCCACGCGCAGCTTGTCTTCCAGGCGCGTTTGCATGCCTTCGCCGAAATAGAGGTCGTAAAAATTCGAATAGTTGTTGTCCAGGCCCAGCTCCACCCCGGAGCCGGCCCGGTGCTTGGCGTTGAAAACCCCCGCGTAAACCTGGTTGAAGGTGCCCATGCCCTGGAGCGTGAAATAGCTGGACTCGTTCTTCAGGAAGCCCGCGGCGCCGAGGATGAAGCCCTGGCTGGGCTCGTAGCCGAGGATGGGCGAATAGCTTTGCAGCAGGGAAGCGCCGGCAAGGCGGGCGCCCAGGGCGAGCAGGCAGATTGACTTAAACAAGCGGTTCATTCATTCCGGCTTCCCGGCCCAGGACCAGGCCAATGACGCTTTGAAAAAAGGGCCCGAGAGCTCGGGCTTCAGCACCGAGCCGTCCGGATTCTTGTTGAAGGAATATTGGAGGCCCGAGTAGGCGCCGTTCATGCCCGTGGTGGCGATGTTGCCCATGCTGACGAAGTTATAGCCGCTTTCCAGGCCAAGGCTGAGGCGGCTGGTCAGGCGCCAGTCGGCGCGAAGCAGCGGGCTGAAGCCGTAGCCCGCGGCGCTCATAGTGTAGCTGCTGGCGGCGCTTTGCAGGTAATTCCATTCCTGCTGGGTGCCGCTGAAGATCTCGGCGCTGAATTTGAGGCAGAAGAAAAAGTCGAGCGAGGCCGGGGTGGCCAGGCCGTAGCCGGCCAGGAAATAGAGGGCCGAGCTGTTCCACTTGGAGTTGAATTTCGAGACCAGCACGCCGTTTTTCCGCTGGAGCGACTCAAAGTCGCGCTGGGGCTCCAGGTCCCAGCCCAGCTCCTGGAAAAAGCCGTTGGCCGCGAAATAGCCCAGGCCGACGCCGCCTGTGGGATAGGCCGCGGGCCCGGCGGCCTGGTTCTTGGCAAAGCCCAGGGGCGAGAGGTCGGCGGCGCGCGAGGCGTCGCCGTTGTCCAGGTAGGCGCCTCCGGCGCTGAGGCGGAGCATCACCCGCGAAGCGGCCGCGGCCTGGCAGGCGAGGGCCATGCCGAGCATGAGGGCGCCGGCGCGCAGGCGCCTCACAAGGCCCCCCGGCCCGGGGCCGACGCCGTGGAGAAGCTGAACTCGCGGGGCGGCACCGGGTGCCTGAGGCCGGGATAGCGCCATAAGGGGGACATGCCCCCGGGCAGGGCGGCGGCGCTGAGCAGGCCTGAGAAGAAGGAGTTGCAGTTGTATCCTTCGCCCGTGACGCCGGGCCATTTGGCGAAGGCCAGGCCGTGGCGGTAGCCCAGGCAGAGGCTGAGGAGCTTTTGGATGGCGCGGTCTTCCTCGTCCGCGCTTTCGAATTTCAGGCGCCGGCTGGCGGAGGGCCGCTTGGCCACGTCCCAGTAGCGGTCGACGGCGAAGATCAGGCGCTTCTCGTCGGTGCCCGCGGCGAGGGTGAGGAAGGCGAGGCCCTGGGCGTCTTTGAGGCGGAAGAGGCGGGGCTGGGCGCGCATCCATTCTTCCTGGCGCGACGGGCAGATGCGCAGCAGGCTGTGCTCGAAAGGCAGCCACGGATTGACGCGGTGCGACTGGAGGAAGATGCCCGTCCCGCTTCCGGGCAGGGGAGCCAGGGCGTCGGCCGTGCCTGGGTCGGCCTGGAAGGCGCTGTGCGCGGCGAGGGCGCCCAGGGCCAGGCATCCCAGCACAGGCGCGGCGAGGCAGGCGCAGAAGAGGGCCGGAGGCTTCATTTGGTGGTGTAGCCGTAGCTGGGGCAGGTGTCGGTGACCGTGTAATTCACGAAGAGCTCAAGCAGCGTGATCTCAAAAGGCAGGTCAGGGCTGTCGGGCCAGTCGCCGCAGCTGATCATGAAGCCGGGCACCGCGGCCCCGGCGTGGAAAGCGGCCGAGACCGCGGCGCTCACGTCGACCTGGAAGCCGGGCTGGCTGTAGGCCGAGGCGGGGGGATGGAAGCTGTCGAAGAGGGTGGCCGCGGGCCTGCTCGACCAGGGGATCCAGGGGCCCAGGGAGATGGCCGAGTTCCAGGTATAGATGCCGAGGCTGGGCAGGAGGCAGGCCCCGCTGACGGCCAGGGTCGCCGAATGGAAATCGTAGGTGCGGCAGTAGCTGGGCGTGGGGAAGACCGCGTTGGCGTCGAAGTAGAGCCAGGTGGCGCCGAGGGCGTTGCTTTGCCCGCGCACCGGGAAGCTGGTGCCTGCAGGCATGGGCGGGGGCAGGTCTTTGACCAGGCCCGCCGCGGTGAAGAGGTCGTATTTCCAGGTGCCGTCGCTCGAGCGCAGCACCATGGTCGCTTCCTTGGCTTCTTTCTTGCCGGCGAATTCATGCTGGGCGTTGCAGGCGAGGCTTGAGAAGGCGGCGCGGGGGGCCGGGGCGCCCCGCTGAGGAAGCAGGCGTCGAGGAGGTTGGTGGCGTAGAGGCCCAGCGCCAGGTAGGCGAAGAGCGCGGCGTTGTTTTCCGCGGCGAGGCCCTTGTTGAAGTCGGCCCGCGAGCCGAGGTAGCTTTGGCCGAGGTCGCTGCCGCGGTAGCTTGTGTTCGCGGTTTGCAGGTTTGCGAAGGAAACAAAGCTGAGGATCCCCACGCCCAGCCCGTAGGCGAGGGCCTTGCCATGGTCTCCCCTGCGCCACTGGCCCAGGCCGGGCATCAGGGCGGAGTGGAGGAGGGCCCGTGAACGCGTTTCAGGAAGAGGCAGGGGGAGGCGCAGCGCGAGCTCCCACCAGGCCCTTGAATCTCGAGGATGCGCGAGAGTGCGCTCCCTCTTTGCGGGCAAGGCTTTTTCAGGCGCTTGGGGCCAAAAAACGCAAATCTTGCCGGGAGCGCCGGCGCGGCTCGCGCATTCCTTGCAGCCGGGCTCCCAGGGCCCAAAATATCCGGATATCGGGTCTGCTTTCCCGATAAGCGGATAAATGGCAGCCTTTTTGGAAAAAATCAACGCCAATGAAGGCTAAAACGTTGGCATGATCCGTGCATCTCTAAGGGTGTTGAGGCGATTTTCGGCTCACAAGTCCCAGAGGAAACACCATGAATAACGCCACTGAAGTTCAGGAACCATTCGCGGCGCCGGCTCTAAAGCCGGTTCAGGCAAGGGGGAAGGTGCTCATCATCGACGACGAAGCCAGCCTGCTGGAGGTCATGAAGCGGACGCTGTCGGCTGAACATGAGATTTGCATGCTGCAAAGCGCGGGCGAAGCGGTCAAGCGCATCGGCGGCGGCGAAAGGTTCGACGCCATCCTTTGCGACATGTGGATGCCGTGGATGTCGGGGCTGGAATTCCTGAGGAAGCTGCAGGACATCGACCCTGCCCAGGCCAAGAAGCTCATCTTGATCAGCGGCGACTCCTTCACCACGCTTGAAAGCGCCGTCATGCGCGAGTCGGCCAGCGGCTGCCTGAGCAAGCCCTTCGCGCTCAAGAGCCTTTTGAAGAGGGTGCGGGAGGTGGTTGAAACCAAGACGGACGGCGCCCATTGAGCCGGGCCCGCGCAGCCCTGGCCCTCGATTTTCAAGCCCTCTACTCGGCCACTCCCGGCCTTTTCCTCGTCCTTTCGCCGGACGAGAGCTTCACGGTTCTCGACGCCAGCGACGCCTACCTCGCCGCCACGCGCAAGGAGCGCGGGGCCGTTGTCGGCGCCAGGCTCTTTGACGCCTTTCCCGAAGGCCCGGCCGGCCCGCGCCTGGAGACGGCGATGCGGGCATCGCTGGAGCGCATGAAGGCGGCCGGAATCCCCGACAAAATGGAGGTCCAGCGCTGCGGCATTCCCGCGCCGGGCGGGGGGGACGCCTTGCCGCGTTATTGGAGCCCGCTCAACATCCCGGTGCCGGGGAGGGACGGCGGCCTGGGCTGCATCCTCCATAAGGTGGAGGACGTGAGCGAATTCATGGCCCTCGTCCTCAAGGGCAAGGAGCGCCAGCGGAGTTCGGACGACCGGCACCGCATCACCGAGGCGACGCTTTCGCGCACCGAGGAGCAGCTGCGCCAGGTGCAGAAGATGGAGGCGGTGGGAAGCCTGGCGGGGGGAGTGGCCCACGACTTCAACAACATCCTCGCGGTCATCATCGGCTACGGCGAAGTCATCCTCGAGGGCCTGGCCGCGGACAGCCCCATGCGCGAGGAGGTGGAGCAGATCCTGCGCGCCGGGGCCAGGGCCACGGACCTGACGCGGCAGCTGCTGGCCTTCAGCAGGCAGCAGGTGGTCGAGCCCAAGGTCCTCGACCTCAACAAGTTCATCACCGAGATGGACAAGATGATCCGGCGCCTCATCGGCGAGAATCTCGAGCTGAGAAGCGTCCCAAAATCGGGCCTGGGGATGATCATGGCGGACGCGGGGCATGTCGAGCAGGTGATCATGAACCTGGTGGTCAACGCCCGCGACGCGATGCCGGCCGGGGGCAGCATCGTGGTGGAGACGGCGAACGTGGACCTGGACCCGCTCTACGCCGAGGGGAAGGCCGACGTCAATCCGGGCCCCTACGTCATGCTCGCGGTCAGCGACACGGGCCTGGGCATGGACGACAGGACCAAAGCCAGGATTTTTGAGCCCTTTTTCACCACCAAGGAAAAGGGCCAGGGCACGGGCCTGGGGCTGGCGACGGTCCACGGCATCGTCAAGCAGAGCGGCGGGCATATTTTCGTCTACAGCGAGCTGGGCAAGGGCACGACCTTCAAGGTGTATTTCCCGCGCCATGGCGGCGAAGAAAGCGCGGCCGCGGCCAAAGCCGCCATGCCGGAGACGGTGCAGGGCACGGAAACCATCCTCCTGGTCGAGGACGACGTCCAAATCCGCGGCATGGTCCGCTCCATCCTTTCAAGGAAGGGCTACCGGGTGCTGGAGGCCAAGAGCGGCGCGGACGCCTTGAAGGTTTCCGGCGGGCACGGGGAAACCATCCATGTTCTGTTGACCGACATGATCATGCCGAAGATGAACGGCAGGGAGCTGGCCGCCCAGCTCAAGCCCCTGAGGCCGGAAATGAAAGTGCTGTACATGTCGGGCTACACGGACAACGTCATCACCCGCTTCAACGTCCTCGACGCCGGGCTGGTGCTGCTGCAAAAACCCTTCACCCCCGGCACCCTGCTGCGCAGGATCAGGGCGCTCATTGAGACCCCGGCAGGGAAGGGGGAGGCGGCCGGAATCTAGCCTGACCCCCCACCCAGCCCGCCCTACGCGCGCCGCGCGGCAGGCTGCCGGAGGGCTTTGTTTTCCGCGCTTTTTGACTTAGTCTCGTTCGGCGGAGCGGAAGGGCCCACTGGAGGAGAATGATGCTGAGCAGCGCGCAGATCGACGGCTTTATCCATGTTCCTGAAGTTTTCAGCAGGGAAGAGGCGGTGGCCCAGCCGATCTTTTCCGCCGAATGCAAGCCGGCCTGAACCTCGAGCCCCTCCAGTGGCTGCTGGCGGGCGGCGGCGCCTTCCTCATCGGCCTTTCCAAGACCGGCATCGCCGGCATCGGCATCCTCGCGGTCACGCTTTTCTCCTCCGTCTTTCCGGCCAAAGAATCCGTCGGTCTGGTGCTCGTGCTGCTCATCTGCGCCGACGTGGTGGCCGTCAGCGCCTACCGCCGCCACGCGGTGTGGAGCCACCTCTGGCGACTCTTTCCCTGGACCATCGCGGGCGTCATCCTCGGCTGGCTGGCCTTGGGGCACGTGGATGACGGCCAAGTCAGGCAGATGATGGGCGCCATCCTCGCGGTGCTCAGCCTGATGCAGCTCAGGCAGCGCCTGAGCAAGGGCGCCAAGCCCGAGCCCGAGCCCGGCGGCCGCCCTCACGGGCTCGCCTATGTCGCGGTAATGGGCCTGCTTGCCGGCTTCACCACCATGGTCGCCAACGCGGCCGGCCCCATCATGATCCTCTACCTCCTCGCCGCCGGCCTGCCCAAGCTCGAGTTCGTGGGCACGGGCGCCTGGTACTTCCTGCTGATGAACTGCTTCAAAGTGCCCTTCGCCGCCCAGCTCGGCCTGATCAACACCCAGTCGCTCAGCGTCGACCTATGGCTGGCCCCCCTCGCGATCGCGGGGGCGCTCTCGGGCAAGCTGCTGCTCCCCCACATCAACCAGCGCACCTTTGAAATCACCGCCCTCGCGCTGACACTTGTCGCCAGCATGAAGTTGCTGCTCACCTAGGCCCCCATGAAAATCGCCATGGCTCAAATACTGGTGCAAGGCGGCCGCGTTGAGGAAAATCTGGCGCGTGCGGCCGAGGCCATTGCGCAGTCGGCGCGGGGCGGCGCGAAGTTTGTGGTGCTGCCGGAATGCCTGGATGCGGGGTGGACGCATCCGGATGCGCGCAAGCTGGCGCGGGCGGTTCCGGGGGAGACTTCGGCGCTGCTGGGGCGGGCGGCGCGGGAGGCCGGGATTTATGTGGCCGCGGGCATTACGGAGCTGGACGGAGGGGCGGTTTACAACAGCGCGGTTCTTATTTCGCCGGACGGCGGGATTTTGAGGAAGCACCGCAAGATCTTGGAGCTCGACTTCGCCAGGGAAACCTACGCCACGGGAAGCGGCGTGGAGCTCGCGGACAGCGCCTGGGGCAAGGTCGGCCTGACGATCTGCGCGGACATGCATCCGGAAGACGGGGGCTGGGGAAGGCCGCTCGGCGTTCTGGGCGCGCAGCTCATCGTGTCCCCCTGCGCCTGGGCCGTGCCCCCGGGCTACGACAACGCCAAGGAACCCTACGGCGGCATGTGGCTGCGCTCCTACAGCTCCCTGGCCCAGTCCTTCCATATTCCAGTCATCGGCGTGAGCAACGTCGGCCGCATCGAAGGCGGCAGCTGGAACGGCTGGGACTGCATCGGCTGCTCCCTCGCCGTGGGCGCCGACGCCAAGGTCTTGGCCAAGGGGCCTTATGGGCAAGAAGCTCTGCTTTTCATCGAGATACAGTTAAGATGATCTTTCATGAACTCCCCTCAAGATAAACCCGCCTCCGGCAGCCAAGTGCTGCTTTCGTTCTGGCCTTTTTTCCAGCCCTACCGCAAACAGATCAGGGTTTGGTTCTGCGTCTATGGCGCCTATTACCTGCTCGGCATCGGCACGCCTTTGGCCGTGGAATATTACATCGACCATGTGCTGCCGGCCTCTCCCGGGCTCACCTCGCCCCAGGCGCGGCTCTGGATTTTTGTGGGGGGCTATGGGCTTTATACGCTGGGGTACCACTTCTTCCAGCTCTTCGGCGCCCGGGGGACGGCGGGGGTGATTGAGAGGGTGGTGTCGGACCTGCGGTTCGCGGTTTATGACAAGCTGCACCGGCTGCGCATACGCTATTTTGACAAGAATGTTTCGGGCGAGATCGTCAACCATGTGCTCAACGACACGCGCCAGCTTTTGAATTTGGTGGGGGGCGAGCTGGTGCAGGTGACGCTGCAGATCGCGGCCGGGGTGATCTGCATGGGCATCTTGCTGTCTTGGAACCCGCGGCTGGGGCTGGTGGTGCTGGCGCTTTTGCCGGCGTATGGGCTGATTTTTTTCAGGTTTTTGCCGCAGGTGAGGAAGAGCGCCAGGCGCTGGCGGGTGGCTGAGGACCGGATGTGGGGG
>JADMIO011011150.1_pt1 | contig 25173 bp, 13 predicted proteins | sample 8958161 | NCBI WGS metagenome assembly JADMIO01 (sample SAMN16585339, study PRJNA669376) | soil metagenome | isolation source: Crop rotation soil | place: USA: Cullars Rotation, Alabama | collected 2011
GATGTTGAAAAGATCACGCCCATAAATTGCAATACTTGCCTGGCGGACCGACACTTTCTGCAACCATTTTACAGGTAATGAAAATTCGATTCTCGCTTCTCTGAGTTTGAGATAAGATGCATCAAAGATGTTTGTCTCTGCATTGCTGATCGCATAGTAATTCTCATAATAAGAAAAGGCAGGAACTTTCACTGTGTTAGCTTCATATTTACCAGCGGCCGCATTCCATACCACTCCATCTCCTATGATCCCACCTTCGCGGCCCGACAATGTAACCTTCGTTTTTCCAAGCGTATTGCTCTTGTGATTGGTTTGCGAATACATACTGCCCCCCTGCTGCCTGTCGAGCAAAATGCTGATCCGTATATTTTTGATAGTAAATTCATTCATCAACCCTGCTTTCCAATCGGCAAAAGCATTTCCCAATTTCCTGGCTACGGGATCAAGCGGGGCAGGCAACCCAACGGATGAATAGATGATCTTACCATCGGGAGAACGTTGAAAGCCGCGTCCATACATGTCACCCATACGGCCTCCTACTCTGGCCTCGATTGTAACGTTGCCATCGTGACTGTAAATGATCTGATTGATGATACCCTCGCGTAATTTTTTTACATAGCTGCGGTTCATCGACCACGTAAGAGTAGTTGTCCAGTTGAAGTTTTTTAACGTAACTGGTTTGCCTGTAAGTACTATTTCTATTCCCCTGCTATTGATGAGACCTGCATTGACGAGTGCATTTGAATATCCTGAAACCGGATCGAGTGGGATGGCCAGTATCTGGTTGCGACTGTTATTGGAATAGAGTGCCAGGTCAAGCCCTAACCTGTTTTGGAAAAACCGGATGTCGAGACCTGCTTCATAACTTGAAGTTATCTCTGGTTTGAGAGCCGGGTTGAAAAGCGTTGAAGGATTGGTGAAGCTGTTGCTATATATCCTGTCATAATATTTATCGGTCTGATAAGGCCTTGTATCATTGCCTACCTGTGCCCATGACAAGCGCAGTTTAGCAAAAGAAACAGCAGATGGCAATTTAAAAATATCATTCAGGAGAAAACTTGAACTTACTGATGGGTAAAAGAAAGAGTTATTCCTGAATGGCAGCGTACTGGACCAGTCATTGCGGCCGGTGACATCCAGAAATATTTTTTCGAGATAGGCAAACTGTGCAGCCGCATAAACACTGTTGATAGCCTTTTCAGTTCTCAACGGATCGGCCACTGCCTGGTCAAGACTATTTGATACCTGGTAAATGCCTGGCTGAGCAAGCTGGTCTGCATACATTCCTGAAAAATCATACACCTGCTTCATCGCATTTGCGCCTGCAGACACTGAATATTTGGTGTGTTTGCCGATTGTATTCTTATAAGTGATCAATGCATCGGTATTGATCTCATAGTTGAACACCTTTTGCTCCCTGTACATGCCTCTGGGGTATTTTGTCATACTGAATGGCCGCTGTTGTGAACGGAATTCGTATGACATATCAATACCTGAACGGACCATCATATTCAGGTGATCTGACAATTCATATGTTGCAGATAAGTTACCCACTACTCCATGCTTGTTCATCTTGTTCAGCATTTCATAAAGGTCCAGGTAAGGGTTGTCCGGCCCGGTATTAAATGGATTTTTTTGCTGCACCTGTTCAAGTCCGGGCTGCCAGTAAGGTTTAAACCATTCAGGCCTGATATTAGGCGCAGTACCGATAATCAGGAAATACATGATGGTTTGATTGTTGTAACCAGCGGAAGGAAGATTATCACTTTTCTTATTGGTATAGTTCACCTTTGCATTGAGCTGCAACCGGTCAGATATTTTCTGATTTACAGACAAAGAAGCGTTGATCCGCCTGAATCCGGTATTGGGAAGTATCCATTCATTTTTCAAATGAGAAAACGAAAGGCGTGCAGAACTTTTCTCATTTCCTCCTTCCAATGAAATACTGTTCGACAATGTGAACCCGGTTCTGAAAAATCCGGAAATATAGTCATCATAAGGCACCCAGGGAGTGCGCTCAGTAGCTTTACCATCCGGTGCAGCGGGATTATATTGAAAGTATTGCTGTCCATTGAATCGAGGTCCCCATGCTCTTCCTGCCGCAACATTGGTGCTGGTATTTGCTCCGTCTGCACTATTGAGATAAGAATAATAGGTATCTGTTCTGCCTTCACCATATTCAAACTGGTAATCCGGCCAGCGATTTACCTGGTCCATGCTTGCATTCATGCTATAAGTAACTCCAATCCCTTTATCTTTTCGCTGGCCGGATTTGGTAGTGATAATAATAGCGCCACCTGCAGCGCGGCTGCCATACAATGCAGTGGCACCGGGCCCTTTCAACACAGTGATTTTTTCAATATCGTCAGGATTTATATCTGACACATCTGATCCAAAATCTACCGGGCTGTCTGCAGCAAGGTGTGCCTTGTAACCTGTTCCAGTGATCTTGCTGCTCACAGGAACGCCGTCAATAATGATCAGTGCCTGGTTATTTTCTAAATTCAGTGAATTTTCGCCACGCAATGTTATTCGGGATGATCCCATAGGGCCCGAGCCTGTCCCCTGTATATTTAATCCTGCTACTTTACCCGAAAGCGTGTTGACCCAGTTATTTGATTTCGCATCCTTCACTACATTCTCATTCAGCTTTTGTGCGGCATACCCCAGCGATTTTTCTTCGCGGCGTATACCGAGAGCTGTTACTACTACTTCTGTAAGATTTTTTGGGGAAGCATTCAGTGCAACGGCGTTTGCTTCGGCTGCCTTTATTTCCTGTGCGGTGTACCCAATGTTTGTTACTATCAACACATCATTCCCATTTGCTTCTATTGAAAAATTTCCCAACTGATCGGTAGCAGCCTGGCGGCTGGAACCTTTTACCTGGACGGATGCACCAGCTAATGGTTGTTGGTTATCAGCCGACATCACTTTGCCATGAATAATTTGCTGTGAAAAAGCAGTAACAGAGATAAGAATGCACAGGGCAATACAAGCTACATTCCGCAAGCGGAGTGAGGCTACTAACATAAAACAGTATTTTGGGTGTTATGAATAGAAGTCCGGCAAGAACACAAAATTGCGGACCGTGTGTGAAGGATAAGTTAAGCGTAAATCACTAAATGATTAAGGTTGGCAATCAGTCTTGCAGTCTACAGTCGGCAGTCAGCTCACTATAGTTGAATCTGAACTACTGGTTTGTGGCTATAGTAATAAATTAAGGGCTTGATTACTGTTATCGATTAAAAGCTTGCCAATACCTGTAGTTCAGATTTTGTCGTAAGACACTGACTGCCGACTGTTGACTGCAAGACTGGCGACTGAAGAGGTTATCGACCTAAAACAATGAAGCCGCCCAGTAACAGACGGCTCCATCTATATGGAACGGATTAGCTAGCTCTTGTAAAAAGAGTAATTGATATAAATTGGACGGCCCTGGTAACTGATCTCTGATTGCAATAAGAGGTTGTTTGCAGAAGCCGAGAGTATTTTGAACTTATATCCTTCTACCACATCTTTTGCCTTTACCCCACCCTGCATTTTTTTGAATTGGAAGATCGGCTGATCACCTTCCTTGCGGTACGACCATACGATATTTTTAAGCCCGGGTGTACAATCCGATTGATTAGCTGCAATAGTATAAGAACCATTGCCATTATTGGGAAGCACCCATGTACTTCCTGTAAGGCAAACATCAGTTCCTTCGTCTAATAAATTAAGTTTTAACTTCTCACTCGTGGCCAACCCTTCATACGTTATCTTATCGAGTGTCCATGTTCCTTTCAGGTCATCGCGTGTAGCAGTGGTCACAGCTTTCTTTGAAGAAGAGCATGAAGCGATCACTATGACCAGCACCGCAATTGACAATATCCTGTTCATTGATTTTAGCATATACATGATTGATTCTTTCTTTTATTTTCCAAAACGATAGCCTAGTGAAACGCCGAACCCTGTGTTCTTTTGCGAAGGCTCTGGCCCGGGAGCCCCTTCTTGTTTCGTGAAAGTATTGACGAGACCAAGCTGTGCGTCCAATTGTACAGATAATCCATTAGTCCATCGGTATCCGAAAAGCATGTTACCACCTGCATCAAATCTTTTTTGATAATATGCTGCCAATGCAGTCCTCGGAATACTATTCTCAAATTGAACATCCATAGATGATCCATTCTGCTTGTATTTGCCACCAACAGCCCAGGCTGCATAAGGTCCAAAGCCTAATAAAATTCTTCCCTTGCCGAGCTCAGGTGTATAAAGCAAATTGACAGGTAATTCCAGGTAAGAGAGATTTATCGTGGCACCATTACTTTTAATTTTGGTACCCTTGGTGCTAAAAAGTATTCCTGGTTGTACATAAAAATCAATCCCAATCGGTATCTCCGCGTTCACACCGTAATTGAACCCGGTCTTTAATTTAGGGTCGATCTCGTAGATACCGGCGTTTTTCGTATTGATCACAAAAAAGTTAACTCCACCACGAAGCCCGAACGTGGTTTGACCAAAACTATTTACGGTTAACATAATCAATACCGCAAACAAGACATATTTTAATTTCATAACAATAGCTGGTTAGTGTTTAATAACAGGTTAATTACCGCTTTCCTTTTTTGCGTCTTCTACCATCTTTGCATTGGCAGTGATCAAAAAGTCAACCCTGCGGTTCATGGCTTGTCCATTTTCTGAATCATTTGAATACTTTGGAGCAGACTCACCAAATCCTTTTGTAGTGATACGTGAAGAACGTATCCCACTGGCACGCAGATAAGAAGCTACTGCATCGGCCCTGCGTTCGGATAAAGACTGGTTATAAGTATCTGTACCTGTATTATCGGTATGTCCCTGTATCTCGATATCTGTGTCGGGATATTTATTAAGGATCGTGATCAATTCACCAAGACTTCCTTTGGCCTGGGTATTCAGATCGGAGCGGTCGAAACCAAACAATACCTGGTTATTGAATTCTACAACAATACCTTCTCCTACTCTTTCAACTTTTGCTCCGGGCACTTCTTTTTTAATTTCTTCTGCCTGCTTATCCATTTTGCGACCGATGACTGCACCCGTTACTCCACCCACTGTAGCGCCGAGAATAGCTCCCAAAGCAGTATTACCTGTGGCTTTACCAATCACTGCTCCGACAGCGGCGCCGCCTGCTGTACCAATCACTGCACCCTTCTGACTTCTGTTCATGTTCTTACAGCCGCTTCCTAACAATACTGCGGCAACTAAAATAAATGAGGCCTTCCTGATATAATTCATAGTATGACTTTAATTGTCACACCTCATTTTCCAAACATCATACCACAGGTGAAGTTTTGCAGGAATTACGGTATAATATTTTGAGTGCTGGTATCTTAAATATTGAGTCGAAATAAGATAAGTTTTTTGACAATGGGGTGTTCGCTACACATTGCCCGTTTATGATTTTGGTAAATAGGCAATTGGCAATCGACAATTGGCAATGAGGCCAATCTTAAATCTGAAAAGTCATTACATATTTGTGCCTGTTTTAGCAATACGCAAATCTGCCTTTTAAGCTTTAACGAATATAACGCAGGCATCATTGCCTATTGCTCATTGCAAATTGCCTATTGACCTGCTAACGTCATTCAACCTTTCCAAAACCTCCTTCATCGCCTTTGCTTTGAGGAGACATTCTTCCCATTCCTGCAGTGGATCGCTATAGAAGGTAATACCGGAACCTGTCATAAAAGACAGATAGCGTGCAGTTGCATTGTAGAATATGCTGCGGATGATCACATTGAAATCAAAGTCGCCGGAAGGAGCAATATATCCTAATGCTCCCGAAAAAATACCACGTTTTGTTTGCTCGTACCGTTCAATCAGCTCCATCACTCTCTTCTTCGGAGCTCCGGTCATTGAGCCCATGGGGAATGTGCTCCTGATGATCTCCGTAAAAGAAATGTCTTTTTTTAACTCCCCGCTTATAGTAGAGATCATCTGGTGTACCTGGGGAAATGAATAGATGCCATACAGCTCATCTACTTTCACAGTTCCTTCTTTGCATATTCTTGCTAAATCATTCCGAACAAGGTCTACCACCATTACATTTTCCGACCTGTCTTTTGCACTATGGAGTAAAGCATCTTTCTGATGTTCATCATTTATTTCATCACCAGGTACTCGTCGTGAAGTGCCTTTAATTGGTTGTGACAATACTTTCTGCCCTTCTTTTTTTAAGAAGCGTTCAGGGCTGGCACATACCAGCCATTTGTCTTCAAGCCGGTAAAAGGCAGAGAAAGGATTCGGCGATACACGGCTTAGTTCTCTGTAAATCGCTAATGGATCAGTATGATCCGATAAGTTTTCAGCAAAAAATCCCTGGCAGAAATTTATCTCATAACAATCGCCACGAAGAATATGCTCTTTCAATCGGCTGATCACAGAAAGATATTCTTCTTTTTTCAGGCGGCCTTGAATGCTGATATTATTTTTAATACCCGGCACAAATGGGTCGGCCTGATCGATGGCATCATAAATTGCCGCAGGATCGTCTGCTTCAATAATGAGCTGAGTCTCGTTTAACCTGAGCAGAATAGCAGGCTCGAAGAAGAAAAGTTCAGGAAAGCCGATGTGGTCCGGATGGTTGGAAGAAAGATCTTCCAATTCATTTTTCAGATCATATCCCAAGTGCCCGAAGACCCAGCTTTCTTTACCCGCATCTATAAAATCCTGAAGAGAAGAAAATGTATCAACGCTCCCGGCACTAATGCTAAACTTTCGTTTGATACCTGCGGCAAGCAGGCATTCCTGTGTATGTGGCTCTACCTGGTATTGATGATTATCCAGGAAACAAAAAGTGGTGAACGATTGTACCCAGTTCAGCACTTTTTCCTTTAGCTCATGAAACTCAGTTACCGGGAAGACAGAAGTCATTTCAGGAATGGGTTAAAATTGAAAGTAGGTCAAAACTCTCTCATTTGTGTGCTTGAGTTTAGTCACGGATGCACGGATACTTGTTCCGGGCGATACATTTAGTCAGAAAGCACCTACCATCGGATTTGGCGCAAGCGCCATCTCAGAATCAGGGCTATGGCTTAGCTGGTTACAATTGTACATTGAGATATCCCAAACAAATGCGGACGATTCGATCTGTGTCCGGGGTGCTTGCGCCCATCCGACATTGAACTTCCACTAACTTAATGCTATCCAAACCAGCTATCCGTGCATCCGTGGCTAAAGTTTTTCTTGGTTTGTATCTAAAACTTAAGGGTTTAATCATTTAAAAGTTTACAGACCATTTCTGAAACCCTTAAACAATTAAACCCTTCTATCTTAAACGATATAAAGATTAATAGTCGTCGTCTTCCTCTTCGAAGCCGTCATCGTCTCCGAACATGTCTTTGAATTCGTCGTCCATCTTAAAGTCATCGTCATCATCAGCAGCACCCTTTTTAGCAGTGGTGCCACCAGTGGCTTTCTTACCCTTTGATTTGGGTATGTCGAATTCATCGAAGTCAGGATCCCATTCTTCTTCCTCTTCTACTTTGTCCCACTCGTCTACTTCATCCTCTCCACCTTCGTCATCATCATCGTCATCCTCATCCTTACCTTTTTTAGTAGATGCGGTCTTGCCTTTTTTTGCAGCAGGAGTTTCATCCATATCCTCGTCCAGATCATCATCGTCATCGTCTTCCACTTCTTGTTTCCTGGACTTTGGTGATTCCTTCTTTGGGGCAGCTTTGCCTGTATCAGGAGCTGTCTTTCCTACTTTTTTTTCCTTCTCGGATTTTGCCATACGCTGATAGGGTTAATGGTGTAAAATTTCAGCGAAGTTTTTAATTAGCCAAATTTTCAACAATTTTTTTTCCGGCCCCGTTTAGTCGACTAAAATTATCTGGTCCCGGCCCGGACCATTCGAAATATATTGTATATTGACACCAAGGTATTGGTTTATATACGCTACGTAACTCTTCATGGTTTGGGGTAATTCCTTAGCAGATTTCGCAACACTGCTCGGAGTATCCCAGCCTGGAAATTTTTTATACACAGGCTCTATTGCCTCTCTGTCAATGCGGAAAGGGATCTCGTCGCTGTCTTTCCCGTTTATTTTATAGCCGGTACATACTTCTAACTCCTTGAATGCGTCCAGTACGTCCGCTTTTGTCATGACGATCTTGGTGACGCCATTGATCATACAGGCAAATTTAAGAGCTACCAGGTCGATCCAGCCACAACGGCGCGGACGTCCCGTAGTAGCGCCAAATTCATTGCCGATTTGCCGTAAGGACTCGCCGGTTTCGTTGTTTAATTCCGTTGGAAATGGCCCGCTGCCAACGCGTGTACAATAGGCTTTGGTAACACCGATCACATCCCTGATCTTTTGCGGAGCCACACCTAATCCACTGCATACCCCTGCCGAAATAGTATTGGATGATGTAACAAACGGAAATGTTCCGAAATCAATATCCAGCATACTTCCCTGTGCACCTTCTGCAAGCACTTTCTTTCCTTTCTGTAATTGCTGGTTGATGAAATATTCACCATTCACTATGTTCAATGTCTTCAGGAATTCAACCGCTTCGAAAAATTCTTCTTCCCATACAGAAATATCTTCGTTGAAAGAATAATTATCGAGTAATTTCTGATGTTTGAGACGGAGTTTGATATAAGATGTAGTAAAGCTCTTGTCGAGCAGGTCGCCTACTCTCAATCCATTTCGTCCCGTCTTATCCATGTAAGTAGGAGCAATACCTTTCAGTGTTGAACCGATCTTCTGATTGCCCTTGGAAGCTTCTGCAGCTTTATCCAGTGCCCGGTGTGTAGGCAAAATAAGGTGAGTACGCTCGGCAATGAAAAGGTTTTTTTTGACATCGGCCCCGAAAGAAGCTACTGTATTGCATTCTTTTTTTAATGTCACCGGATCGAGCACTACGCCATTGCCTATTAAATTCAATTTATCTGAGTGGAACACACCTGAAGGTATCTGGTGCAGTACGGTTTTCTTATCACCTATGTACAGGGTATGTCCCGCATTCGGACCACCCTGGAATCGGGCCACTACATCATAATCTTTCGCGAAATAATCTACGATCTTCCCTTTTCCTTCATCACCCCATTGAAGGCCCAGTATTACATCTATCATATTCGAAGCCGGCAGTTTTATGTTGAAAGTGTGAACCAATATCACCGGCGGCTGCAAAAATACGTTTCCAGCAAAAAGCCACCGAATAAAATCCGGTGGCTTTTTATATTATTTATTCCCAATCAATTACTATTTATCAACGAATCAGCGTCACTGTTCCCTGTTTTTTGATAATCTGGCCGGTTTGGGTTACACCCTCGATCATCCACACGTATACACCACTCGCCTGCTCTGTCACCCCTGATTTTCCATCCCAGCCATGATGCAGCCCGCTGGTAGAGAATATCAGGTTGCCCCACCGGTTGAATACCCTGAAATAATTAATCTGTTTAATGCCTACAGGGAAAGGCGTGAATACATCGTTTTTCCCATCACCATTTGGCGTAAATGCGGTAGCCATAAAGATTTCCGGGCCGGTATACACCCGTACCGTAACGGTGCCCTCGCCCTGGCAGCCTGCAGGTGTGCTGGCAATAACAGAATACTTAACCTCTTCTCCTATATTACCTGCTGTCACAATCGGATTGGGCGCACCAGGGTTGCTCAATCCTGTAGCCGGCGTCCAGGTATAAATGGTAGCAGCAGATATAGCTTGTATCTGGAATATAGCTCCGGCATACACCACTGTATCCACAGGAGTAGTAATTACTTTGATCGGTGGCGTTACTGTCACTGTAACATTATCAGAAGTAAGCGATGTACAATTATTTGCATCGGTAACGGTCACGGAATAGGTTATTGTCTTATCAGGTTTTACTACCTGTGGATTACCGATTATTGTATTGTTGAGATAGGTAGCCGGCGTCCAGTTGAAATCAGTTCCGCCGGACGCATGCAATTGAAAACTTTGACCAAAACATATCTCACCACCGGGACCAGCTTCTGCTATTGGTGCAGGCAATACTGTCACTGTCACATCCGCAGAGCGTGTACAATTACCAAGTGTAGCAGTAACCGTGTACTGCGTTGTTACAACAGGCGAAGCTGTAGGATTGGGAGCCGATGTGCTCGAAAGGTTTGGATTTGGTGATGTTGATGTCCATGTAAAAGAAGCACCATTACTATTGACCTGTAGTTGTACACCAGTGCCTTCGCAGATTGGAGGCGGTGTCGTTGCCGTTAGTGTAAGATTATTCACTTGTCCAACTGTAACACCCGGAATACTGAATGTGCAATTATTGGCATCGCGGATTGTAACCGTATATGTTCCTGCAGTTGTATTCAGCACGTTAGACGCCTGGAAATTGGTCCCATCGGAAGAATATTGATAAGGAGCAGTACCTCCGTTTGCTGTCACCTGTATACTTCCGTCTGCACCACCGCTGCACGTTGCATTACCTGTATTGGCGATCACTGCATTCAATACGGCAGGCTGTGTCACTGCTGTATTGGGGAATATAAGCACACAGCTTTTGGCATCGCGGACGTATACTGTATAATTTCCCTGTGCTACATTGAATACCGGCGAAGGCTGCCAGCTCACATTATCCAGTGAATAAGCATAAGGAGGTGTGCCTCCTGCCGGTGGACCGGCAGTGATCACTCCATTGTTGGCACCATTGCATTTTACATGCTGTACTGTTGGTGCAACTGCTGTCAGTGCCGATGGCTCAGAAACTGTCTGGGGCAATGCGGCCGATACACATCCTGTAGCATCAGTAATTGTAACAGTATAATTATTCGCCTGAAGATTGGTAAACGTTGTATTCGCCGCGCCTGTCTGAGTTACATTACCCGGGTTCAACACGAATGTATATGGACCGCTGCCATTGGTTGGAGCAACCTGGATGCTTCCATTGGAAGCACCGAAGCAGGCAACGGCAGTGGGATTCAGGTTAGCCAGCAAGCCAGCGCCCTGTGTAACGGTGATATTATTCTGTGTGGCCTGGCATCCGTTCGCATCTGTAATTACAATGCTGTAACTATTCGGTGCAAGCCCGGTAAATGTTGTATTCGCCGCACCCGTCTGAGTTACATTACCCGGATTCAACACAAATGTGTAAGGCGAACCACCTGGCGCCTGCGGCGTCACCTGGATGCTTCCATTGTTTACACCCACACATGCAGTACCTGTGGGAGTAATATTGGCAGTAAACCCTGTGCCTGCCGTAATTGTAGCAGAGCCATTAGTAGCGGTACAACCAATAGCGTCAGTGATAGTGAAAATATGCAGGCCTGCTGCTAGATTGCCGAATGTTGTAGAAGGGCTTCCTGTTTGCGTTACCGTTCCATCCAGTACAAATGTATAAGGCGCCAGGCCGGCTACAGATGTCACTGTCAGCGATCCGTTGGTCGCAGTGGCACAAGTAGTGGCAACGGGATTAGTTGTCCAGGCAAGAGGAGCACCAGACACTACGGGCATATTATTCAGCGTAAACTGGCACCCATTGGCATCGGTGATCAGTACACTATACGTACCCGGAGCTAAATTATTGAATGAAGTAGTAGCCCCGGTTTGGGTAATATTTCCAGGACTCAATACAAAAGTAAATGGTGCTGTACCCGGAAGTTGTGGTATGATCTGTAATGTTCCATTGCTGACTCCTGTACAAGTAGTAGGTGTTGCAGAGAATGTAGCAGTATAACCTGTACCGGCTGTTACTGTATGATTAACGGATGAAGCAGTCACACATCCGGTAGCATCAGTTATTATAATACTATGCGCGCCTGCGCCGACATTATTAAATATATGAGTAGTAGTAGCACTGGTTTGAGTAATGGTACCATCAAGCACCATCGTGAATGGAGCAGTTCCATTTGTAGTTACTGTGATCGTTCCATTGTTTACACCCGCACATGTGGTAGGTGTTGAGGTAGCAGATGCGGTGAGTCCTGCACCAGCCGTGATAATCATATTATTCAACGTAAACTGGCAACCACTTGCATCGGTGATCAGCACACTGTAAGTAGCAGGTGCAAGATTGTTGAACGTAGTAGTAGCACCTGTTTGAGTAATGTTGCCCGGAGTCAATACAAATGTAAACGGAGCTGCGCCTGGCAATTGCGGAGTGATGAGAAGGCTTCCGTTGTTTACGCCAGCACAACTTGTATTGGTACCAGTGAATGCAGCAGTAAATCCTGTGCCTGCAGTCACCGTAGTCGTTGCAGGTGTAGTAGTAACGCATCCTGTAGCATCAGTGACTGTAACACTATGGGCACCTGCGCCCACATTATTGAATACATGAGTAGTAGTGGCGCTGGTTTGTGTAATGGTGCCATCAAGCACCATCGTGAATGGTGCAGTACCATTGGTAGTTACTGTGATCGTTCCATTGTTTACACCAGCACAGGTAGTAGACGTTGAAGTAGCAGATGCTATGAGCCCTGCGCCTGCAGTAATGATCATATTATTCAACGTAAACTGGCAACCACTTGCATCGGTGATCAGCACACTATAAGTAGCGGGTGCAAGATTGTTGAACGTAGTAGTGGCACCTGTTTGAGTAATGTTGCCCGGAGTCAATACAAATGTAAACGGAGCTGTGCCTGGCAATTGCGGAGTGATGAGAAGACTTCCATTGTTTACACCGGCACAGCTTGTATTGGTGCCAGTGAATGCAGCAGTAAATCCTGTGCCTGCGGTTACCGTGGTTGTTGCAGGTGTAGTGGTGACGCATCCTGTAGCGTCAGTGATCGTAACACTATGAGCACCTGCACCCACATTATTAAATACATGGGTAGTAGTAGCACTGGTTTGTGTAATGGTCCCATCGAGCACCATTGTGAACGGTGCTGTGCCGTTGGTAGTTACTGTGACTGTTCCATTGTTTACACCTGCACAGGTAGTAGGCGTTGATACAGCAGATGCTATCAATCCCGCGCCGGCAGTAATGGTCATGTTGTTCAATGTAAACTTGCAGCCATTGACATCTGTGATCAATACACTATACGTTCCTGCAGCAAGTCCTGTGTACGTAGTGACAGCGCCGGTTTGCGTGATGTTTCCCGGAGATAATACAAACGTGAATGGTGCCGAGCCAGGGTTTAGTGGTGTAATGATTAATATACCATTATTAGCGCCCGCACATGATGTAGCAGATGAGGTAAAGGTAGCAGTGAAGCCGGTGCCTGTACCTACCGTAGCAGTGGCTGCTGCAGTAGTAGTACAACCTGCGGCATCGGTTACGGTAACACTATGCGGTCCCGCTGCAAGATTATTGAATACGGTAGTAGCACCAGGACTTGTTTGCGTAACCGTTCCATCCAAAACGAAAGTGAATGGTGCAGTACCGGTAGTCGTTACTGAAATACTTCCATTATTTACTCCACTACATGAAGTTGCTGTTGGTGTAGCTACTGCGGTGAGGCCAGTGCCTCCAATAACGGTAGCTGAGATAGCGGGTGATGTACACATGCCAGCTTCGCGGATCCGGATATTGTTGTATACTCCGGGTGCAAGACCATTAAAAGTGTTGCTGGTCTGCCATACTGTTCCATTGAGTGAATATTCCAGAACACCGGCACCTGCTCCTGTCGCAGTAACAACGATACTTCCATTGTTTACACCTGCACAACTGGTGGGCGTTGGCGTAGCCGTACCCGTGAGTGTGGATGTGCCCTGTGCTACAGGAACAATAGTGAGCAGAGAGGTACAATTAGTGCCAAGGTCTTTTACTAAAATGAAATGACCGCCCGGTGCAGGCGCTGCTGGTAAATTAGTAAATACATTGCCCGCCTGGTAAATACCTGCATTGATAGAATATACAAACGGACCTACACCGCCAGTAACATTACTGATAGTGATGGTGCCATTGTTGGCACCGGGACACGAAGTAGGCGTAGATGAAGAAGTGAGCGTCAGGAATGGTCCCGCTGTGATGGTGATCGACATTCCCGTTTTCTGACATCCTGCAGCATCATTCACATCCAATGTGTAAGTGCCCGGTGCGAGATTATTGAATACGTTGTTGGCAGAAGGTACTCCGTTCAGTGTATAGGTAATAGGCGCAGTACCCACAGGTGGATTCACCGTTATAGAACCATTGCTTGCGCCATTACAGGAAGTATTCTGAACGGTATAGGTTACATTAAGCACACCCGTTGGTGTTACTGTTACCGGTACATCGCTGAAGCAACCATTGGATGCATCCTGTGCATGGACCGTATGCGGGCCTGCTGCTACTCCATTGAATACGTTGGAAGTTTGTAGTGCGCCTCCGTCCAATGAGTAAGAGATAGGCGGTGTTCCTACACCAGCAGGTACATTTATCGTAATAGTTCCATCGGCCTGTCCGCACGAAGCCTGCGTGAATAAAGCAGTAGCATTAAGGCCATTTGTTTTATTGACAGTGATCGTATCGCTTACTACTACATCGTTACTACCATCACAGGTTGCGAAGGTTGTTTTCACGATGTATTGACCGGTCGGAGGAAGTCCACATACCGTTGAAAAATTCAAATCAAGAAACCCGGGAGTTGTTGTGGCCGTATCGGTTGCAGTGCCGATCAGTGTGCCAGTCATATTATACAACTCACTTTTTAAATATCTCGAAACTGGCCCGGCAGGAGTAAATCTGTATCCTGTATGTGATTCAGTCCATACTGTTCTGTTTTTGCCAGGCGCCCAAATGGCTTTATCTCTTGCCCAGTTTTGCATCCCAAGGATAGCATTAGAACCACCGGGAGAGATGGGCTGACAAATTTTTTGGTCAATGAACACTTCAACATACCCGGTAGATTCATAAATGACGATCTGAAATGTAGTTGGCTTCGGCACTCCGCATGCAGGATTTCCAAATACACCAACATGATAAAAGCTAACGACGAAACGACGAAACGGATCTGTGCCTTCCACACGCCATTCTATTTTTCGCTCTGGAGGACTATGTCCTTGAGTAACTGAAGGATTCAGATCACTGAATACACCCATTATGGATGCTTTCGGATAGTACGCTGCAGCATCACTGCATTGAAGTCCTCCGGCATAAGGAATCAGTTGGTTAATCTGGTAAGCATTCTTGCAAGGAGGCGCATTTGATTCATCAAAGGTTATTAATCCATTAGAACCGATGACTGCATTCTTATAAGTAGAATCGTAAAAGCAAAATGAGAAGGGAAGATTGAATGGAACGCTATATTCATCATCTACATATAGTGTAGGATCTTCTGTTCCACCAGGCGTTACATACTCATAAGGAGCATAAGTAATTGAGCTAACAGTATAATCTGAAGGCTTCTTTAAATGCGCGATCTTTAATGGGGTAAGACATGTCTGATTGCAGGGAAGATTGATGACAGCGCCGTTCAATCCTGTGAAATTGCTTTGAGACGAAAGATCGTTGGAGACAAATAAATACAATAACGCCAGCGTGAACAGCCTAAGTGTTTTCAATCTCATAGCAGGATGTGAGTGTGGTTAACAGTTTTACGGCGTACAATCCAGGTGGACAAGTTACAAAAAAAATCGTCCCCTCATCAGTCATTAGGGTTTCTACTATGGATGCAGGATTTTGCAAGCGGGAGCCGCTCAGGAAGCAATATCTTCCGTATCATATCTTTCCACCGATTCGATGCCCGAAAGGTTCTTCAAACGCTGGACCAGGTCATCCAATTCCTCTTTGTCGTGTACATAGATCTTGATATTCCCCTCAAACAGGCCTTCCTTGGCCTCTACGCTCAGCGCACTGATATTGATTTTCAACTCGCCCGAGATCAGGTTGGTGATCTTGTGAATGACGCCCACATCGTCCATACCCACGATCTTGAGACCCGTGAGGAATGATATCTCCTTGTTCTTGGCCCATTTTGTCTTTACTACGCGGTGCCCGTAATTGGCCATCAGCTTGGCCGCATTGGGACAATTGGTACGATGAATGGTCAATCCTTTGCCCGTAGTAATAAATCCAAACACGTCGTCGCCGGGAATAGGCTTGCAGCAATTAGCAAGGTTGTACACGATCTTATCACTGCTTTCGCCAAAAATGATCAGCTCGGTATCCTTACGGGGTATCGCTGTCTGGTGATGAACAATGTCCTGTTTAAATTCATGAACGGTCTTTATGGGTCGCGGCGGTTCTATCTTATCACCACTTACAATAAAGTCCTTCAGCTCTTTCAGGTCGATATTCTTGATAGCGACCTGGTAAAACAGATCGAGGTGCGACTGCAGTTTATAGAAATGTACCAGTTCATCTATATTCTGATGATTGAAATGCGCTCCTATGCCTTCCAGTTTGCGCTGCAATGTATACTTGCCTTCATCGGCGATCATTCTCTTCTCTTCTTTCAGTGCATCCTTTATTCTGCCTCTTGCTTTGGCAGTAACCACAAACTGCAACCAGTCTTCAGAAGGCTTTTGTTTATTGCTGGTAATGATCTCTATCTGGTCGCCGCTGCGCAGTTTATGACTGATAGGAACGAGTTTGTGATTCACCTTGGCACCGATCGTTTTTACACCGATCGCACTGTGAATGGAAAAAGCGAAATCCAATGCAGTAGATCCTGTAGGCAGCATCTTTACATCTCCCTTGGGAGTGTACACATAAATTTCTTCAGCAAGAAAACTTGTCTTGAAATCCTGCAAGAAGTCGATGCTGTCTGTATCCTGGCTGCTGATCACTTCGCGTATCTGCTGAAACCATTTGTCGAAGCGGTTTTCATCGGCAGTACCTTCCTTGTATTTCCAGTGCGCTGCCAATCCTTTCTCAGCAATTTCATTCATTCGCTTGGTGCGGATCTGCACTTCCACCCATTTACCCTGTGGTCCCATCACGGTAGTATGCAGCGCTTCATACCCGTTCGATTTGGGATTGCTCAGCCAATCGCGCAAGCGTTCAGGTGATGGAGTGTATTCATCCGTGATCATCGAATATACTTTCCAGCAATCTTCTTTTTCACGTTCTGCTGGTGAGTCGAGTATCACGCGAATAGCAAAGAGATCGTACACTTCTTCGAAGTCCACTCCTTTTTTCTTCATTTTATTTGAAATGGAATGGATGCTCTTGGGCCTGCCATATATCTCAAAATTGAAACGGCCTTTCTCCAGTTTCTCTTTGATTGGCTTAATAAATTCATTGATATACTTTGAACGTTCGCGTTTTGTCTCAGCAAGTTTTTGTGCAATATCCTTGTACACCTCCGGCTCCATGTATTTCATGGCAAGGTCTTCCATTTCGGTTTTGATATTATACAATCCCATGCGGTGCGCAAGAGGAGCATATACATACACCGTTTCTGAAGATATTTTCAATTGTTTCTCCCGCTTCATGCTTTCCAGTGTACGCATGTTGTGCAACCGGTCTGCCAGCTTGATAAGTATCACACGCGGATCGTCGGTAAGTGTAAGAAGGATCTTCTTAAAGTTTTCTGCCTGTTGCGATGCATTCACATCGATCACATTGGAGATCTTGGTCAACCCATCAACGATACGGGCGATCTCCTGCCCGAATTCACGCTCCACATCTTCCAGCGAAATATCGGTATCCTCAACAGTATCGTGCAGCAAGGCGCAGATGGTTGAGCGTACACCAAGGCCGATCTCTTCCACGCAGATCTTGGCCACTGCCAGGGGGTGAAGTATATAGGGTTCACCGCTTTTGCGGCGCATGGTCTTATGGGCATCGGCAGACATCTCAAAGGCATTGCGCAGCAAATCCTTGTCACCCGGCTTCAGTTTGGTCTTGAGGGAGCGTAAAAGGGAACGGTATTCGCGGAGAATCAGCTTCTTTTCCTGCTCTTCATTCAGATTATATTTAGGTATCTGTTCTAAAGTTTCCATTGTCTACGAATTTACGAAAAAGGGGCGGGTTTCACGCAAAGACGCCAGGGAGCCAAGGCGCTAAGATTGCGAACGTTTTTTTAGTTCCCTGACACTTTTCATACTATACGGTTAAAGCCCTGGATCACCGCCCTGGTCAGGCTTGGTCTACTCCTCAATGGGTCCTCATTGGAGCCTCTGTGCCTCCTCTTTGGGTCCTCGGATTCTCCTCGAATTCTCCTCTTTGGCTCCTCGGATTCTCCTCGGAATCTCCTCGGATCCTCCTCGGGCCCCGAGGAGAATCCGAGGAGAAAGCAAGGAAAAACAGAGGACGAACCGAGGACCCAAAGAGGAGGAATCGAGGAAGCATTGAGGGGCAACGGACCGTCCTCGTTGTGTGTGATCAAACGGGTATTGAAATTTTTCATATCGGACCGTAGTCCTTCCCCTTCTTTGCGGTGCTTTGGCTTAAATCGCATACATTTGCAGCCCAATTTAAAAGTTGCAGAGATTTAAGAAGTTGGAGGGTAAGGCGCAGAGTTTCGCGAACTACCTGGCTGAATGGAGGGCCTGACTGGCTTGAAACTTGATTTAACTTCTTAAGCATCTGGAACTTCTGAATTTGTTCCCGGATGTGGTGAAATTGGTAGACACGTCAGACTTAGGATCTGATGCCGCAAGGTGTGGGGGTTCGAGTCCCTCCATCCGGACAAGAAGAAAGGTTTAACCTTTAAACTTTTAACTCATGGCTACAGTTACCAAAGAAAACATCGGCCTGCTGCATGAAAAGCTGACCGTGAAACTGGAGAAGAAGGATTACCTGCCTCCGTTTGAAAAAGCGCTGAAAGATTATAGCAAGAAGGCCAATATTCCAGGCTTCCGCAAAGGCATGGTGCCCGCCGGCCTGATCAAGAAAATGTATGGCCCTTCATTGTTCACCGATGAAGTACTGCGTTCTGTTGACAGGGAACTGATCAGCTACCTGCAGAATGACAATGTAGACATCTTCGCTCAGCCTCTGCCTTTGGAGACTGATATCCGCCAACTGGATGTGAATAATCCTGATGATTATACTTTCCATTTTGAAGTAGGAAGAAAACCAGAGTTCGCATTGCCTGACCTGGCCACTACTCCTATCACTGAATATAAAGTGCAGGTCACTGATGAAATGATCAATAATGAGATTGCACGCCTGCAAAACAGGTATGGCAATATGAAGGACCAGGAAAATGTGAGCACCGATGAGAATGTACTGAACGTTGTATTTACGGAAGTAGACGAGAATGCGGACGATCATCATAGCAACATCAGGAAGGAGAATTCATTGCTCGTAAAATATTTCAAAGAAGATTTCAGGAAAAACCTGATTGGCAAAGTGGTTAACGATTATGTGGTAGTACAACTCGACCAGGCATTTGAAGAAAAAGAACTCGATGTCATCCTCAGCGATCTTGGTCTCGATAAAAACGATCCCCAATCCGGCAAACGTCATTTCCGCATCACTTTATCAAAGATCGGCCTGCTGGAAAAACGTGAGCTCAATGAAGAATTCTTCAATCAATTATATCCTGGCCAGGAAGTAAAGTCAGAAGCTGATTTCCGCAACAAGATCAAAGAAGAGATCGCGGCATATTGGAAGAGCCAGGCGCGCAACCAGATACACGACCAGATCTATCACCAACTGATCGACCATACCCAAATTCAATTCCCCGAAGAGTTTTTGAAGAAATGGCTGAAGACACAAGGTGAGAGTGAAGAAGGTGGCGGCGGACGTTCTGATGAGCAGGTAGAGAAAGAATTCCCCGGTTTCCTGAATCAATTGAAATGGACACTGATCTCTGATAAGGTTGTAAAAGATAATGGAATTGAAGTAGAGCCTGATGAGATCCGTGCTTTTGCGAAGCAACAATTATTTGGTTATATGGGTGGTCAATTGGGCCCCGATGCTGAGCAACAACCGTGGGTGAATGATTATGTAGAAAAGATGATGAAAGATCGCAAGTATGTAGAAGATGCATATAACCGTTTGCAGACACAGAAGATCTTCGAATGGGCTGAACAAAAAGTGAAGCCTACGGAAAAGGAGATCGCTGCAGCCGATTTCACGAAGATGGTTGAAGAGCATCAGCATCATCATCACTAGTGGTATCGTGAAGTATAAAAAATTGAAGGCCGATCGGATGATCGGCTTTTTTTTTAATTTGAAACCGTAGCAGCCCATGGCTTCAGCCATGGGTCGTAGGCAAAACCATTGTGACTCTTCCTCCACCCACGGTTAAAACCGTGGGCTGCAACACACCGGATATTGTAGAATTAAATGAACTTTGAAATAATCGGATTACGCCTTGCGCAGACAAGAAAGATTTACAAATCAAGCGAGGACCATTTGCCAATTGCCCATTGCCTATTGCCTATTCAGCACCTTTCTCCTTCTTCTTTTTCTTCTTCTTCGTATACAATTCTTTCGCCTGGGTGACGAGGGTCAGAAATTCCTGCTGAAGAATATCTGTGGGACTTACCGACGCAGTTGTCAAAGCGAGTAACATATTCCAGTCAACTGTATTGGTAAAAGGGGAACCACGCAGCAGGCCTCCAAACATGGCAACGGCTGCTGAAAAGCGGTAATGCTGATCGAGTTTATCAAACTGTTCGTAATCGTATGGACTATTGTAAGAGAATTGACGAACTGTTGTATCATTCGGATAGCGATATTTCAAACGGATCACGGAAAGCTGGTCCGTCGATGGAGGCTTTGCCCATGATTCCCTGTTGGGATTGGAGGGAATAATTTCAAATATGCCTACCATAGAATATCCCGAGCCGATCTCACCTCCTTCTACTACGGCCATCGAGTCGTTGATAGCGCCAACTTTATTATCGAAACCGATCAGCCGGTATTCTTTTACGTAATCAGGATTGAACTCCACATTCATGTATACATCATCCGCTACGGCATAGAGTGTTTGCGTAAATTCTTTCATCAATACTTTTTGTGCTTCATTGAAGTTGTCGAGATAGGCAAAGTTTCCATTTCCCTTGCGCGCCAGCGTTTGGATCTTTGAATCTTTATAATTACCCATGCCTACACCAAGACAGGTAAGATAGATGCCTGACTCACGTTGCATCGATATCATCTCATTCAATTCTTCTTCTGTACGCAGGCCTACATTGAAATCACCGTCGGTAGCCAGTATCACCCTGTTGTTGCCGCCTTTGATATAATGATTGCGCGCCACACTGTAAGCGAGTTTGATACCTGATTCCCCTGGGGTAGAACCACCTGGTGTGAGTTCGTCGATCGCTTTCTGGATTTTTTCTTTCTCACTGCCACTTGTCGTATTGAGCATAATACCGGTGACACCACCATATACGACGATAGCTACAGAATCTTTATCACGCAGGTTGTTTACCAATAAGCGAAACGCCGATTTAAGCAAAGGAAGCCTGTTGGTCATATCCATCGACCCGGATATATCGATCAGGAAAACAAGATTGCTGGGTGATAGTGTATCCAGGTTGATCTTTCTCGAAGAAAGATTTACATAATAGAGTTGATTGCCCTGGTTCCATGGACAGGAAGTCAATTTTGTATTGATCGCAAATGGATCGCGGCCCTGCGGTGTAACATAATTCAGGTTGAAATAATTCAGCATCTCCTCAATCCGCACAGCATCGGGTGGCACAAATGAATTGAGAGAAATGAAACGCCGGATATTACTGTACGATGCACGATCGATATTAAGCGATAATCGTGTATTGGGAAATTTTTTGCTGTTGATAAAACGGTTCTCGATAATGCTCGCGTAGGTTTCATCACCGGCAAACCATCTTCGTTGTTCTTCCTTGGTAAGTCCGTTAGTGAGTGATGAAAGTTTACTCTGCCGCATCGTGGAAGTAGATGCGGGCAATAATTTCAACTTAACGGTAAGATAGTTGTCTGCATTTGCCAGTACGCGTTCGGGCCTGTATCCATTCAGTGAAATAGTAAAAGTGTCGACCTGCTGGTTATTGATAATGCCAAAGGACCCCTGCGATCCACTTTTATAAACGTAACCAGTTCTTACATTGAGGATCGTTGCATTTGCCAGCGCGTTGCCTGACTCATCTTTTATTTCGCCCCGGAGATAATATTGCTGACCCTGGGCGGAAGTAGTAATTAACAGGCAAAGCAATAATATGTAGAAGGTGGTCTTCAATTGGATATATTGGCTATAAAATTCATAAAAAAGCCTGATAAAGTGAAAACTAAATGACCTGGTAAATTTCCTTGAGGTTTCGCCCCAATCCTTCGTAATCCAACCCATACCCTACTACGAATTTGTTAGGGATGTCAAATCCCACGTAATCCAGTGTCAGCGGGTATTCCGTAGCCTCTGATTTATGCAGTAAGGTGGCTATTTTGAGGGAGTTTGGCTGCTGATGTACCAGTTTGGGAAGAAAATTCGTAAGGGTTTTTCCGGTATCTACAATATCTTCTACGATCACCACATCTTTGCCGAAGAGATCATCATCGAGCCCGATAGAGGTTACCACTTTGCCTGAAGACCGCATCCCTTTATACGATGCCAGTTTGATAAAACAAAGCTCTGCATCCACTGTAAGATGTTTGAAAAGGTCAGAGGCAAACATAAACGAACCATTCAGTATCGCTATGAAGAATGGCCGTTTACCTGCAAAGTCTGCATTGATTGACTCGCCAATTGCCTTTACACGTTGCTGGATCGTTTCTTCGGAGAGATAAGTTTCAAAAGATTTATCATGTACCCGGATAACTGACACGTGATGAGTTTTAAGTTTTGGTGTTAGGTGTTAGTAGTTCGATAGTTTAAGTTATAGTTAGCTGCGGTCCCCCGCGGCGGATTCTAGCCGCGAGCTCTGCGTAATAAATTTAATATTCTTTACAAATCAGTACTACAATTATACAATCATACTAACGCCTGAAGCCCGGACCTCGTAGCTTTCTTTATTCTCTTACCAAAGCCGGGGCTTTTTTGCGAAGGTAGAGCTGTGTGCCTACAGCCGGCCTGCTTTGGGAATTCAGGTAATTGTATTCAAGTAAAGATGATAAACGAATGGCTTCTTCTCTCGCAATATCCTGGAGTGTTTCACCTTCTTTCACAACATGAATATCATTACTACCGGTCTTGCGTTTGGGTTGAAGATAAATGAGCTGGCCGTTTTCTACTGTTTCAGTTTGCTTCATATCATTGAATTCAAACAGCCTGGCCAGTGGAAGATTGTATTGCTGGGCAATGGAAAGATAAGAAGCGCCTTTTTCGGCATAGATCACTCTTGTCTCATTGATCTTGAATTCCCCATAGGGATAATCTGGCCTTACCACTTCCTCCTTCACTACTGCATTTGTAACCGCAGTCTGTGGCGCCTCGTTTTTTGTAACTGTGGATACTGTAGCAACTGCATCTGAATTTATTGTACCCGGATTTTTAGCCAGCCATTCTTCTTTCGTCATTCTACCCATAGCCAGCATTGAATAATCCTGGAGCTCATAATCCTCGATCAATTTGATCAGTATCTGGGGATATTTTGGATTGGTAGCATAACCTGCTTTTTTCAAACCGGTTGCCCATCCTTTGTAGTTCAATGGATCAAGGTCGAAGAGAAACGCATAACGTTGCCCGTTTTTCAGAAAATCCGAATGGTCTTTATAAGAATCAGCCGGGTCACCGTATTTGCGGAAGCATTCGCCACGTGCATCATCATCGTGTGTCACAGATTCTCCTGTCCAGTTGGACTTACACTTGATACCGAAATGATTATTTGATTGAAGGACCAGTTCACTGGTACCTGCTGTAGTCTCATGAATGCCCTGGGCCAGGGTGATAGCGGCTGGCACACCGGTACGTTGCATCTCGGAGATGGCGAGTTCCCTGTACTGGGCAATGTATTGCAGAATTGTCTCATTACTCTGGGCCTGGCTGATGAGGCCAACAGATAACAACAGAAGCAGCAAGCTGATACGCACGTTTTGCATGGATGGATATAAATTAATTATAATTTCCGGATCAGGTACAGTCCGTCCCGGAGGGTCAATACCATTTTATCGATGTCTTCCCTTTCCCGGATAAATTCATTAAAACTCTGGATAGCTTTGGCGCTCTTGTTTTTAGTGTCCTTTTCCAGTACCTGGCCATGGAAAAAGATATTATCGGCTAAGATAAACCCGTTTTGCCTGACTTTTGGCATAATCAGGTTAAAATATTCCCGATAAGACACTTTATCGGCATCGATAAAAACAAGGTCCCAGCTCTCATTGAGTGCAGGAATAACCTGCAACGCATTTCCTGTATGAGAAATTATCCGGGCTCCATGTAAAGAAGCGTTAAAAAACTGTTGAGCTTTGGTGGCATCGTCTTCTCTCAGCTCGATCGTGTGCAATTCCCCATCAGTTGTCAGTCCTTTGGCAAGGCAGAGAGCACTATAACCGGTAAAAGTGCCGATCTCCAGGATGCGTCGTGGCCTGATCATCCAGCTCACCATCTCCAGTAATTTGCCCTGCAAATGACCGCTCAGCATATGAGGCTGAGAATGATGCTGCCGGGTGAAGTCGCTTATTTCCTTTAATAACGGGTCTTCGGGAGTAGAGAATTGTTCGGCGTATGATTCTACCTGGGGGTTGATGAGGTCCACGTAATTTTTTTTGCAAAAATAGTGAGGAAGGATTTCACGCAAAGAGGCAAAGAAGCAAAGGACGCAAAGAAGGTTTCACGCGGCGATCGCAGCGGAGCAGCGAACGCAACGTTTGCGCGAAATCACTTCAGCTTTAAAACTGTCGCTGCTCCGCCGCGATCGCTGCGAGAAACTACGCCAGTCAATAATTAACCAGGTGAATCAATGGAGCCGACTACTCTGGTTTTGTCTTAAGGCAGGTTCAGATGCAGGCTTTTTGGAGATCAATAGCAATCCTAGATACGTTAGGAGCCCGTTATAGATCAGTAATTCATACCCTATCTTGAATTTGCCGAAGATTGCCTTTGAAAGATCTTTTACACTCTGCACCCAATCACCAGTCAGCTTCAATTGCAATTGATACCATTCGATGTTATTGATAAAATCAATGCCAAGAATCACAAGAGGCGCTATAAGGCATACGTAGATAGACAACCTGTCGTTGATCGTACGTTTTGTCAATATACCGAAAGCAAACAGGCCAAGCAACGGACCATATGTGAAACCTGCTACCTTGAGTATGACATCGATAATAGACTTATTGTCGATTACTTTGAACAGTAATACCATCAACAGGAAGATGACGGCGAATACAAAATGGATCACCAGTCTTCGCTGACGCTTTTCCTTTTCCTTTCCAGCACATTGGGATCCTAAGCTTAGAATTCCACGTGGACAAGTTGTCGCG
>JADMIO011126978.1_pt1 | contig 25172 bp, 16 predicted proteins | sample 8958161 | NCBI WGS metagenome assembly JADMIO01 (sample SAMN16585339, study PRJNA669376) | soil metagenome | isolation source: Crop rotation soil | place: USA: Cullars Rotation, Alabama | collected 2011
TTACCGGTACGGTACGGGTAAGGTCTGCATTATAGCCGCCATATTCTGCGCCAAAATCCATCAGTATCAGTTCGCCATCTTTGCATTCCTGGTTATTGTTTACATAATGCAGCGTTCTGGCCCTGTCTCCGCTGGCTAAGATAGCGCCATAGGCGGCGCCGGTAGCCCGCTGCCATAAAAATGAGTGCATCATTTCTGCCTCAATTTCATACTCCATTACCCCGGGTCGTATAAACTGCAGCAACCGCCTGAAGGTGGTTCCGGTAATGTCTATGGCTTTTTGCAGCACTTCAATTTCCAAAGGGGTTTTTATGGCACGCAGTTCTTTCAGCAATTGTGCACTGCGGCGGTACTGGTGCAGCGGGTAACGCTGGCGCATTTCCGCGGCATAACGGTAATCTCTAACCGCTATCAGGTTTGCTTTGCGGTCGTTTTCATTGGTATTTAAATAGATGGTATCTGCCAGGTGTATCCATTGTTGCAGCAAACCATCCAGCACATCAAGCCAAACCACGGTTGCTGCCCCGCTGATGTTTTTTGCTTCCTGGGCACGCAGCCGTTTTCCATCCCATTTCTCTTTTAATTCATTGGGCCTTACCAGCACCAATACTTCGCGGTATTTGGGGTCCGGGTTGCCGGGAAACAATACCAGCATGGTATCTTCCTGCTCAATGCCGGTGAGCCAGTACAAATCTGAATTCTGTTTAAATTTCAGCAATGCATCGCCATTAGAAGGCAGTTCATCATTGCTGTTGAAAATAGCAATGGCATTCTTTTCCATCTTTTCTGTAAACCGCTTACGGTTCTGTACAAATATGGCCGCGTTCAATGGCAGGTATTTCATTGAGGTGTATTTTCTTGAGTGGTCATAAAATTATGGATTCAAATTCATATCTGTTGGTTATCAGCACCGGCAACACATTATTCATCAAACAAACCAACACTGCGGCCCCGCTCCTTATAACTTTTATGAACATTGGTTTGCTAAGGGCTTATGCATGCAACCCCACCGCCCCCCCCTGATTGATGGGCAGTATTGAGCCCCGCCCGGGCAATGATAAATATTTAAAATTATCGGCTTTTTGCCCTTATTATTTAAAAATATTCAATAATACTTACGAATAGTAAAAAAAACATCTTAATAAACACTTATTAATCAATCCATTTGCAAAGTACTAGCCCTTTATCATCCATTCATTTGCGCGGGATTTTTATCTTTGTAGACTAACAAACGTTTGTAGCAATATGTCAATTCTAACCTCTTTTCCCGCCTCGCCCATTGTGGGTTTGGGCCTTCCTGTAGTAGATAATATTCATTACCAGTTGTCTCCGGAAGAACTGATGGAAGACAGCATCTGCTCCGGCGAAGGGCTGATGAGCAATACCGGTGCATTGGTGATCAATACCGGTGAGTTTACCGGCAGAAGCCCCAAAGACAAATTTATTGTAAAAGACAGCATCACCGCAGACACTGTTCATTGGAATGAATTTAACCTGCCCATTGCAGAACATCATTTCCTGCTTATTCAACAAAAAATAAAAAGCTACCTGGCGGGCAAAGAAGATATTTGGGTGCGCGATTGTTACGCGTGTGCAGATGAACGTTACCGTATCAGCATAAGGGTGGTAAACGAGAAGCCCTGGATGAATCTTTTTGCATACAATATGTTCCTCCGTCCTACTGATGCAGAACTGGAAAATTTTTCACCGGAGTGGACCATTCTTTGTGCGCCCGGCCTTCGCCTGAACCCGGCAGAATGCGGCGTGCGCCAGCACAACGCGGCAGTTATTTCATTTAAACACAAAACCATTTTAATTGCAGGCAGCGGTTATACGGGCGAAATAAAAAAAGGTATTTTTTCTGTACTCAACTTTATATTACCGCAGCAGCATCATGTGCTGAGCATGCATTGCTCTGCCAATATGAGCGAAGCGGGCGATACCGCGCTGTTTTTTGGTTTAAGCGGTACGGGTAAAACCACACTCAGTGCAGATGAACAAAGACAATTGATAGGCGATGACGAACACGGCTGGTCTGAAGACGGTATCTTTAATTTTGAAGGAGGATGCTATGCCAAAACCATTGATTTGAACGAAGAAAAAGAGCCGCAGATCTTCAACGCCATCCGCCCCGGCGCACTGGTAGAAAACACGCCTTTCCTGCCCGGCACCAACACCATAGATTTCAGCAGCAGGCGCATTACCGAAAACACCCGCGTATCTTACCCGCTGCATTTTATCCGCAATGCTGCAGAACCGGCCATGGGCAATATTCCCAAACATATTTTCTTTTTAACCTGCGATGCGTACGGCGTCTTACCGCCCGTATCCAGGCTCAGTGCAGCGCAGGCCATGTATCATTTTATTTCAGGTTATACTGCAAAAATTGCCGGTACTGAAACGGGTGTAACTGAGCCAAAGTCTACTTTCAGCGCTTGTTTTGGAGCACCTTTTTTACCCCTGCACCCGGGCAAATATGCCAGCCTGCTGGGAGAAAAAATACGCCGCAACCATGTAACCGTTTGGCTTATCAATACCGGCTGGACCGGCGGCGCCTATGGTACCGGCAGCCGCATACCACTGCGCTACACCCGGGCCATGATTACCGCGGCACTCAAAGGAGCGTTAGATTATTTGCCTTCTACCATACACAATGTTTTTGGTGTGCGGGTACCCGTTAGTTGCCCCGGTGTACCGGAAAATATATTGCAGCCACGCAGCACATGGGCAGATACGGCTGCCTACGATGCAATGGCCGCCAAACTGGCCAGACAGTTCAATCAAAATTTTGAAAAATACGCAGGTGGCGTAACCAAAGAAATACTTGCCGCCGCACCCGTAATACAATAATGGTTGGTTCTTGTAATTGCTAACCCGGCCTCTCCGATGCTTGCTTGCTACAATGCCCTCACTATTTTGATGAGGGCATTTTTTGTAAGGTGGCATTGGTACCCTACCAGATCAGAAATTATTACATCAGCCATCAGCGATGCAACGCCTGCTCCAGGTCTGCCAGTATATCCTGGATGTTTTCAATACCAGTGCTCATGCGTATCAATCCATCTGTGATGCCAAATTTTTCCCGTTCTTCTTTTGATACGCCAAAATGAGACATGCTTGCAGGGTGAGAAATAAGCGTGTCTGCCGTACCCAGCGAAACCGCGCGGGTGCACATCTGCAACTTGTCTATAAATTTTTTACCTGCCTGCAAACCGCCTTTCAATTCAATACTCATCATGGGGCCGGGGTGGCGCATCTGGCGGGCACACACATCATAATCCGGGTGCTCCGGCAAACCGGTATAATGCACTTTCTCCACCGCTGCATGCTGTTGCAGGTAGCGCGCCACTTCCATGGCATTGTTGCAATGCCTTTCCATGCGCAGTTCAAGTGTTTTCATGCCCATAGACAGCAGCCATGCATCAAATGCATTGGCATTACCACCCAGCAAACGATACCATTTGGTAAACTTGGTATTCATCAGCTCAATATCTTTTCCTGCCAGTACACCGCCAATGGCTGTGCCATGCCCGTTTAAAAATTTAGTGGTAGAGTGAATTACAAAATCTACCCCATAGCGGAAAGGCTGCTGCAAATAAGGGGTGGCAAAAGTATTGTCTGCAGAAACGCCCAGGCCATATTGTTTGGCCAGTGCGGTAAGCGCTGCCAGGTCTACACATTGAATGGTTGGGTTGGCCGGTGTTTCCAGGTGCATCCATTTCAGGCGCGGGTTGCTTTTCATGGCTTTTTCCGCTTCGTCCAAATTCCGCAGGTCTGCAATTACTACGTCAATACCCAGCGGTGGTAAAACCTTATTCAGCAATTCATGTGTACCGCCATACAATGAGTAATGAGATAAAATGGCATCGCCCTGTTGCAGGCTCGCAAGAAAAAGCGTTGTCATGGCCGCCTGCCCGCTGGCATGCAGGAAAGCCTTCAATTGCAGCGGCCCGCCGTTACTGTCTTTAATACCAAATGATTCAAATGCACAAATGGTTTTTTCTGCTTCCGTAAAATTGGGGTTGCCCCAGCGGGTATAGATATATCCTTCTTCCTGGCCGGCAAAACGGCGCATACCCTGTTCTGCACTGTCAAACGTAAACGTAGAAGTAGCATACACCGGGGTAATATGAGATGCGCGCGGGTCATCTTCATGCCCCGCATGCAAGGCCGCTGATGTAAACCCGGTGAAAGGAAAGTTTGTGTTCATCGAAATAATGTGATAAATGTGAGGAATGTGACAAATGTGCTAATGTGAGGAATTTGCTAATGTGAGGAATGTAATGAATCTGGTAATGAAATCGTCATAAATATAATGAGCGCAGCTGATGAAAAAAGTTGTTGCAGTTATGAGTACCGTCCTGCAGCCAAAAAAAATCATTCTTTATCCTGAAAATCCTGAAAATCTGCGTTCCATAAAACTCCGCAGGCATTCATCACATTTCTCACATTCCTCACATTAGCACATTATCTAATACGCCCATTTCACCAGTGTAGCGCCCCAGGTAAACCCGCCGCCAAATGCCGCCATGGCTATATTGTCTCCTTTGTTTAATTGCTTCTCCCAATCCCACAAACAAAGCGGAATGGTAGCCGCCGTGGTATTGCCATAACGCTGAATGTTTACCATCACTTTTTCTTTTGCCAAACCAATACGGTTGGCCGTAGCATCAATAATACGCAGGTTGGCCTGGTGCGGCGCCAGCCAGGCAATATCATCTCCGGTAAGGTTATTGCGTTGCAGCAGTTCAGCAGTAACATCGGCCATTCCTTTAACTGCAAATTTGAAAACCGCCTGGCCTTCCTGGTAAGCAAAATGTTCTTTTTTGGTGACCGTTTCAAGAGATGCGGGTTTTAATGAACCACCGGCTTTCATATGCAAATAGTTCCGGCCGCTGCCATCACTTTTCAGGAGGCTGTCCAATATACCATATCCTTCCGTATTGGGTTCCAGTAAAACGGCGCCGGCGCCATCGCCAAAAAGTATACAGGTATTGCGGTCAGAATAGTCTACAATAGCGCTCATTTTATCTGCCCCCACCACCACCACTTTCTTATACCGGCCGCTTTCAATAAAACTGGCACCTGTGGTAAGTGCATATAAAAAACCAGAACAGGCAGCACCCATATCAAAACCCCAGGCATTGCTGGCGCCTGCTTTATCACAAACAATATTGGCGGTGGCCGGAAAAACCATATCCGGTGTAACGGTGGCCACAATCATACAATCAATTTCGGTAACATCAATACCCCTTTTTTTACACAGCTCCAGTACCGCGGGCGCAGCCAGGTCTGATGTGGCCTTGCCTTCGCCTTTTAAGATTCTTCTTTCAATGATACCGGTACGGGTTCTTATCCATTCATCAGTAGTGTCTACCATTTTCTCCAGGTCAAAATTGGTGAGCTTATCTTCTGGTACATATCCGCCTATTGCTGTAATGGCAGCCGTAATGGGTTGATTCATAATTTCAGATCTAAATTTCAGTAAAAGTATGAAATACAATGAATGTGCTAATGTGGAAATATGAAAATGTGCCAATGCCCGCCCGCGGTTTTACAGAACGGAGGTTTTCATGATGGTAAGTTGAGTTAATTTATCACATTTGCATATTTATCACATTTAAACATTCGTTTTTCCTATTTTGCGGCCATGATTGCGTTCCTGAAAGGCAATTTTGTACAAAAAACGCCCGCATCCGTATTGGTAGATGTAAATGGCGTAGGCTACGAGGTTCAGATAAGCCTCCACACCTATACCAGCATACAACCGCAGGCGCAGGGCATGTTGTATACCTACCTGCATATCCGCGAAGATGCACATGTGCTGTACGGGTTTTCAGACACCAAAGAAAAAGAAATCTTCATTCAGCTGATTGGCGTAAATGGCATTGGTGCGGCCACCGCCCGTATCATGCTTTCGTCTATGAAAGCAGAAGAAATTGCAAGGGCCATAGTACAGGGTAATGTAAAATTGCTGGAAAGCATTAAAGGCATCGGCAAAAAAACCGCCGAAAGAGTGGTATTGGAATTGCGCGATAAACTCAGCAAACAGGCAATAGACCCAAATATACCGGCTCTGGTAAACAATACTTTAGAACAAGACGCGTTAAATGCATTACTGGCTTTGGGTATTGGAAGACAGGCTGCCGAACAGGCAGTAAAAAAAGTAATATCCGCCTCCCCCGAAAACGAAAAAATAGAAGACATCATCAAAAAAGCATTGAAAATTTTATAAGCCTATCGACCCATTTTCTACCTAACTATTTATGCTTTTGAAGCTTGGTTGTTTTGTTTGATTCAATACTAAAGAGGACCACGGTAACCACACTTGCTGCTTTGCTAACATTCTTGTTGGGCGGCAACTTATCTGCTATTGCCCAGGCACGTCCCGGAGATTCATTGAAATACCCGATTACAGACAGGCGGGGCGACAAATTGTCAAACCCCGGCCGCAGTTCGCTCGATCTGAAAGACCCGGCCAATATCAAAGACTCCATAGAATACGATCCCAAAACCAAACAGTATTACATCGTTGAAAAAATTGGGAACAGCTATTACCGCAAACCCACCTATCTCACTTTAGAAGAATACACACGCCTGCGCGGCCAGCAGGATGAAAACGATTATTTTAAAAAACGCGCCAATGTGCTCAGCGGACTCAATAAAAAAATGCTGAAACCCAAACTCAGCGTTACCGAGAACCTCTTCAACCGCATATTTGGCAATGGCAAAATAGAAATAAAACCGCAGGGAAGCGTAGACATCATTGCGGGATACCAGGGACAGAATATTAAAAACCCCACCCTGCCCGAACGCGCCCGCAAAAGCGGTGGTTTTGATTTTGACATGAACGCCAACCTCAGCGTAATTGCGAACATTGGCGACAAAATGCGGCTTCCCATCAGCTACAATACCCAGGCTACTTTTGATTTTGAAAATCAGCTGAAACTGGATTATACCGGCACCAGCGATGAAATCATTAAACGCATTGAAGCAGGTAACGTTTCATTCTCTACCAAAGGAACCCTGATCCAGGGCGCCCAGCAATTGTTTGGTATAAAAACCCAGCTTCAGTTTGGCAAACTGAATGTAACTGCCGTTATCGCGAACCAGCGTTCACAACGGCAAAGCCTTGGTTTACAGGGAGGCTCTGCCTCTAACCTGTTCGAGTTCAGGGCAGATGATTATGAAGAAAACCGCCATTTCCTGCTATCACAATATTTCCGCAAAAACTATAATACTGTACTGGCTAACCTTCCGGCAGTACTCTCGCGCGTGCAGATTTTACAAATGGAAGTATGGGTTACCAACCGCAATGGCTCTACCACAGAAGCAAGAGACGTGGTAGGTTTGATGGACCTGGGCGAAGACTCTGCCTTTAACTCAAACATACAACCGTACAAAAGATTGCAATTTGGCCTGCCGGACAATGATGTAAACACACTTTACCGCAGCATCATCAATGACCCCGCCAGCCGCCAGTCTTCTTTTGTAACCTCGCGGCTGAATGCACTGGGCCTTTCGCCGGTACAGGATTTTGAAAAAACTTTTGCGCGCAAACTCTCCCCCACAGATTTTTATTTCGATTCGCAGGTCGGTTACCTCTCGCTCAGCCAGCCCCTGCAGCCAGATGAAGTACTGGGTGTGGCTTTCCGTTATAGCTACAACGGAAAAATTTACCAGGTGGGAGAATTCTCGCAGGATGTGCCACCAGATACCACCGCCGCAAAAACCGGTAACCAGAAAGTGTTGTTCCTGAAACTGCTGAAAGCTACTTCGCAAAGGCCCAACCTGCCCTTGTGGGACCTGATGATGAAAAACGTGTATGTGCTCAAAACACGTGATGGCAGCTACCTCAGCGGCGTACAACCCGCAGATTTTATGCTCAACATTTTGTACGAGCAGCCCAGCCTGGGTACCAAACGCTACCTGCCGGAAGGCCCGCGCTATGGCGTGCCACTGTTGCAGATACTGCGCTTAGATACATTGAATACAAGGAATGACCCCCAACCGGATGGTATATTCGACTATATAGAAAACCGAACGATATTCTCGCAACAGGCAAGGATTGTATTTCCGTTGCTGGAACCTTTTGGGCGAGACCTGCAGCAACGAGCCTTTAATGGCAGCCCGCAGTCTGTTGCAGACCAGTACGTCTATTATCCCCTGTACGATACCATTAAAGAGATTGCAAAAACCTATGCCAACCTGGACAGGTTTATCATCAGCGGCCGCGCCAAAGGAACATCGGCCTCAGAAATTTCGCTGGGCGCCTTCAACGTTCCGCAGGGGTCCGTTAGCGTTAGTGCCGGTGGAACCATTCTGAAAGAAGGCATTGACTACTCAGTAGATTATGGTTTGGGCACCGTAAGAATACTGAACCAGGCCATTGTTAATTCAGGCGTGCCCGTAAACGTGCAGTTCGAAAACAATGCCGGCTTTGGTTTGCAGCAACGGAATTATATGGGCCTGCGGCTGGATTACCAGATAACCAACACGGCCAAAGAGTCATTCAGCATTGGCGGGCAAATGGTAAAAATGGGCGAACGGCCCTACTTCAGTAAAGTAAGCACCAGCGATGGAGACCCCATCCGCAACACCATGTACGGGCTGGACTTTAATTACCGTTCAGAATTTGCCAAGCTTACGCGGTGGTTAGACAAACTGCCCGGCTACCATACCACGGAAATGAGCACCATACAGGCGTATGGAGAAATGGCCGCATTAAAACCCGGTCACCCGCCACAGATAGGCAAGGGCACCAGCGGTTCTATTTATATTGATGACTTTGAGGGCGCCACCAGCAATATAGATCTTCGTTTTCCGCTGATCAGCTGGACGCTGGCTTCTACTCCGCAAAACAACGGGCTGTTTCCGGAGTCTGCCCTCAGCAATGATCTCAGCTATGGTTACAACCGCGCCAAACTGGCGTGGTACAATATTGAACCCAACCTGCAGGATGCAAAGGGCGCCAATAACCCGGTTAAAGGCTACCAGGATTTTTCGGACCCCCGCATACGCGCCATCAACCAACAAGATATTTACCCCACAAAATCTATCGATTACGGACAAGCGCAGTTGGTAACGTTCGACCTTGCTTTTTACCCCACCGAAAGAGGGCCATATAATTTTGATGCACGTACCGGAAGCATTGCCGCCAACGGCAGCCTGAACAACCCCAGGAACCGCTGGGGCGGTATTATGCGGGCCATAGACCAAACCGATTTTGAAAGCAGCAACGTAGAATACATAGAGTTCTGGATGCAGGACCCCTTCTTAACAAAACCTGCCAGCACCGGCGGCCAGTTTTACATTAACCTCGGTAATATTTCAGAAGATGTATTGCGCGATGGCCGCAGGCAGTTTGAAAACGGATTGCCCGGCGCTACCGGCAATGCTTCTGTAGACAATAGCTCGGTTTGGGGCAGTGTACCCGCCAACCCATTGCAGGTAACCGCCGCCTTCAGTAACGACCCCGCAGACAGGCCCTTCCAGGATGTTGGTTTCGACGGGTTGGGAGACGATGCAGAACGCATAAAATTCAATGCCTACCTCACCCAGGTAGGAAATCTTTTTGGCCAGGGCTCTCCTGTTTACCAGCAGGCACAAAATGACCCTTCCAGCGATGACTTTAAAAACTACCGCGATGCGGCTTACGATGCCTCACAGGCGAATATACTTGCCCGTTATAAAAACATCAATAACCCGCAGGGCAACTCACCCATTGCAGATGCTAGTGCTACCATTACCACCGCGGCTACGCTTTACCCGGACCAGGAAGACCTGAACCGCGACAATACGCTAAACGAACTGGAAGAATATTTCCAGTACAAGATAAACCTGGTGCCCGGCCAGTTTACCGTGGGCCAGAACTTTATTACAGATAAAAGATCCATCACCCCCAATATACCAAACGGAAAGCCGGAAAGCTGGTATCTCTTTCGGGTACCAGTAGACGAATATGAAAAGAAAGTGGGCAATATTCCGGATTTCAAATCCATACGCTTTATCCGTATGTTTCTTACCGGATTTGAAGATTCTGTAGTATGCCGCTTTGCACAGTTTGAACTGGTACGCAACCAGTGGAGAAATTTTGCGTTCAAAATAGATACCACCGGTGCCTATGCCAATATACCCGTTAATTCTGGAACAGAGTTTAATGTACTGGCCGTAAACATAGAAGAAAACAGCAAGCGCACACCGGTGCCCTATGTTACCCCCCCGGGTATTGAGCGCCAGCAACTGCTCAGCAATAACAATGTAAACCTGTTTCAGAACGAGCAGAGCATGAGCCTTCAAATCTGCAACCTGCCACGCAACGATGCCAGGGGCGTTTTCAAAACTTTTAACTTAGACCTGCGTCAGTACGGCACCCTTTCTATGTTTATTCATGCAGAAGGAAGGGGCTCCATAGACCCGCTTCAGCCTGGTGCACTTACCGCAATAATAAGACTGGGTAATGATTTTGTGAGCAATTATTATGAAATAAAAATACCGCTGACCAAAACGGCTTACAACGCCACCGATGCTGCCAGCATCTGGCCCACGCAAAATGAATTAGCGCTTAGCCTTCAGCGTTTGATACAATTAAAAATTCAGCGGAATAATAAAAGCCAGCCATCTGTTTATTATAAAGAAACCGATGCAGATGGTAAGAGCTACGCCATTTTGGGTAACCCCAACCTGGGCGAAGTACGCGGCATGTTCCTGGGTGTTCAGAACACCGGCCAGGAAACCGTGTGTACTGAAGTCTGGTTCAATGAACTGCGGCTTTCTGATCTCAATGAAAAGGGCGGCTGGGCCGCATTGGGCAGGGTAGATGTAAAACTGGCAGACCTGGGTACACTTACGCTTTCAGGAAGCTTTAAAGGCATTGGCTTTGGCAACCTTGATCAACGGGTGAATGAACGTGCCAAAGACAATCTTACACAGTTTGATGCAGCTACCAACCTGGAACTGGGAAAATTCTTTCCGCAAAAAGCAGGCATATCAATACCAATGTACGCCAGCTACTCGCAAACCGTAAGCACGCCACAGTTTGACCCCTATGATTTGGATGTTACCCTAAAAGATAAACTGTCTGCTGCCCCCTCAAAAACAGCACGGGATTCTATAAAAGATGATGCTATTGACATCACTACCATCCGTACCATCAATTTTACCAATGTAAAAAAGAACAATACCACGGGTAAAAAACAAAAACTATGGAGTATTGAAAACATTGATCTTAGTTATTCTTACACACGCCAGGAACACCACAACCCGCTCATTGAAAGCGATGAGCTGGTGGTACACCGCGGGGGCCTCGGCTATAATTATTCTAATAACCCAAAATACATAGAACCGTTTAAGAATTTTATCAGGTCTAAGAGTACCTGGTTCAGGTTTTTGAAAGATTTCAATTTCAATCCCATGCCTTCCATTCTCAGCTTCCGCGGAGACGCCAAACGGCAGTTTGGCGCCTTCAGGCCAAGAAATGTAGGCGGACCAAAAAATGTATTACCCGAAACTTATAATAAATACTTTACGTTCGACAGGTATTATACCCTTCGCTGGGATTTTACCCGCTCATTGAACCTGGATTTTACCGCTACCAATTTTGCACGCGTAGATGAAGCACCCGGAAGGCTCACCAGCTATGAAAGAAAAAGAATGTGGAACAATTTCTTTAAAGGCGGCCGCAATGTTTCTTACCAGCAACAGGCTACTTTTACCTATGCATTGCCTACCAGTAAGCTGCCTTTGCTTGACTGGACAACCATGCGTGTAGGTTATATTGCAAAATACGGCTGGCTGGCCTCTTCATTGGATACCGTTGCCAGGAGCCTGGGCAATTTCTTAAACAATAGCCAGGAAAAAAATGCTACCGCAGAACTGGACTTTACCAAACTGTACCAGAAAAGCCGTTTCTTAAGAGCGCTGGATTGGGATGCACCCAAAGCAGCCCCCGTACCAACAGTACCGGCAGCAAAATTGCCTGCAGATTCATTGAACAGGAAAGGCAAAAAAGTAAAAGAGCGTAAAATAAAAGATCCCAATGCATTGCCGGAACTCAGCCTACCGGTGAAGATTGTGGGCCGGTTGCTTACATCAATAAAAAGAATGAGCATCACCTATAATTCTACCGGTACCACCAACCTGGCAGGTTATACAGACAGTACCAAAATTCTGGGTATGAACTGGCGCACCATGGCCCCGGGTTTTGATTTTGTAATGGGCCGCCAGCCAGATACCAATTACATTAACCGGTTTGCACAGAAAGGTTTCTTTACACACAATCCTTTGCTGAACAATCTTAACCGGCAGGATTATAACCAAAGCCTTAAGATAAATGCACAACTGATACCGGTGCGTGATCTTACCATTGACCTGAACGTAGACAAGACCTTTGGTAAAACATATTCAGAACTATACAAAGACACCAATACGGTGGCGCCGGGTAATTTTACCAGGCTAAGCCCCTACTCTTCCGGTAGTTTCAGCGTAAGTTATATTTCATTTAAAACACTGTTTGAAAAGCAAAGTCCCGACCAGGTTTCGGCCACGTTCCTGAAATTCCAGGATTACCGCAACGTCTTGTCTGCAAGGCTGGCAAAACAAAACCCTTATTCTAAAGACCCCACTGGCAACCCCATACAAAATGCAGACGGCTATTACAAAGGTTATGGCAAATATGCACAGGATGTGCTGATACCCGCATTCCTGGCGGCATATACCGGCAAAGACCCCAATAGCGTTGCACTGATAAGCCAGGAGAATTCAAAAATAAGTTCTAACCCATTCAGTGGTATTAAGCCATTACCCAACTGGCGTATCACGTATAATGGCCTCACCCGTATTCCGGGAATGGAAAAAATATTCAGCAATTTTACCGTTACACATGCCTATAACAGTACGCTGAGCATGAACAGTTTCAACTCTGCTTTGCTGTACCAGGATCCGCTGAAACAAAGCTATCCCGGGTTTATGGATACACTGTCTGGTAATTTTGTGCCCTACTTCCTGGTACCAAACATTACCATCTCTGAGGCATTTGCGCCGTTTATAGATTTGGATATGCAGTTTACCAACCAGCTGGGTGCAAGGTTTGAATACAAGAAATCGCGCCAGCTCAGTTTAAGCCTGGTAGATTTTCAGTTGAGCGAATCGCGCTCTACAGAATTTACTTTCGGCGGCCGCTGGCGTAAAAAAGGTTTCCCTTTGCCATTTAAAGTGCCCTTCACAAAAAAAGATACCAAGAAGCTGGACAACGATATTACGTTTACGCTTGATGTTAGTTTGCGCGATGATATCACTTCTAACAGCCGGCTGGACCAGGCAACGGTGTTACCCACTGCCGGGCAAAAAGTGATCACCATTTCTCCCAGTATTGATTACGTGCTCAACAACCGCGTTAAGATAATCCTCTATTTCGACCAGCGCAGAACAGAACCAAAGATTTCTACGTCGGCCCCCATTACCAATACCAAAGGCGGTATCAAAATCAATATTTCACTGGCGCAATAAGCAACGCGGCACCCGTTTAAAATAATACGCTACATTTACTGCCATGAAAATAACATTCATGGCAGCAGCATGCACATTACTGCTTACTGCATGCAACAACCAACAGCCCGGCTACGATGCCATCATCCGCAACGGTATGATCTATGATGGCAATGGCGGCAATCCTTTCAAAGCAGATATCGGCATTAATAAAGATACCATTGCGTTTATTGGCAACCTCTCTGCAGCAAAAGGCAAAACTGAAACTGATGCAAAGGGCAAGGCAGTAGCTCCCGGTTTTATTAATATGCTGAGCTGGGCCAACGAAACGCTGATAGAAGACGGGCGCTCTCAAAGTGATATCAGGCAGGGCGTAACCCTGGAAGTGTTTGGCGAAGGAGAAAGCATGGGCCCGCTGAACAGCAGCATGAAAAAACAAATGCAAACCGGGCAGAGTGATATCAAATACCCGGTTAGCTGGACAACTTTGGGAGAATACCTGCATTTTCTGGAAACCAAAGGCGTTAGTTGCAATGTGGCTTCTTATGTGGGGGCCACTACGTTGCGCACCTATGTAATTGGAGAAGACAATAAAGACCCCACTGCAGCCCAGCTGGATAGTATGCGCCTGCTGGTAAAGCAGGCAATGGAAGAAGGTGCATTGGGCGTGGGTTCATCACTGATTTATCCGCCCGCATTTTTTGCCAAAACGCCGGAGCTTATAGCCATGTGCCAGGTTGCAGGCCAGTACGGTGGCGGGTATATCTCTCATATACGCAGTGAAGGAAATAAATTGTTTGAAGCGGTAGAAGAACTGATCAGCATTGCACAACAGGCCAAAGTACATGGAGAAATCTACCATTTAAAAGCTGCGGGTAAGGATAACTGGTATAAGATGGACAGTGTTATCCGCCGTATTGAACTTGCCCAAAAGCAAGGCATAGATATTGGCGCCAATATGTATACTTACCTTGCCGGCGGCACCGGGCTTACCGCTTCTATGCCGCCTTCTTTGCAGGATGGTGGCTTTGGCCGCTTGCGCCAAAGGTTGCAAGACCCTGCCATACGCGCCCAAACCATCAAAGACATGAAAACATCTTCCAACAACTGGGAGAATTTATATTATGCCACCGGCTCCGCAGATAAAGTTTTGCTGGTGGGGTTTACAAAAGACAGCTTAAAAAAATATACCGGTAAATCGCTGGCAGAAATGGCAGCCATCCGTGGAAAATCTCCGGAAGAAACCGCGATAGATCTCATTGTTGAAGACAGCAGCCGCATCAGCACCATCTTTTTTTTAATGAATGAAGAAAATGTAAAAAAGCAAATAGCATTGCCCTGGGTAAGCTTTGGTTCAGATGAAGGCTCTTACACCAACGCCGGCGTGTTTCTTACATCAAACGCACACCCCCGTGCGTATGGCAATTTTGCGCGTGTGCTGGGTAAATATGCGCGAGATGAAAAAGTGATTACTGTTGCCGAGGCAGTACGCAAACTCAGTAAACTATCAGCAGAAAAATTACACATAAAAAACCGCGGGCAGTTAAAACCCGGCTATTTTGCAGACATTGTAATTTTTGACCCCGCCACCATTACAGACCATGCTGTATTTGATAAACCGCACCAGTATGCCACCGGCGTAAGTGATGTTTTTGTAAATGGTATACAGGTATTACAAAACGGTGAGCACACCGATGCTGTGCCCGGCCGTTTTGTAAAAGGGCCCGGCTGGAAAAACCTTAAATAAATAAACCAACAATAGTAAACATGAACAACATTATACGCAAGGCCGTACAGGAAGATTGTCCGCGTTTGCTGGAGCTGATAAAAGAACTGGCCTTGTATGAGAAAGCACCGCAGGAAGTAACGGTTACCCTGGATCATTTCATGGAAAGTGGTTTTGGCCCCAACCCGGTATGGTGGGCACTGGTGGCAGAGACAGATGGCAACGTAGAAGGATTTGCGATGTATTATGTACGTTATTCTACCTGGAAGGGACAACGCATGTACCTGGAAGATTTAATAGTAACCGAAAAAATGCGCGGCAAAGGCCTTGGCAAATTATTGTTTGATGCGCTCATTGAAGAAGCCCGCCGGAAAAAGTTCAATGGTATTGTTTGGCAGGTGCTCAACTGGAATGAACCAGCCATCAACTTCTATAAAAAATATTACAATGCCAGCATGGACGCGGAATGGATCAACTGCGCCATCAGCGTTTGAAATTTTGAGATTTGAGATTTTGAGATCACTGTTGTTCGCGTAAAAAATCAGGTCTGTCTGAAATACTGTTGCAGCAAAGGTTTAGCAATTTTGCAACAGCGGGGGGCCTGCATTCCCGCAGCACTGATACCAGTACGCTTGGAGATGCCTCGTTTTCCGTGAGCTTTGTTCTACTGGTGAAAAATGGAATGGCTGAAGGTTGTACTAAAGCTGAGTTAAAGGGTAAAAGGAAAACGCAGCATCGAAAAGCGTACGAGGGCCTGGCCGGCCTGAGGCCGATCTGTTAAGGGGATTGGCAAGGTTAAGCGGACAACTGTGATTTTTGAGATTTTGGGATTGCATTCCCGGTCATAGAAAACCGAAGTCTTGTACGCGGCGTACAAGACTTCGGTTTTTGCTGCGTAAATCTAATTCGCAATATCCCGCAATCAGCAATCAGCAATCAACTAATGCCATCGGCCTGTACTGTCTTATCTATTTTCAGCACAAGGCCCTGCAATACTTTACCAGGGCCTACTTCGGTAAATTTAGTGGCGCCATCTTTTATCATGGCCTTTACACTTTGCGTCCACCGTACTGCGCCGGTTAACTGATCTATCAGGTTTTGTTTTATTTCTTCGCGGTCGTACACTGCTTTGGCAACCACGTTTTGGTATACATGTGAGGTAGGCTGGTGAAAAGTTGTTTTTTCAATAGCGGCTTTCAGTTCCTTTTTGGCAGGCTCCATCAATGGAGAATGAAAAGCGCCACCCACCGGCAGTACCAATGCCCTTTTGGCACCGGCTGCTTTCATACGTTCGCAGGCAATTTCAATACCTTTAACGCTGCCGCTGATCACCAGCTGGCCCGGGCAATTGTAATTAGCAGGCACAACTACTTCACCGGTTTCTTCCTGCACCTGCGCGCAAATTTCTTCTACCTTTTCATCTGCCAGTGCCAGCACAGCGGCCATGGTAGAAGGTGTTAATGCACACGCTGCCTGCATGGCGGTTGCCCGTATGCTCACCAGGCGCATGCCGTCTTCAAAACTGAGCGTGCCGTTGGCCACCAGCGCGGAGAATTCTCCCAATGAATGGCCGGCCACCATATCCGGCCGGGCAGACTCAATACTTTTATAGGCTATAACGGCGTGTAAGAAAACAGCGGGTTGTGTTACATTGGTCTGCTTCAGGTCTTCTTCGGTACCTGTGAACATGATATCTGAAATGCGGAATTTTAAAATTTCATTGGCCTGTTCAAACAGTTTTTTTGCAAATGCGTTGTTATCATAATGTTCTTTGCCCATACCAGGAAACTGTGATCCCTGGCCTGGAAATACATAGGCATGTTTCATGTAATCAGATTGATGCCCAAATATAAAAGGTTTATCCGAAGCAATTAACACTTTCAGATAAACCTTTCCTAAAATAAATCTTTGTCTAGTGCAGCTTTGAGCCAATGAGCCTGATAAACTCACTCCGGGTTTCATTTTTATGAAATTCTCCCCAGAAGGCCGATGTGGTGGTTACAGAATTTTGTTTCTGCACACCACGCATCATCATACACAAATGAGAAGCCTCTATTACCACGGCTACGCCCAGCGGGTTAAGGGTATCCCTTATTACTTCCATTATCTGGTGTGTTAGCCTTTCCTGTACCTGCAACCGCCGTGAATAAACATCTACCACCCGCGCTATCTTGCTTAAACCGGTAATATAACCGTTGGGTATATAGGCTACATGTGCCTTTCCATAAAAAGGTAGCATATGGTGTTCACACATGCTATACAATTCTATGTCTTTAACAATGATCATTTCACTTACGTCTTCGTGAAATTTGGCTCCTTCCAGGATGGCTTTTGCATCCAGCTGGTAGCCCTGTGTGAGAAACTGCATGGCTTTTGCCACGCGTTCCGGGGTTTTTAACAAGCCTTCCCTTTCCGCATCTTCGCCCAACAGGTTTAGGGTGTCTTTGTAATTTTCAACCAGTTTACCGGTAATCTTTTCATCATACTGTTCAATCTTTTTGTATGGCATTTCCGCTGTTTTAGGTGTAGAAATGTTGAAACAACAATTCCAGGCTTTTGTTCTCTATACCGGATATTCTACAAAATTTCTTTCGGTTTCATATAATCTCACCTGCAGGTCTATTGCTTCGGTAATATGCGGCCGCAAGAGCCGGTAAATAACAATGGCAATGTTTTCTGCCGTTGGGTTAAGGGTTTTAAATTCTTCGGTATCCAGGTTCAGGTTTTTATGATCAAATTTCACCAGCACTTTTTCCTGGACCAGGTCGCTCAGCAGTTTTAGATCCATTACAAAGCCGGTTACGGGGTCCGGTTCGCCGGTAAGCTTTACCACCAGCTCATAATTATGCCCGTGATAATTGGGCAGGTTGCATTTGCCAAAAACGCGTTTATTTTTTTCTGTATCCCAATCCGGATTGTTCAGGCGGTGGGCAGCATTGAAGTGTTCTTTCCGGTAAACGGCAACTCGGTTACTCATAGCAGCAAAAATAGAAAGGGAACCTGAATCCTGGCGAAAAAATATATAAGAGCGGGTAAAAAAAATCAGCCAAAATACTCTACATAAATCCTTGGCGTCTCATATAATTTAATGCAGTGAAGGGCAACGCCTTCGGGCAAATGGGGCACCAGCTGGTTCCAGATACCAATGGCCAGGTTTTCTGTAGAACACATTTTACCCGCTAAAAAAGCCACATCTATGTTAAGGTTTTTATGATCCAGCAATTCAAGCACATGATCTTTTATGATGGTGCTCAATTTCTTTACATCAAACAAAAAACCGGTATCGGCATCGGGCTCGCCTTTAATGGTAACATAGAGCTCATAATTATGCCCATGCCAGTTTTCATTGGCGCATTTGCCAAAAACCGCTTCATTTTTTTCCACGCTCCATGCAGCATTGAATAATTTATGCGCCGCATTAAAATGCTCCACCCTGGTGAGATAAACCATCTTCAATCAAAAATTTCCGCAAAGTTAATCATTTGCCTTTGAACCTCCGCCAACAACCGGGCACATGCCGCCGGCAGCAGGTTGCGGCCCGCCCTTGTTAAAATGGCTTTGCGGGCTTGCTGCCGTAACGGTGGTTCAATCAGGCCAATGCACGACATTTGCAGCAAATAAATATTCCCTGTTATGAATTGTTTGCTGGCAGCGGCTACCACCAAAGAAATCACCCCGTTTTTAAGCTGGCTGAAAACCGATGCCGCACGCCAATGCGCTGTGCTGCCCGATGTTTTGGTTACCGGGATCGGCCTCACCGCAGCAACCTACCACCTTACCCGGCAGTTGAGACTCAAAAAATACGATGCCGTGATACAGGCTGGTGTGGCAGGCTGTTTCAATAAAAACATTCCGCTGGGTTCGGTTGTTACCATCAGCAGCGAGGCCATTGCCGACCAGAGCGTGATAGAATTGCAGCAGCTGAAAACATTGTTCAGCCTGCAACTGGTACCGGCCGACCAGTTTCCGTACACCAAAACCTGGCTGGTAAACCCGCATAAAGACCTGATGAAGAAAACAAAATTGAAAAAAGTAAAAGGTATATCCGTTAATGAAATCACCACCAGCAAAAAGAAAGTAGCTTTTTACGAAACAACTTTTAATGCTGTTGCAGAATCAATGGAAGGCGCAGCACTGCATTATACCTGTTTAATGGAAGGTGTTCCTTTTGTGCAGTTAAGGAGCATGTCTAACTACATTGCAGAAAGAAATAAGAAAAACTGGAACATGAAATCCTCTATAGAAAACCTGAATGCGGCACTCATACAATTGGTACAAAACTTATGACAATCACCCTTGGCTTTTCGCCCTGCCCCAACGATACTTTTATTTTTGATGCGCTGGTAAATAAAAAAATAGATACCGGCAACCTTTCGTTTGATGTTGTGCTGGAAGATGTGCAAACACTTAACAATATGGCCATTGCCGGCAAACTGGCGCTCAGCAAAATAAGTTACGGCGTATTGCCGCTGGTGCTGAATGATTATATTGTATTAAATGCCGGCGGGGCGTTGGGTAAGGGGGTTGGCCCTTTGCTGATAGCCAAAAATCAGCCCCCGGATGCAGCGGCAATAAATGATAAAACCATTGCCATTCCCGGGCAAAATACCACGGCACATATGTTGTTTTCGCTGGCTTACCCGCAAGCCATACAAAAAAAATTCATGGTTTTTTCCGCTATAGAAGAAGCGGTGATCAACGGCAAAACAGACCTGGGCGTAATCATACACGAGAACCGCTTTACCTACCAGCAGAAAGGGCTTAAAAAAGTAGTTGATTTGGGTGAATATTGGGAGCAGCATACCCAGTCTCCGGTTCCGCTGGGCGGCATTGTTATAAAACGAAGTATTGAACAATCACTCCAAAAACAAATTGATGCACTGATAAAGCAAAGTGTAGAATATGCTTTCGGCAACTACCCGGTGCTGCCTCCCTATGTACACCAGCACTCGCAGGAAATGGAAGAGACGGTAATGCGGCAACATATTGATCTCTATGTAAACAACTACAGTATTGATTTGGGAGAAGATGGAAAAGCCGCGGTAAAAAAATTATTGTCGGTCTATAACCAGGTCAACCATACAAACTCACGGCAACCCGCAACCGATATTTTTCTTCAATAACGCAACCCCGTAAAACGCAAAGGCGGATAAACCAACTAAAAACCATAAACTAAAAACCGTTACCCCTTCAACGCTTTGCTATACGCTGCAAGGCAACGCTTGCGGGCAAATTCATGCTCTACCATGGGCAGGGGGTAACTGAGCTCATCCAGCTCCGGCACCCATTTGCGGATGTATTGTAATTGTTTGTCGAAGTTTTGGGTTTGCCGTGCCGGACTGAATATCCTGAAATAAGGCGCAGCATCGCAACCGCAACCTGCGGCCCATTGCCAGCCGCCGTTGTTGGCTGCCAAATCATAATCCAGCAACTTTTGAGCAAAATAAGCTTCGCCCCAGCGCCAGTCTATCAGCAGGTGTTTGGCCAGGAATGAAGCGGTAATCATGCGCACCCGGTTGTGCATAAAGCCGGTGGCATTGAGCTCGCGCATGCCCGCATCTACAATGGGGTAGCCGGTAGTGCCGGTGCACCATCGCTCAAATTCCTGCTCATTGTTACGCCAGGCTATCTGCTCGTATTCTTCTTTAAAAGCCCTTCCCCTGCCGCACTGCGGAAAATGAAAAAGGATCATCTGATAAAATTCGCGCCAGATCAACTCATTTAAAAAAGTTTCATTGGTTTCCATGGCTTTTGAAACCAGCTTCCGGATGCTGATGGTGCCAAACCGGAGGTGCACCCCCAGTCGTGATGTGCCGTGTATTGCCGGGTAATCTCGTTGCGCGGAATAGTCTTTTAAAAGTCCGGCAGGCGGGTTTTTGGGAGGGAAGCCGCCGTTTGCCGGCAAAAAGCCCATCTGTTGCAATGATGGAATTTTTTTGGGGGCCTGCTGGTAGAAATTACCATAGTATTTTTTTGCGGGATACGGCTTGCGGTAAAAATCGGTCAGGGCAGCCTTCCACTTCCTGCTATAGGGTGTAAAAACGGTGTATGGCTTTCCATCGTCTTTCACAATTTCATGCTGGTGAAAGATTACCTGGTCTTTATAGCTGTGCAGGGAAGCCCCATGAGCAGTCAGCAGTTTTGCAATACCGGCATCGCGCTCCATGGCATACGGCTCATAATCGGTATTGGTGAACACTTTTTCTATGGTGTATTTCCACAGCAGCTCAGTAAACGCTTTTTCTGGTGTATTGTACAATACTTCCAGGCTGCTGCCGGTTGCAATAAGTTTTTCCTGCATATCCTGCAGGGCGTCATAAATAAAGGCTACCCGGCGGTCTGCTTTTTCTTCCAGTTCATCCAGGATATTTGTATCAAAAATAAAAATGGGAAGCACGGGCCGGTTGCCCCTGAGCGCGTGGTAAAGCGCGGCATTGTCTGTAAGCCGTAAATCTCTCCTGAACCAGCAAATATTTATGGTGGGCATTAGTTGCAATGGGTTAGATCAAGGTTGCCTCAACAGGAACCGGCCCAAAATGTTTAATGCAGACAAGTCATTTTTTCAACAATTTCTGGAAAATGCTGCTGGTAACCTGGTTGTCATAGGTTGCATTACCGCAATGGCTAACCCAACGCATGCCCTGAACGGCATTGGTAAGAAATACTTCGTCTGCGCCCAGCAGATCTGCAGGGGTAATTATTTTTTGTATGATGGGCAGCCCCAGTGCAGCCTCGTTTTCCAGGAGATTTCTACGGAAGATGCCAGCCACACATCCCTCGGTAAGCGGGCAGGTATACAAGCTGCCGTCTTTAACCATGAAAACATTGGCAATACTGGCATCGCATACGTTGCCTGCGGTATTCAGCACAATGGCATCGTTCCATTTCTCCTGCCGTGCACACAGGGCAGCCATGGTATAGGGCAGGTAATTGTTGTGTTTGCAATTAGAGAAGATATCAACCGGTTTGCGGGCATGGGGGTAAATACCGGTAACCAGCCCGTTCTGGTTAAGTTCAAAATCTGCCCGGGGTAGTTGCCAGGTTTCAATAATACAGTGAGGCGTATGAGACACAGCATCGTACAAACCGCCATTGCCCCTTATCATGTTAATGCGCACCCGGGCATGGGTATGTTCATTTTTGTTGCAGAGCGTTTTTATCCTTTCTGCCAGCCATTGGGCGGTAAAATGCGGAGCTACCGTAAATGAAAAGAGTTCCAGGCCTTTGAACAGCCGCTCAAAATGCGCATCCATCCATTGTATTTGGCCGTTGAGGCAGCGCATGGTTTCAAATATGCCATCGCCGTAACGCAGGGCGCGGCTGGCGGCGGGTACCAGCGGGGTGCTGCTTTCAAGAAACTGGTTGTTGAAGCTGATGTACTGGCTCATGTGAGGCCGAAAATAAAACAGTCCCGGCAAATACCGGGACTGTTCCTTTATAAGAAGGCTTCTTACGCGCCTTCTTCCAATAATTTGTTTTTTACGGCATACATTACCAGGCCGGCCATGCTTTTGGCGCCGGTTTTGGTTTTCAGTTTATCGCGGATGGCCTCTACGGTACGGGGGCTGATATCTACAATGTCTGCAATTTCTTTGGTGGTTTTTTCTTCGCACATCAGTTTCAGGATGCGCAGTTCTTTATCGTTCAGCTGAACATCTTCGTGATTGTGTTCTACTTTCTTGGTACGCAGACCGGAAAGCAGGGCTTTATTAGTAAGTTCGTTGAAATAAAATTCCTGCTCAAAACAGGTTTTAATGGCCTGGTAAATGGTTTCGCTGTCAGAATTTTTGGTGAGGTAAGAGTTGGCGCCCACTTCCATCAGCTTGGAAATCATGGAATGGTCGTTATGCATGGAGAGGATAATAACTTTAATATCAGGATAAAGCTTCCTGATTTCAGGCAGGGTAGTAATACCATCCATCAATGGCATCTGGATGTCCAGTAATATGATATCCGGCTCTATGTGTTTTAATAAATTGAGTAATTGCATACCATTATCGGCTTCGGCAATCATCTCGATATCTTTACGAACTGCCAATGCGGTTTTTACGCCCGCACGGAAAAGTGCGTGGTCGTCTGCAATAGCTACTTTAATGGGACGGGAGGGGTCGTACTGTTTCATAAGGTATTATTTGTTGCTTTGCAAAAACAACTGATTTTAAAAGTGCTGGTGTAAAAAGAATAAAAATTTGCCATATTTACCATAGTATAAGTACGAAATTATGGTATTTCGGAATATACTTAAAGCCCCGGGCCGAAAGTATTTGTCCCAAAATGGCGATAGTAGTTTAAACAAGCTGCATTAGTTGATCTACGACGGCACCCGTAAATACCGAATATTTAAAATAGGGGAGATATGCTCTTGTCCACATAGTTGTCCACACCTACATTTGTTCTCAAGTTGATTGACGGGGATTAGCAACCTCACAAGACCATCCAATGTCCTAAAATAACCGTCCAGTAACTTTGTTCAATATCCAATGAAACCCAGCGAAGTCCAATGTCAATCAACTTATTTTTCCCCCTGGTCCTGTCCCTACGAAACCCAAGGCCTGGCAAATAGCCGGTAACAACAAGACGGTTCTTACCGCAGGCTGAACACCATTTACAATTAAGAACAAACGATTAAATTAACCAGTTTTTTCTTACAAAACATTCCTGAAAGTAATGGCCATCCGGAAAATGGCCTGGTACCTGACCCCGTTTTTAAAAAGTGCGAAAAGGGTATGCGGGATCCCTGAAAAACCAATACTGATGTACAGTTCTTACTGATAAGATACCGGCCTGCTTTTCACAGCAATGAAAAAATAAAGTAGCGAAAGCAACATGCGCGCATGATTGTTTCCTTGGCTTGCTTGATCATTGTAAAAAAAAGCAGGCTTTTTTATGCCCGCCCTTCTTGCTGTGTAAAAACCTTCAATAATCCAGCTATTGGTTTTCCCGTTTGTTTTTTATTGGTCAGTGCTAAAAAAAGGGCAGGAATGCGTTATTCCCACCCTTGCCATCAGCACCTGAACATGGTACAATAAAACGCAGACCGTGTACAAACTTGCTGCAATAGCGCATTTGCGCAGTAAAAGGATAAGGCTTAACGGCTGGTAACATTGTCATTCAAAATTAAACATCGCTTAGTACCGGCAAGGTGAAATTCACCGCCCGGCAAACGTTTCTTTCACCGGTAACATGCAGTTTGGTGTATACAATAAATTATGGTTTATTGATATGCAAAAACTAAAAAAAACACATTCACACAAAAAGCAAATTGTACCTGCAATGGTTTCAATTCATATTTGCAATTTATACATGTAAGTCTGACTGTTTTTTGCACGGTTTTAAATGAGGATTTCACGGCCGGACAGTTTCTTTATTTTTTCCAACTTTTTATTTTGATCAATGCAGCGGAACGGATAATTTTCCATACAAATACAGGCATCGTTTTCATGGCGATGCGTTTATTTTCCCTTTAAAATGTATACCGGCCGGGTGTAACCGCTGTGTATTAATCATTTTAACCCAGCTGAGGGACAGTGTTTAATACTTGCTGCCAGCCAGCTTTCTTTTACCCAATTTTTATTTTTTTACTGATTACGTTTTCTGCACGTATCATTAAGTGCAGGCAGATTCATATGCAATACCAGGCAAATAATATAGGATTGTTTATTACCGTAGTAACATTGATACTGCTTTTCCTGGTTTCATTTATTGCCACGGTGCTTTTCTTATACCAGAAAAAAATGATTGTATACCATAAAGAAATGGAGACGGTGAAAAACAGGTACCAGAACAACCTGCTGCAAACAAGGCTGGAACTTCAGGAGCAAACTTTCAGGAATATTGCCAGTGAGATACATGATAATATTGGTCTTTCCCTTACGCTGGCCAAACTGCGGTTAAACACACTGAGCCTGGATAACCGTTCTGCCGCGGCTGAAAGTATACATGCTTCTGTAGATTTAATAAG
>JADMIO010991038.1_pt1 | contig 25171 bp, 14 predicted proteins | sample 8958161 | NCBI WGS metagenome assembly JADMIO01 (sample SAMN16585339, study PRJNA669376) | soil metagenome | isolation source: Crop rotation soil | place: USA: Cullars Rotation, Alabama | collected 2011
GGGTCGTGACAATCCGGGCTTGGCGGCATACCGGGTGGATAGGCCAGTAGATAAATCGAGCCGTCATCTGTCCCGACATAATATAAATCCTGCGGTTGCTTTGCCCGAACCAGTGACTGAGTCAAGAGCGCGAGCAAAGAACCGGGCCGCACGAATGCCACCGAGGTCACGACATCTTTATCATTTGCCTTCGTCGGATCAATGCACCCCCAGGTTGCAGGCGATGCTGTGTCAGCGTCTGTCGCTTTCAGCAGATTGCCGTTAAATCGCAGCATGTTCCCTTTACGAAATGGATCAGCGAAAAATGAGCCATCGCCTCCAATTCCTCCATTGGGAAATCTGAGAATGGGCGGGCGGCCCCAATACCGATCATAATAAATAATTGGTTTATCGAATGTGCTGCTTGCGTCATAAACGGTTCTGAATCCATCCCCGCCATTGATTCCGCCCCATATTTTACCCGACGACCTACGCAAGGTTCCGTTATCTTGCAGACCTCCGGCTGCTTCAAAAGGCTCAGAGGGAGAAAGCCCCATATGATAGAATTGCGTGGTCGCAAGAGCTTCATTCTGCGGCAGCCAATTCGGCTTCAGATTCATCGGATCGATGCTATAACGGAATACCCCTCCATCGGTGCCGATGTAAACGGTCTTTGGATCACTGGGATCAAACACGATGGCATGCATGTCATCGTGTATCCACTGTCCGATAAAGTCGGAGGGATTGATATTCGGCCCATTCATCTCTCGCCAGGTTGCTCCACCGTTGGTTGAAGCCGAAAGGTGGACCTGGCCGACGTAAACGATATTCGTATCTATCGGGTCAACTGCGATAACATTATTTAGGTAACACTGCTGGCCAAAGCAGGTGTGTGGCGCCGTTAGCGTTTCAGCCCAGGTGTTTCCACCATCTGTGCTCTTATAAACCTGATAAGGTTCCGGCTCAAAGCCAGCATAGAGAATCGTCGGAGCCGAATCGGCAACGGTTAAGGAGATTTTCCCAAATCCCGCATCTCTATAGATAGATTCATAGATATTATAGACTCCGTCACCATTTATATCAGCGAATAGCTCAAATGCATGGATGAAGCTCAAGCCCGCTCCTACATCCGCATCCCCGGCTTCGACAACCGTACCGGCCAACGGCCCGGTCAACCTGGTGTCGCCGATCAGTACTGTAAAGGTCTGATTGTTGCAATCCTTGCTGGCGTGCCGGTAGATAACGTCGTTTGCGTCAAACGCGCCACTAGCGTTGGCATCTAAATTGAATTCGTTGCAAGCGAATCTGGCCAACGGTTTAGCGGGGGTTATCAAGTCAGGGGCACCCGCTTGCACTAGCGTGCCCGCGGGCGGAATACCCAGGACAGCATCAGCGGGCGAGATATACAGCCGTTTGTCGCCAAGAGAAACTCTGAGCAGTCCCTCAAATCTGGGATCTTGAGGAGGCAGGCCGCTGCCCGACAGATCATTAAGCAATGTCCACATCGTTGGGTCAGCCTCGGTTGCTCTGAAGATGCCCACATTCCACACGCTCGCGTAGATAGTCGGATCGGTTGTTTTGGCAATGATGAGATCAGCAATATTCCTTCCTGATAAAACCTGATCCCAACAATCGCCGCCATTGCTGGTTCTAAAGACACCTGCATCAGTCCCGGCGTAAACGACGTTGGGGTTGGTCGGATGCACGGCAATCTTCACAATGGTGGCTTGAGAAATAAGATCGTTAGCGCAGGCGCCAGGTACGGAAGCCTTCCAGGTCGCTCCATCATCCATTGATCTAAAGACGCCCCTCATCGTACCAGCAACGATGATTGGCGCAGCGGAGGGAGACGGATCGGTCCGAGAGATAGCGACGGTATTAACTTTAAGCGTAGGCAATTTATTATCCGTCAAAGGTGCCCAGCTTGCCCCATTGTTTGCTGATTTCCAAACCCCGCCCGAATCAGCAGCCGCATACATAGCTCTGGTGACGGAATCAAAGGCGATTGCTCTTGTACGGCCTGCCACATTGTTGGGGCCAATCGACACCCAGGTTCCGGTCGGGGAGATGGCTTCAACGACAATATTCTTTTCTATTACTTTGTCTGCCGCTGACAGCTTCGCCCGGTAAGTGCCAGAGTCGCTGGCAATGAATTTCGGTCTAAGGGTTCTGCTATCTACGAGCATTGTCGAGACATCAATCGGAGTGCCGCCAGGAGCTTGAAAAGATAAAGACCATGCAAAAGGCACTGTTGCTACCGTCTTATTGCAGGCGGTGTCCCACGTCTGTGTTTCGGCAATCCCCTCAAGTTGTACGTCTGTGTTTAGAGCTACAAACGCGTCCGGTTGCAAAATCCCGAGGTCTGGGCTGGCGCTGATGGAAACCAGAGTGGAGCTAAAGGCGATGCACGAGATCGGGGCCGGGAAAATGATCTGCGGTTCATTGGATAGTGAGACGCTCATATGACTACGCGCCATCTTCGCTCCTTGAGCGGGTTGAGGTTGCGCCCAAGAGAGTTCTGAATCGCTTGGCGGGTTGGAAGATACACCTTTCCCTGGATCTGTTGAAGAGGATTCAAAAGTGCTAACCGATTCAGAAGCCTCGTGAGTCAACACCGATGCCGAAGTCCCGGCTTGCGACGGGAAAGGAAGCATTGCAACGTATGTATCAGGCGTTTGGCTTTCAGAGACCTGCACTAGGAAAAGCGTCAAGCATATTATGATCAAGTATCGCTCGTATGCCCCCTGTTGCTTAATCACATGATATCTGCTGTTCCTAAAAGAAGCTTTGTCCAGCGGTTCGGTTTTATGATGAGTTATGTTTGACATGGCAAAACATCCTTTTGCCCCGGCAACAGGGACGGAACATTCAGGGCCGAATGTTCGCCGTTATCACTACCACCAGTACTCACCCAACTATCCCCGTCCCACTTGTCTATGGAATCACGGCGATGCCTCCGGCTTCTGAATCGTTTGGTATCGCGATTGTGCCAACGACCGTGTTTGTATTCGCGTCAATGACGACTACCAACCCGTTGAAGTGCGCAAGCACTTTGTTTCCACCCGTCACCGCAATCTGGTCAACGCCGAAATAAGAAATCGGCGTGCTTCCCGGCGTCGAAATGCGGATACCAGAATCTGTAACATGGTTGGAAGCATCTATATTGAGTACTCCGACCTGTCCTCCAGCCATTATGGCATACGCATGCAGGCCATCAGGGGTAAATGCGATGGACTGAACTTGCGAGAACGAAGGGATGGTTCCGACCAGGGAAACAGTACCGTTCGTTGCAATTTGCAGCACACCGATAGTACCGTCATCAACATTCGCGACTAAAGCAATCGCGCCGTTCGGAGACACGGTCACGTTGAGAGCGCCGCTACCTCCGCTGGGAACAGATGCGCCCGTATCTGATAGCATACCCGTAGAAGAAAGCGAAGCTACTCGGATCGAACTACCAAAATAGCTGTTAACCAGCACCAGACCACTAGGAGTGACCGTAATCCCCTCGGCGGTGACAGGCAGGGAAAGTGTGCTGGCGATGGTTTTGTTCGCGACATCAATGGCGAGGATCAGTGATGCGCTTCCACCATCAGCGACGACCGCAAAGCAGCTGGGGGCGCAATTGATTGCTACATCCTCTGCGGCAATCGGGGTATTAACTGAACCCGTTACGACCGGAGGATTCGCGGTCAGATCAATGAAGGAGGCTCTCGTAGACGAAAAGCTGGTTACCACAGCGGTGCTTCTATCGGGCGTCACTGCCGTATCGATGACATCGGTGCCCAGGTTGATGGTTGATTCAATCGACAGATTGGCAATGTTGATAATGTGGATAGAAGCAGAATGGCGGTTAACCACAATTGCTTTGACAGCCTGCGTAATCACGATGGTGCCTGCATTCGTGGTGCCGCCGCGGACCGGCTGAAGGGGCGCGGAGTCTCCCCTGAGTAAAACTCCGTTGACCGTCGCGGTAGCAGTGACGACGAGGTTGCCTAGAACGGTAGGGACACCGGGGATGGAAAAGCTGCCGTCGCTTTGGGTCGTGGTTGATAGCCCGCCCGTCACCCTTACCGTGGCTCCGGCAACGACGTTCTGGTTCACGTCAACCACAGTCCCTACGACTGTTGTCCCTGGATCGGGGATGAGATTGACCGTAACATCTGGAGCTGTGCCGACGTTGCCGCCAAAGTCTATGGCCTTTGCACCCAGGGTCAGCGTAGAGCCTGAGCCGGGAGCCGCAAACGTATACTGATACGGCGGTGTCGCGGTCGTGAACGCTAACTGGCCGTTGACGAAGAAGCTCACTGATGCTACGGCGACATCATCCGTCGCATTCGCTGTGACCGTCACCGTGCTCCCTCGAATGACCTGAGCGCCGGAAGTCGGTGAGGTGATCTGAACCGCAGGGGGAACGCCGAAATTGTCCTGGATGTTTCGGTACTGCCCAATGTAGAGCCGAGTTGTTCCATTGACGCCGTTCTCTGAGATGGTCCCGGATTCGGCCGTCAGATAGACGTAGCTCGGGTCTATTGCGATGCCCGTCCCGTTATCATCGCGGAAGTTACGGAAGTCAAGAATGATGCGCGGCTGCGGGCTTGCCGGGTTGCTCACGTCGATCATCGGAACGCCATTCACAAAGAACACGTCTGCCCCCGCCGCAATGCTCCCATTCACAACTACGTCTTGCAGCAGACCTCCTAAACTTTGCGCGGTGGAGGCTCGCAGAACAGGTAACGCCGGGTTGGTAAGATCCACGGAGGTGAAGCTGCGCGAGAAATCCGCTAAAAATACAAAGTTGCCGGAAATGGCGAGGTCGCGTACATCGCCGCCTGGCAGAGCCGAGATCAGGGTTGGAGCCGCCGGGTTCGCCACATCTACGACAGCCAACCCATTCACACCCAGCGCAATGGCGGCGACCTGACGCACGGTATCGACATCCACGCCTTTCGAGATGCCGGAAAGGCCGAGCCCTCCTAGCCGCAGCGGAGAGGCGGGCGCAGAAACATCTATAATGACCAAGCCGCCTGCGCCGTTCGCGATGTAGGCACGGTTACCCTTCACTACGACATCCCATGCCTCACCTCCCGTATTGAGCGATCCTGATATAGTGGGAGACAGCGGATTCGATATATCCACGATCTGTAGGCCGGCGTTCCCTGCAGCGATGTAAGCCAAGTTGCCTGCTATGACTACATCGTTGGCATTACCCGGCAAGCTCCGCGATGCTACAAGGTGAGGACTCAAGCGGTTGCTTACGTCCACCACTTGCAGCCCGGACGAGCCTGCCGCCACGAAGGCATAGTTGCCGCTAACGTCCACATTGTTCGCAAAACCCGGAATATCAACAAACGACAGCGCCGTCGGTGTGAATGACTGAACCGTGCCGGAAACGGTGACGCTTAGATTGTTGTTGCTAATCGTAATGGTACAGGTGCCGGGGTTACCCGCAAATACCAGCCCTTTTTGCGTCCCAAAATTGCAGACGGTCGGGTCGCTAGAAATGTAGTTTGTGCGCGGGTCTGTCGTCAGGTCGAGCGTGGTCCTGCCATCAATGAGATTAACTTTCCAGCTCAACTGTTGAGAAGCAGTTGGAAACAGGATGCTCGTCGTTAGTATGAATGCGGCTGGATTCAGGATTGAGTTGGCGGTTGCACCCCTCAGGTCATAGCTGTTTGCGTCCAGCGGATTCGTGCCCGTCTGCACCTCGACGCCATCGGGAATGCGGTCACCGTCTGTGTCGGCGAGCAGGGGATTGGTGTGGCGCGTGTTGACCTCCTCGCCGTCCGACAATCCGTCGCCATCGGTATCACGGTTGCGAAGGTTCGTGCCGAGTTGAAATTCACGAAGGTTAGTAAGATCATCGCGGTCGAAGTCTTCTTGCGCGTCCACCGGGTTGTGGGGGTCGAGTCCCAAGCTAATCTCTACATCGTCCGGTATTCCATCGCCATCCGAGTCCGCGTTAGAGAGAACCACGTTCGCATTAATAATGCCCGACGCCCCGTCGTTCGTCGCTTGTATGACGACGGTGCCGCTGGCGACTGCCGTCACCAAGCCGTTCGCATTCACAGCCGCAATGCCCGCGTTGCTGGTCGTGTAGTTCGTGCCGGTGCCAGATGCAGAGACGTCCCTCGTGAAGTTGTCAGGGTATGTAGCCGTAACCTGGAGCTGGATCGTCTGCCCTGCTGCGGTGAAGGATAAAGTCGCCGGCGTAATGTTGAGCGAAGACGGAATCTGTGTTGCGGAACCCAGGACGAGATCAGGAAGGTTGACCGCGCCGTTGGCAGGTAAGGTGAAGAAAGCAGACTCGCCAAACGAGGTGATGCCGTTTTTGACGCAGGTGGCGCGGGCCTTGACCTGTCCGAAGTTGGCCGGTATGTTCGGCAGCACCCATGAGCCATCGGGGTTAACGCGGACCGTGCGGTTGAGAACACTGACCGTGCAGTTCTCATCCAGTTTCTGTTGATTCTGTCCGGCCCCCGCCGTGCAAAGCATCAGCACGCCGGATACAACAATCAGCAACATGCTCAAGGTTCTGCGTCTCATCGCTACTGCCTCCTTGCCTTGTTCTGATCCAAGGCTACCAGCTCAGATTCGATGTACGTTACGAGCTGCTCCAAACCCGGAACGCCATCAATCCGGTGCCCGTTGACGAAAACCACAGGGCTTCCGCGAATTCCCCGCTTGGCGCTTGCTTCAAGGTCCGCTTCTACTCGCGCGGCGTAGTGATGCCGGTTGAGCATTTGCGCGAACATCTCCTGGTCAATGCCCAGCCGCCCAGCTTGTACGATGAGGTTCTGCTCTCGAAGCGAATCCTGATGGTCCAAAATGTAGCTTGCGAACTCCCAAAAGCGGTCCTTAGCCGCTGCTGCCATGGCTGCCTCATGAGCTAGTTGCGCTTGCGGGTGGAAGGACAGCGGGAAATTGCGAAACTGAATGCGGACTTTCGAAGGGTATTTATGTATGGCTTGATTCAACACGTCGAGAGCCTGGCGCGTGATCGGGCTCTCCAAGTCCGCAAAGAATTCGAGCGTCACCGGCGCGTCCGCAGAGCCTTGGCTTAACAGTCGATCCGGGACCTCTGCCAGGACGCGCATTCGCTGTTGTTCTTTTTCAACGAGTTGTTTTAGCTCATCGAGGGACCATGCGCCGGAGTACCTTTTCCCATTCACAAAGAAAGTCGGCGTGCCTTGCACATGCAGCCTTTGCGCTTCAATCTCGTCGGCCTCAATTCGTTTCTTGATGCGTTCGCTGTCCAGATCGCTTTGGAAACGCGTCAAGTCGAGTTCCAGTTTGGCGGCATACCGTATCAAGTCTTCGCGCTTGACCGCAGACTGATTCGCAAAAAGCAGATCGTGCATCTCCCAGAACTTTCCCTGTTCGCCTGCCGCTAACGCCGCCTGGTGGGCGAGCCTGGACGCCGGGTGGATGTTAAGCGGGAAGTGCTTGAACTCCACCGCTAGGCGAACACCGTCAACCCCCTCGGTCTGAAGCTCTCTGAAGGATGGGGCGAACCGCGCGCAAAATGGGCACTGAAAGTCTGAGAAAAGATCAATCCTCACCTGATCCGTCTCTGCCGGTGCAGAAGGAGGTGGCCCCCCGGCAGGGAGTTGCGTCAGGATGGCAAGAATGCAGAAAAGTATAGTCATTTTTTGTGCTCCGCTCCGTTCGGGGTCAGGCCGCTGGTTTGCGGAGGCCAAGCCCGCGCATGAAAATTCTCGTCCACGATTCGATCCTTCGTGCCGGGCGGAAGAACCTGAAGCGTCTTGAGGAATTCGATGACGGCATCCTGTTCCGCGGGGGGCAAGGCTTGAAAGTTTTGGCGCGATTGCCTGGCTTCGCCCGAATGCGCGAGCACCGACTGGCGCAGCGTCGTGAAAAGGCCATGATGATAAAATGGCGGCTCATTGGCAGCGCCCCATAGGCGCTTGGTTAAGAAGCGGCAGTTGCCGCCCTTGAACTTCTTTGACCATTGCGACTGGTTCATGTCGAGCAACTCGGCCTCGCCCGGTTCGCAGATATCGTGCAACTTCAGGTCAGTATAAGCTTCGACCCAAACCGTGCCGGATGAATCGGGGCGAAGGCGCGGCGCGGGTAAGAGGTCGCTTGAAAGATCAACCTTCAGGTCGCGAGTCTCGCCGCTGCGAAGGTTGCCCGGCGGGTTGAACGGATTGGGCTCCGAATATATCCAGCCTGACCGGCCGAGCGGTAAGCGGGGGATGTGACACGTCGCGCAGCCAATGCGTTCGAAAGCGCGCTCACCCAGCCAGACAGCCTTCTCAATTTCAGGGTCGCGAGGGATGACGCGGCCAGGCACCTGAAGCGTGGCCTGCCAGACGGACACAGCCGTCAGGTCGGCCCGCGTCAGTTCATTCTTGAAGCCATCTCCATCCGGATCCGTATCCAGACCGAACCTCTCCGTTGACTGCATGCCGTGGTGATGGTTGAAAGCGTTGTTAGTAAATTCTCTGATCGAGACGACGTTACTCGCCTGGTGCCAGGGACGGATGACTAGAGTAGGCGGGTTGTGCGAGCCCGTTGATAGGAGGCTCAATCGGCCCAACCCCTCAACTTTCGAGGTGTCCCAGAGCCCTTCTTTGGTCAGCGTCAGCTTTCCGAAACATATCCCTTTAGAGATGAGTTCTTTGGTTTCGCCCTGTCGTACGGAATCTCGGATTTGCTGCAACTCCTCAGTCATCTGGCGGGCGAGCATCTCGATATATCCGGCGCCGAACAGCCCGGTTGTCGCGCGCAAGTCTGCGGCCATCTGCAAAGACGCCGCCTGCCCGGTTTCATCTACGGTGCCGCGCGTGGGGAGCGTGTCAGTCGGGTCGAACGTCAGGAAATCGAAGCGCTGGCCCAGTAGGAAAACATTGGTGACAAAATCGCCGCCGCCGCCCGAAATACCGTAAGGGGCGTTGTGACAGCCGGCGCAGGAATTCGCATCGGGAGCGGAGATGCGGTTGAAAGCGCGACCATCCTTCAATGGCCGCGACGGGTCGGACAGAGGACGGCCCGTACCTTTAGTTAAGGGCCGACCGCCGCCTTCCTGCTCAGTCCAGTTCGCGTTGAATAAGAGTCTGCCGTGAGCGAGCAATTCTGTCAGTGAAATCGTGAATTCTTGTGCATCCTTCAAATGCACCGGAACGGAAATCTCCTTCCCAATTGAGGATTGGCGGGCCGGCGTAGACGATGGATCGAAAATGACCTTCGAAGAGGGCTGCTGACCAAATGCAACAGACCAAGCTACAAAGAACACGCCTAGAGCGAGCAAACGTTTGGCGTTTAGTCCGAATCTTGGTTTTCGTATCTTCCATCGCGCAGGCAGGCTTAGTGTTTTCATAGAAGTTACTTCTTCAAGTCCTACCTCCTCAGTCACCAGGCTGGAAGGAAACCTCAACAGTGTTCAACTGCAAGCGTCAGACGTTCAAGGTTACTCTTGCAATTGCATGGGTACGGGCATCGTCGAAGACCTCGAGTTTTACAACGATTATTGCTTCTGCAGCTTATTAATATATTTCGTTGTCAAGTATTGAAAGACGGGGTCCTTACTGAGCGCATTCGTTAGGAAATATTCGCCAAGCACCTTCTTAATGGGGTAATCCTTGAAGCGCTCACCTGAGACACGATCAATGTGCTTGACTATGAAGATGATGTATGTCCCATAATAAATCTTCGCTTTCAGATAAGACTTCGTGATGTTGCTGTAAGCCTTCTGGTTGGCTTCAAACAATTGGGAATCTGACGCAAGTCTTCGAATATCCTGCCGTTCCTCAGGAGCCCAGAGTAGCACCAAGTCGTTGAGAGTTCCTTTGCTGTTGGTCGTAATTACTTTCGCAAGGAACTTCTCGTCGTCAGGCAGGTTCGAATTTTCGTTCAGTTCGGGCTGCGAAGCATCATCGTATAATTTACCGTTGAACGACAGAATCACCGGGTTTGTCTTTTCCGAATCGCCGCTCGGGTAGAACTCTATTATGATCCGCTTGTCATCGGCGCGCACAAGAGGTGAAATCACTGGTTCGAATGAACCTATACTTAGAACCAGGACAAACAGCACAGCCAAAAGGCGAGCTACGCTTACCGGATATTCTGATGCAGGTCTTCGTTTGAGTATCATAAGCATATCTTTGAGTTCGGTATTGATACTTCTCCGCCTTTCCTAAGGAAACTCCCAAGAATTACTTCCCCAAAAATAGTGACCGGGCCAAGACAGCCCTGGAAATTACCGCAACCCGTGCAGGTGCAGGAGCCGCTTACGCTTCCCTGGCCTTTGAGTCCGCCTTCAAATCGGAGGAAGTCGGGGTCTATCGCCGTGATGACGAGGACTGAACCCTTGAGAGTCAAGGCTAGAGAGCCATCCACTGACCACTTGCAGGGGGAGCATTGGCTATCTGTTCCGCTGCCAGAGAACTCTCCGCCAAAAGTGAGTCCTACAGATACGCCAAGCTGCACGATTCCCAAAAAATTAACCGAGAGAGAGGGTACAAAACATTCGACCCCGACTCCGCCCACACTTAAGGACCCTGAAAACTTGGCTGCTGTTTCAAAGCTCTTGGTATTTTCGCAGCATGCCTTTACTGCGCCCAGCTTGATGGCTCCCGAAAACGAAGGCTCGGCAGCCCGGCATCCGGGAGCGTACTTGAATGCTTCCGCAGTGCCCTGGATGATCTGCTTCAGACGGGTGAAATCCCAATCCTGGAGGGTTGCGCCGGCAATATCTTGATCAACTATAGGTTTGGCTTGTCCTTGGCCATTTCTGCAACAGTCCGGTCCCGCAGTGACCCCAAGACACGAGGTGCAGAATTTACCATCGTCGAAAGTTTGATTGTCGTCGTTAGCGCAACTGCTCCCTTGACAGGTCTGGCAAGTCGGACACGTTGCTGCGCTTCCAGTCTGATTAGGGTCTCCGCCGCAATGCCAGCCAGCTTTCAACACACCAACGCCTGGACTCGACCGAATCACCTGACCATCATCGCTAACCACACCCGTGCCAATCGCCACGAATGACCCAATGTCATGATCGAATGAGTACATCTCCGTCACGGCTCTGGGTTTTAGTCCGTCAACGTTTGGGATCGTGATCGCAGCAGGGGGGTTAAAGATAGCCCCTGCGGGCTGAATGGTCACAATGAACCTCGGCTGTTGTCCGAAGCCGGGTGTCATCGGCACCTTGTCGCCATGAACGACGGTCACACTGACGCAGCCCGTTTTTGAGCCGCCCGGGAACGTCACCTGGCCTGGGCCGAAGGTTAACGAGAAGCCGGGCGCTTCGGGAATCGTCAGCGTCCCGCCTCCCGTCGTCGCCGTGACACAGAGTTGATTGGTTGTGTTAAGCGGCAGCAGGAAGATCGGCATGCTAAGCTTATTGTTCTGTCCGGCGACCGTCACCAGATCATAATCGAGCGTGGGAAAAGTTCCTGGCCGAGTCGCCGTTGAACCGTCCACCAATAACTTCACGAATCCGACCGGAGCCTGCGGAATCGAGAATTGCCCCTGTGCATCAGTTTGAACAGCCGCCGCCGTCTGCACGATATTACTGTTCGAGTTCATCATATTCGTCAGCACGGCCCGGATCGTTATACCCGGAATCGGCATGTTGCTGTTGTCGAGCACGACGCCCGTAATCATCGTTTGCGAAGGGTCAGCGGGCGCGCGCCCAGAGGCCGTGAAGCTGGCCGGGAAACCCGCGTTCCCCGCGAAGTTGGCTTCAATGAGATTGTTGGCGCTGCCTTCTTGCGAGCCGAGCGTCAAGGTCGCAGCGGCGCGTCCGTCGGAGTCTGTATTGACCGTGATATTAGATTGGCCTGCGAAGCTGCCGCCGCCCTGTTTGACGGTGAAGGTCACGGGGACGCCCGCAAGGCGGTTGTTACCATTATCTATGACGACAGCGATAAACGGCTTGGGCAGCGGCTGGTTGATCGCACCGATCTGATCGTTTCCTGTGTCAATGACTATCTTTCCGGCAGCCCCCTGCGTGCCGGTCGCCGTGAAGATAGCTGTTCCTGCGAAGCCGACTGAATAGACCTCTACGGAGTTCCCGCCCGCTCCGGCGCGCGCGCCTAACTTCCACTGCGCTTGCGCATGCCCCTGGGCATCGGTCGTGGCAATAATCGTTGGCGCAGGCGGACCACCTGCACTGACCATTCCATCATTCTGGACGACTTTGAAAATGACCGGCTTGTTAGGGAGCGGGTTGCCGGTCGAGTCCACTACGGCGACGACTAAGGGCGCGGGGAGGGTGGAGCCGATCGCTCCTGTTTGATTGTTTCCAGAAATCAATCGGATCTGCGGCCCAGCGGGCGCTTGTCGCGTAACCGTGATTTGAGTTGTCGCGGCATTGCCAACGCGGTCGCGCCCTACGGCTTGAATGATATTGGTCCCCATTGCCAGAGGAATGTTGGCCGCGAGAAACATCCGGTTTGCAACCTGGGCTGCCGTTCCGTTCACACTGACCTGCGCTTGTTGAGAGTTCACAGTCCCGACCACAATGTCATTCACGTTGCCGGCCACCGTCACTGAATCGTCTGTTGTAATGAACTGGTCAGGCGGCGAAGTGATCGTCACGTGAGGGGGCGTCGTATCCAGTGTCACCTCGATGCTGGCCGTCCCGACCGCTCCTGTATTAGAGGTGGCGCTAGCCGTGATGACATTCGGTCCTTCAGCTAGCGGGAGCGCCACGCTGAAGCTACCGTTGACGACCGCCGCTTGGACAGAGTTGACGACGACCGTTGCCGTTAGATCATCGACAGTGCCGGTGACGGTCGTCGGGCTGATGTTGAGATAGCTCAGATTGGCAGGAGCGGTGATGGTGATCGTTGGGACGCGCGTGTAGGTTAGAGAGAGCGGTGAGGCGCTCGTATTGCCGGCAACGTCAGTCGCTATGATGTTGATTGAATTCGCGCCTGGTGACAGCATCACACCACAGTTGAAGTGGCTTCCATTCACAAGGGCTTGCACCCCATTGCAGGTGACGTTTGAGAGGCCCGAAAGTAAGTCTGCTGCCGTTCCATCAAGCGTGACCTGAGCCGAGAAAACTCTGGCTCCAGCGCCCGGCGATGTTACTGTAACGGTAGGAGCCGTCTTGTCGAGCTTGACCGACACAGAGGCAACCGCCGTGTTTCCGGCCCGGTCGGCTGCGGACCCTGTCACGACCTGTCCGGCAGTCTCCGTAGAAACTGTCACTGGGTCACTGCAAAAAGTGAGCCCGCCAGTTCTATCTGAACAGGTGAAAGAGACAGTCGGGTTGGAGTTATTCCATCCGGCGGCATTCGGGGCGGGCGTCGCGGTGGCGGTGATGGTAGGCGGTATGTTATCCACTCCTATGATTTGCAAAGTAAAACTGCTGCCCGGTGCGCTTCGCAGTTCGACCGATAGTACATTGTTTAGCAGCAATGTTACGGGTTTCGTAATGAGGGTCCCGTTGGAGTTGAAATCATTTGGGCCAACGACCTGGGCTCCATTCAGCTTGACTATGGCGCTGGAAACTCCGGCATTATCGATTCGCAGAGTGTAATTCGTCGCTGGGTCGCGAACTGAAAAGTTCGTGATTACGGGAGCAGGCGAGCCGTTGTTGCGAACATATCGCTGAGGCCCGAACGCCACAAAGGTGCCAGCTTGACTTGCGGAGGGCATGACCAGCAAGAGCAAAGCGATTGATGCAATGAACCTGAGCCATGGAGCATTTGCGTATAAAAGCTGCTCGCTTACCCTCGCCTTGTCAGGACGAACCTGAAAGATGCCGGATAAAAAGTTTGCTACACTTATCTCTTTAGTACGAGCCATGATCAAGCCTCCAGTCTAAACCTGATTCAACGGTCCCGGTACGCAGATGATTTGACCGGGTCCGACACAAGACGAGAATCCTTCCATGAGCAAGTCCCTCTGAAAGTGTCATGCGAATCATCTGCTTGTAGCGCAAAGCCCAAGTCAGTCTGCGCTCTTCCGATTGAAATTTCTCCTGACAGGTCAGAGCCCTTGACTTTCGGGCTCCTTCGCTCTTAGAAGTGCCGTTTCGCAACAAGCGGGGCGTCAAAGTGGCCGAACACCTCCCGCGTGATGTTCGCATCGTGCTAAGGATTATTCGGAGTTTACCTGGCTCGGTATTGTAGTGATTAGCAGCTCGCGATCATTGGGCCGAAGTTGAGATGCCAGCGACTGCTGATGAAGTAACGGGTTTATCTGACCAAGCTACTCTGAGTCTTGGTAATTCCAGGCGACCGTAATGAGGATGCCTAGTTTATGATAAATAAACAAAGAAAGTCAACAAAAAAATAACGAGGGCATCCTCAGTGAAAAAGAGAACTTCCTCGCGATAAAGATACGTTGACTAAACCCTTACCACAAAGGAGCCGTTTGCCATCCACTCTGTAGGAATTGTCCTCGGTTCAGCCCGATCATTGCATAGTGTAAGGAGTAGGTTTAGCTTATCAGAAGTAATAATTGGACGACGGCTGGCGAAGAAATTGTCCTTGGTCGGAACAGGATACTGACACATTGCGCCAGGAATTCACAGGTGCACCAGCGCATCACCCCAAAATTGCTGCTTCACGTCGCATTACGTCTGATCCGTTTGGCAATGCGGTCGCTGTACTTGTCCTTCTTGACAGCGATTCGCTGCACATAGATGCGCGTTGTCGCAGCGTTGTGATGTCCTAGCGCATCTTGCGTGTCAGTGATCGAACCGCCAGCGTCTGCGATCTGGCAATTGCCTTTCCCGACCGCCCACACTGCCGTCCTCGCACAAGCAGCACAGTCTTTAGTCGAACGCATCTATAATCCGGGGTTCAGCTATCACAAGGCGGGCGTGTTCCTGACTGACATTGTGCGCAACACCCAGCGGCAGCAAAGCCTGTTACTGCCGCTTGAGACCGAGCGCCAAGTGCGCCTGATGGAAGCGGTGGATCGGCTCAACAAAAAAAGTCAGCACACGCTGCGCCCGCTCTCGATGGGATGCCAGCGAGGGTGGGATATGAAACGGGAACGTCTCTCAGGAAGATACACCACTCGGTTGAACGAAGTGTTAAAAGCGCGTGCGTGAAAGCTCCTGAATATTATGAGCTAACCCGGCAAGCTGCAACATACCATCACACGGCGACAATGCACCGACTGCTACGGTCCCATTGCGTATACATTGGTCTTGATGTTGAGCTGATTCAAACGTCTATCATACAGCGACCCCAACGCTCATCATACGCCGAGCATAATTACGGATCAGGTAAACTACCCCTAAAAATCATCATATATCTCGTCAGCAGGCGTCATATATTTCATATATAAAACAGCTTGCCGCGGTCCTTCAGGAGCATCTAAATCATTGAAAGCAGAAGACATTTATTGATAGCTCGCTTCCACTCGTCATCGTCTGCGAACCGGCTCAGAGATATATCCGGTAAGTTCTTACCGCTCAGCAACATTTATGAAGCTGATAGTTTCTATATAAACCCTATCCTGTCCGCTCAATTCTATATGTGCCCGATCCTCACCTTGTGTCACCAGTGCAACGACATAGGATAGAGGTTGAAAGATTGATTCAAATCTCCCTAGACCGCCGCAATTGATTTCGCAAATTGACGGGGCTGACCATCTCCCTATTGGATACTCTGGCCAGCCCCCTATGACTTACAAGGGTGATTAAAGTGCCGCGCCGGTTTCAGTGACCTGACCAACTCTGAGAATCTGGTCAGCGACGTGGAAGATTTTTTGCGCCGAGCGCTCCGGGATCACATCGCCGACAAGCCAGCCTTGAATGTAACCGCGGCTGTATTCGGCACCCGGCAGACCGAGCGATTCGCAGCAGATGAGTGCCACCGATTCGGCCTCGACCTCGCGCAAGTTCTTCGGCGTGCGCTCGGTATCGCTCACCTCGCTCTCCGAAGTGTGCCCGAGGAGTACGTGGGCACATTCGTGGAAGGTGGTCTTATGCGGCATTGGGTTGATCGGGCTGATGGCGATCTCCCGCTTCCTGGCGTAGCCCATACAGTTGCCGTCCAGGTGCTCAAAAGGCACTTCGTTGATGGCTAGCGTGGCGAGCGCCTTCGACCTGTCCCATTCGGGAGTGGTCAGTATCTCGATTGGCTCACCCTCCGTCTGGGCGAGGACGAACCAATTGGCCCGGTAGGTGAACCGGACGAAGATCGTGCCGTCTTCGCTTTCGTCTTCAGACTTGCGCTTGCCCGTCAGCGGCATACAGAGCACGATGGCCTTCTCGCCGCGTTTGACCTGCCGCCCCTTCGCCTGCCAACCCGGATAGGTCGAGATCGGCCCCGGCTCGATTCCACGCATCTGGCATTGCAACAAAGCCAGCATCTGATTCCCGATTGAGTATCCGTGGAACGCGCGGTACGCCTTCAAGATGGCTCCCGGCTTAGTCACCGCTTCGGTCAACAGGTCAGTCCATTTGGTCGAGTCGTTGTTGAATTCATGTCGCATCGCATTCTCTCCTTGATGGCGGATTAGTGATTGGGCTTCCCGAGTGACGTACATCGCAGGAAGCCCTGGCTCTGGCGCGTCTCCGGTCGGCCACCGTCAGTAGCCGAAAGGAATCCACCGGAGCGGGTCGGGCGGGCCTCCTCTGTACTTGAGGTTGAAGATCCACAGGCCCATCGAGGCAGTCTTTCGCCCGCCTTTGCGGCCCCAGGCCCGGAAGTCACCCTTCGAGCTGTGAAACTGGACGTGACATTTCTGGTGGACTTCGACGGTCTCGGTCCCGCCTTCGGACTTGTAGATGGGGTGGTGATCGTTGACCCGCTCGCCTGATTGGATCGGTTGAAAGCAGAGCCCGCAAGTGCGCTTGTCGCGGTTAGAGGAATGGTGTATCGTTGCCATTGGAACTGAAATTCCTTTCTCCCGTGTTGATCGCACGGGTGAAATTCGAGGGCCGGTCGCCGCAAGCAGCCGGCCTTCTACGTTTATGGGCTGAACTTCTTTGCTTTTGCTTGAGGCCGTATTGGAGGAACCGGAGCGGCTCCGCACCGGCTTATGCCGGACGGCCATGCGCCACAGGTATCACGACAGGGCTCCCGCAAAGTCACCGGAGGCCGGAGCGTAGTCGCGTAGCGCGAAGCGGAGGAATCGCCTCTGGCGATTTGACTTGCGGGAAGTCGTGGTAGAATTAGGAGGCGCAGGCAGGCACCCCCCCTCACAAACCGGAGGAAAGCTAACTAGAAGCCGCGTCAGCGTCCTCGTTCTCTGCTGCTTCGCTGGCATCTGTCAGAGCGCGGCTCGCCGCTTCGAGGTTGCGGCTTGCGGCGTAGCAGTTCCGCGCGATCAGGTCGAGGTCTGAAAATCTCACCTCGCTGAGACTCGCGAAACTCTCCGCGATTCGCGCAGCGATGCGTGCCTGTTCGCGCACGGATTCGATCAAATCTAAGGCGGGTTGCCGCGTGGTTGTCGCGGGCGCGAGTGTGGTGGTAGATTGCTGTTCGAGCATCTGACTTCCTTCCTTTCGACGGTTGGGGTGGATGTTTAAGGGCTTGGCGAGCGTTGGCGCGCTTTCCAGGCCCGTTCAATTTGGTGCGATTTCAAGCTGCTTGCGGAGCGGCCTCCTCTGCTTTGTGAGAGGGCGGCTCGCTTTCGGTGAAATCGAAGGCTAACTGAGCTTGGAATTTATAGCCGGTCGGCTTTGATTTTGATGCTTGGGTTGCTGGCTCGTCGGAGAATAGCGGCTCTGAGAATAGCGACGGCTGCGCTCGTACCTTCCGACTGTCCGGCTCTGACTGGGTTGCTGGCTCCTGTAAGAAATTGGTCTGGACGCTCGAAACTTCTATAGTTGGCGCGTCCGTTTCTCTCGTCTCGCTTCCTTCGTCAATCTCACCTGACGGAATAATCCACTGTTCAAGATCAACGACACTGGCCGGGCCTGCTTCCGGCAGGCTTTGAATTTCTCCGCCGTCCTGGGCTTGTTCTGTCGCCTCTTCCTTCACAATCACCGGATAAATTTGGAGCAACGCAGCTAGAATCTCTATCCCTCTGCTTTCATCGGCGGGAATGAAAAAGCGTTGCTTCCAATTGATCTGCTCGTTGATCAAGCCAAGTTCTCTGAGGCTCGCAAACTTGTACGGGTCGGTGACGTGAAGCTCGACGGCTGCCTCGCCGTGTATGTTTCCCTGCTTCAGCTTGAGGTTAGATGTAAGGGCGATTTCTTCGCCTTCGCGCAAGACGACGTTGTAAATCTGCGCGGGGTCTTGCAACCGCCTGGTGATTCCTAGCGAGCGCAACACCGTCCAGACTCGATCAGTCCGAATGTGAATGCCGACGATGCGCTGGCCTTCATCGGTGCTGACTCGAACGACTCTCAGGCGGGCTTCCCTGTCAGTCTTTAGCCTCTGCCATAGCGGGATGATCGCGCCGCCCAAGATGTGAGTCTCTAAGGTTTCGATGGGCGGGATGGCCGCATATTTCATCATCCACCAATCGCGCGCCCGTTCCGGGGTGACGGCCTGATATTTTGCTGATAGCTCGGCCTCGTTGATGTAGTTGGTGCGCGGCGCTTCCGGTCTCCACACCGCAAAAGTGCGGAAGGTCGCGCCGGTGGCCGGGTCGGTGTGGCTTCCCGATTCAACGGCAAGTATGAAGTTGCCTTTCTTCCGGTGCTGCCAAAACGCTCCGCCTCTGCGCTCGCGTACCCGGTCGGCTTCCTCGAAGCTCACGGCCCGGCTCGGCTGGTCAACTTCTAAGGTGTAGTGTGTCGTCTGCGCGCCGGTTATCTCGTCGGTGTGGACGATGCGGGGAGCCTTCGCCAGTCTGATGGCGAGGGCTTTAATGTCGGTGACTCCCTCATCAAACGTGCCGTTGACTTTGGCGTAGCGTACCGTCTGATCGAACAAATCAGCGAAGTAATCAAATAGCGCGTTCTGCTCATCAACGCACAAGGCGAGCACCCGATTAAGGAAGCGGGGCATGTTGTACTCATCTTCTTTTCTGATTTCCTCGCCACCGTCCTTGTTCTTGACGAGTAGGCCAATGTCTCGCAACGTCTGTCTCGGGTTGTCGAGTCCGGGCACGCTCTCGCCCGCCATGATGCGGCGCAGTAGCAGACTCAAGGCGGCTCTGCCTTCCTGGGTTTCAAAGTTGTACTTGGCAAGGTCGCCGTTGTCAGCGGCTCCCCGGTCACCTTTGGTTAATGCGCCGAGACTTCCAAGCCTGCGCGCGATGGTGGATGAAAAGCGTTTTTCGCCGCCTAGCTCGGTTGACAGCAAAACGTATTCTGGCGGTACGGCCTGGTCGCTGCGGTGCGTCCGTCCAAATGTCTGCATCTGCTTATCGGCTGACCATCCGAGTTCAAGCGTGATGTGGACGCGGCGCTGTTTATTGGCTGCGCGGTTGGAAGCGTGCAGAGATATCCCGGTGCTGGCCGCGTCGCTGATGATTGCTGCTCGTTTCCTGCCCTGTTGAAACTGCTCCATCTCATAGACGTTGGTTCTGTCCATCGCCACGCCTTCGGGCGCTCGCTTCTTGTATTCCACCCGGCCCGTTTGCGGGTCACGGATGAGGCGGCGCGTTCGGCCTGTGAGTTCCGCCACTTTACGCGCTCCGAAATGATTCACAAGCTGGTCAAGCGGGTTCTCTGGAAGCTCTAAAGCTGAGAGTCCATCAATCAAGTTCCGCCGCATCTGTAGAGCCTGCTTGCTCTGTACAATGTTCCCCTCTGCGTCTCTGACAGGCACTTGAATGGTTTTGCCTGTGGCCGGGTCGGTCACGTCCTGATAAAGCGTCGTCGGGAATCCTCGCTCGACCATCGCGGCGATCACTTCGCGCGGTGAGAAATCCAAATCTTCGAGCATCCCACCTGCTGCCGTTGCTCGCGCCACCTGCTCGCGCGTTCTCGCCTCGCCTGTGCCGACTAATGAAATGACAACGGACTTGCCCTCGCTTAAAGCGGCTTCGGTTTCGGCTATTACGCTTGGCACTTTGAAGGCGCAAATCACTTGCCGGAAGAAGCGTTGATGATCGCCCCAAAACTTATTTAGAGCGATGGCGCGGGCGCGGGTCCCTCCGCCAGTGACGGCAAGCGCCGCGTCAATGTCTCTCAAGACCACTTGCCACGCTTTAGCCGCGTGATCGTACATTGCGCGCTGCTGCGGGGTCAGCCGGTGTATGCGCTCCCTGTACTCAACCGCTTTGCCTGAATTGGGACAAACGCCGAACGAGATAGAGCCTGACAGATACATGCCGAGTGCCTTCATATCGCGGCTGACCATTTCCATAGCGCCTACGCCGCCTTGCTCGATCTCCTGCATAAACTCCTGAAAGCCACCCGGAAAGCTCGTGCCTTTGCCCCACAATCCCAAGCGGGTCATATAGGCCATATTGCGCACGTCAGTTGCTCCGGTGGCGCTGGAATAGACGACGCGATAATCTGGGTTGGTCTCCGGGTTCTGTAGATCAATCACAGCCTGGCCGGTCAGCGTCGGCTCGCCTCGCCCGCCCGCTAGTGCGTTCTTGGCTTTGTGTGATTCGTCAAGAATGACAACCGCCTCGCTACCTAGCCAGCGCATGATTTGATCTAATCGCTTGGCTCCGTTCTTGGCTGCCGAGATGAGGGAAGAATAAGAGCTAAAGACAACTCCGCGCGGCAAAGCAATCTCTCCGGCTGCGGAGAAATCGTTGATGCGGGCCAGTGGGATGCGTCGGAGTCCTAAGTCTTTGAGGTCGCGCCGGGTGGATTCCAGCAAGTCGTTATTGACTGAGAGCCACAACGCGCGCTGTCGCCCCTGATTCCAGTTGTCCGCAATGATACCGGCAAGAATTCGGCCTTTGCCTACGCCTGTACCATCCCCGACAAAGAAGCCGGCGCGCGAGCCATCGGCCAATCGTTTCTCGTGACGCTGCCCGGCGTAGATGACTCGCTCAAGCTGAATGTCGGACAGTAAGCCTCTGGTAATGATCTCCGGCGCAAGGTGTGGCCTATAGGTTATATCTGGCGGCAGTACGGCGGCCATTGATGCCGATTCGACGATCTGCGCCGGGTGCGGTCTTCCTCCCCTGAGCTTGGCGCAGGTGTACGGGACAAATAAATCGTTTTCCTCTGCTTCTCTCTCGTCGGCTTCTGTTTCGGTCGCGGCGGTGCGGGCCGCTAAGTCCTCTAAGGCTGTCCAGGCATCTTCTAAAGATTCGGCGGCTCCCCAACGGATATGATTTAACTGCTGCTGCCAGTTATCGCCCGGCGTCGCTCCGGTCTTGTCAATGACCAGGATTTGATTGTCAAAGGTCGTGCCGTACTTGCCATATTCTTTGCCGTTCAAATGGAAATTAGCCCGCACGGTGTAAAGGCGCGCGATACGCTGCCACCACTCGGCAAAGGTCGGGCGCTCAAAGCTCATCCCTTCGCCGACAATGGCGACAAGCCGCCCGCCTTCCTGTAGCCTGCGGAGCGCGCTTTCGATATGCCGCGCGCCGTACAGGGTGCGATGCTGTACGACTCTCCCGCCTGTCGCACTAAATGGCGGGTTCATCAAGATGGCGGTCGGCTGAACTTCGGCGGGCAATAAATCATCAAGAATTTCTGCGTCTATGCCGAACGTCTCAAAGCCTAATTCTTCGATGAGCAAAGCGCGGCGGCGCGGGTTGATCTCGTTGCACACAACGCGCGCGCCGATGGCGCGCGGCCAGATGGCGAGGCTGGCCGTTCCTGCCGATGGCTCAAGCACAAGGTCTGAGGGCTGCGGGTTCAACACCCTCGCCGCGAGGTAGGCGAGCGCGGGCGGCGTGGAGAATTGTTGTAGCTCGGTCTGCTCTTCGGTGCGGTCGGTCTGTCGCGGCAACTGCTCGGTGAGCGGGCGCAGATGAAAGCTGATCGCCGCTCTGCCATCCATCTGCATCAGCTCACGCGCTTTGCTTTCGAGCAAGTATCTGTTGACTGCCGTTTCCAGCGCGTCATAAGCATCGCGCGGCGTGTAGATGCCCTGCGCTCGGCTGCCGCCAAAATTGCGGGTCGCAATTTCGGTGAGCTTTGGATTATCAATGCGCTCGCCGGCACTCAACCGCTCGATAAGCTCACGAATGAGGTTATCAGTTCCGGCGATTAAAACAGACGCGGCGGGTTGCCGCGTGGTCGCGGGTGTGGCGGTAGATGACCGTTCAAGCATCTCGCTTCCTTCCTTTCGACGGTTGGGGTGGATTGTGTGAAGGCGTGGCGAGTGTTGGCGCACTCTCCATGCCTGTTGGTCTAGGGCTCTCTCTCCTTGTAAAGCTGCAACAGTCGGTAAGCCGCGCGATGCTTACACGGCTGATGATTGGCGAAGGCGGGGCAAAGCCCCTGCTCGGTTCGGCAGATTCCGTTCACGGCGTAGTTGTGGCCTGACTCGCTCAAGATCAAGAGCGTTCCATCATCTGCCAGTTGCAGGCATCGGTTACTCTGGATGAGTTCTGCGCCGCGCTTGATGGCGTTCGTCCATCGCTCGTCTCCCCTGACGGCCTCAAGCGCCTGATTGACGACTCGCTGAAATATCGCCTCGTTGACCATCACCGGCTCGCTCCCTTCTACCGTGCTTCTGTCGTTCGCGCTGCAATCTGTTCGACCGCAGAGGCCAACACTTCACGACAGGGCTCCCGCCAGTCAATGGGGCGCTTCGTCGTCAGCGGAGCGGAATCTGGAATGGAACGGAGTGCGGAGCGGTAAGCGAAGCGCCTACGGAGTGGAATGGAAGATGGAGTGAAGCAAAGCGCCCGGCTGAAAGCCGCTTGCCATTGACTGACGGGATGTCGTGGTACGATCTATTGCGGGTCCGAACAGATGAGGCAAATGAATTTCGTGCGTAGTTGGCACGACTCCTTATTTATTCTTTTTGCGCCAACCATTTTGCCAGTGAGATAGATCATTTCAACATTCAGATTTCAGAAGCCTAGCAGGACGCGCCCGCATCACGCCCGACAGAGAAGGGCCAAGGACAGCAAGCAGATCGCTCCCCACAGGGACTATTCTTTCTCAAGCTGTTTCCTGAGAGCTTTAACTTTGGCGGGCTTCATTTCAACAAGGATTTTCACGATTGCGGTTAAGTCTGCACTGTCCATTATCTTGTGCATCGTCTCTGTAAGCACTCGACCCGGCCAAGGATCGTCCAAGCTAAAATCTACCTTCTCTCCTGCTGCGGCTCGGAACACGTCTGTTGCATCTACTCCTAGCCCTAGAGCTAAGGCTTTGATGGTTTCAAGCCCTATGGTGTTGGTCTTTCCGGCTAATATGTCTGAAAGAGTAGAGTCTTTTATCTTCCCGTCGCTTTGTGCCTGGACGTGAATCCCCTTCAGATTTTTCGCCTTCATTACCGCACGAATATAGGCTATCAATTCTTTCATAGCTTCCCTTAAAGGAAGCGACAAAAATAGTAGTTGACACACTACAGATCTATGTACTACTATTCTCGTCGTTCCGTGTGAACGGAAATATTCGACCGATGTGGCGGAATCGGCTCACTGGCAATTTGTCGGTTCCGCCAAAGTCCAAGTTTGTACCATAGCCAAAAGGTTCTCTCAATAGTGGCGTGTACTTTTTGCCATGGAACAGGAGTGATTCATAAAAGCGAATTCAATATGGATTCATCAGTTTTTTGTGTTTGTCCCGTGGGAGAAGAGAAGCGCCGAGTCGTGATGAGGATTGTTGAACGCTCACTCAAGAAGACGACTTACAAGAAAACGGCTTAAAGGCCGGATTTCTCCTTTAGTCTTCGGGCTGAAGCGGGGTGCGGCAATGGGGAAGGCTGTGCCCCTTTTTTTCTATGAAAGCGATCAAACAACCAGAGGCGGTCAATCACATCAAGCGGCTCCTGCGCGAGCGCGGCCTGGATATTCCTTCGCGCATGGATTCTCAGCGGCGAGTGATCTTCGAGCATCAAGGTAAGCAGCTAGGGGTTGATTCGGCTTTAGGTGTGTGGGTCAGGGAAAGGGAAGGCGATTGGCGCTGTCTGGCAAAGCCTTGCACGGTGAGCGGCGCGATCCAAGCGGTGGAGTTTCTTGTTACCGAGCGATTCCACTAATGGCGTCCTTGCTGCACGTTCAGCGGGTGAATCGCTACACACCGTTTAATTGTACTTCACCACAACTGACTGATTCTGCGCGATCATCCGTTCGCCTCGTTCTCTGCTAGAGAGTTGAGGTTGAGCGGCTTGCCACTTCCCCAAGAAGAGACCGGTGAGCCGCTTCACTGCTATTGAATCGTTCCTGGCTCAAGCACTAGGTAATTGCTTCGCGGCCTCCGCTGCAACGCCTGGTTAGGCATCGGTTGTCTTTAGATACTCTTCAAACTCCTCTACTCGACTAATCCCTTTATCCAGTACCGCCCGATAGATCGCGTCACTGGTGATCGTATCTCGGTAAGCCGCTTGCCGCCAGTATACCTCCTTGATTGCTAGAATCCTCCCTCTACTGCCCGCCGTTAGCCTCTCACTCATTCTTGCTGAATAAGCCGCATGCTTTTCATACCCCTCTTGATCTAAGAACCATAAATCCAGTTTCCAGGCACCTTGCCGAGGATCGCCTAATCTTATGCCCCAGTATAAGCCGCTCGGCTCGCCGCCCAGGTTGTTTGTGAAGAAAGACTTCTTCGCGGCCAGACGCCGAGTCAGTTCATAGCCGACTTCAAAACAGCGCTTTAGATCATGCGGGGGGTCGAGGATGTATATATCCAGGTCGCGCCAACACATGAGGTCGTAGCTATAGCTGCCGCCGATAAACCAACTGGGATATACAGCCAGGAACTCTGCTAGTCCAGATTGCAGAACCAGCGTGTCTGCCTCTTTCTTGAGTTCTGTATTGTCCATATCAACGGCAAGATGCCTAACCAACCAGCATCAGCGGGGCGCGCACAGCATTCGCTTTCATTTGAGCGGTTGTGCGCCGCCTCCGCTGCATGCACTTGTTATGCGTCGTCCTGACGCTGCGCCCGTTCGATCCTTCCCTTTTCATACATTTTCTCGATGTCTCTTCTTTAGCTCCATATACTTCTTGTCCTCTCTCACCTTCTGCCACTTCTCGTAGAATACCTCGGCTGATTCTGCCTTCACTATATCTGCTTCACGAGGCAATACTTCTTTTCTGCCTTCGGCATACTTCCGCCCTGACTTGTGATTGGCATACCTCCGCGCCCTCGTGTAGCCCATCTGTAAGAACTTGCGAGCCATATCCATTCCGACAAAATCTTCTTCTGATTTGTAGTCGAGGAACATCTTATAAATTTGGTTGGCTGACCGGCGGGCAAGCT
>JADMIO010647488.1_pt1 | contig 25166 bp, 11 predicted proteins | sample 8958161 | NCBI WGS metagenome assembly JADMIO01 (sample SAMN16585339, study PRJNA669376) | soil metagenome | isolation source: Crop rotation soil | place: USA: Cullars Rotation, Alabama | collected 2011
CCCCCCCCCCAAATGACGCCACTGCTTCCCGTTCCTGACATTCGTAGTTCTGTTGGCAGGCCCTCCTTTTCTTTTGCGGCACCGACCATGTGGAATGATTTACCACTTCCCCTTCGTTCTTGTTCGAGTATTTCTACTTTCTACAATAAACTTAAAACTAATTACTTCCCCCCTTAGATACCTTAAGTAAATTATCTGTTGATTTATGAATAAATGGACCTGCACCGTGTTTGACCGGTGTTGACTCCTGTTCTCTTTCAGCGCATGTGATTTGCTGACTGCGTTTGAATGGACCTGCTAGTAGTACTGTGTTTGAGACGTACCTGAAATCGTCGTCAGATGATGAAACGGACGTTAAACCCATTGTATCATTGTATCAATGACAGGTGAGCCTGAGTTTCGATTTCGAGCCGCGATCAGCGTTCTGGTACATTAAAGTGCTCATTTTTGAGCGTGATTGCAGACTGTGAGTAAGAATATGGACCTTGAACCTGCATTAAGGCAGTACACTAGAGAGAGATGGAGGGAAAGAGAGACTAATAGTAAAAGAAGACTGAATAATTTTAATATACTGTACGCATACAATACAAGGAATATGAAAAGCTTTAAGTTAAAGGTTATGATTAAGTGCAATCGACCATCTGCCGTGTAATGAAGAAATTCCAAGTGGCATTTGTAAAGTAGTACACGTGTACGTGGTCACCGAAGTAATTGAACAAATCATCGAAGTAATACCGAACAAATTATTTTGTGTTCATTTTTGTTTCAGAGATATGGCAATAGAATCTGTGTGAAAAATTCATATTCTGTATCAACACTGTGCTGCATTGTACTGCGTTGTACTGTATTGTATTGCGTTGTACTGCGTTGTACAGTGTTGTACTGTACTGTACTCTATTGTCCGGTAGATGTATCGCGTCATCCAAATATTTTATTGTATTGACATCGAGTTTTTCAGACGGTTTTCTTTTACAAAGCCGGCTGGCCACGGGTTGGGTATAAGTGCTAAGCAGATGTTAATTGAGCATTTGTTATGAGGCAGCACGCATGCAGCTGACAGAAGCCATGTGTTTACATTATCATGCACGGGATATTCACGGACATAGAGCTGGTACTTGTGGCGGTTCGATTTAAAATCTGGATAGCGAGTGACTGAAGAATACAGTTAATAGAGTTAGTTAAAGGTACTTACTTGTACAGAGTAGGATTTAAGAACAGATAGATTTCACAGGATTGGTGTAAAATACGTGATAATCACCGATTATATAATTATATATTAATTATAATTATAACAGTGTGGATTAATTTCTCGTTGCGATTCGATTGAAAATCTGCCAATCAAGTCATAGTCTGACCGCAAAGTTATTAAGTCAGAGGCTTCGTTATGAGACGTATTTCGCCAATTTCCTTTTCGTGGAGTTTCCCTAGTGGATTCGGGTAAACTGAGCATTGAACCGACCGGCAACTCCAAGTGTTCATAAGTGGCGACTAACGCAGATACGGCAGTGGAGCTTGGTATAGCAAAGTAGTCTATTCAATTACATAACATAACAGTACTGGGTCATGAAGCATCAGATGCTTGTTTAAGAAAATAATACGTACTAAAAATAATACATCTGCGTAATAGACCAAATGATTGCTCAAATTTCAAACTTGCAGAGATCTAGGCTGCTAAATTTATTGCTTTAGGCTGCTGGGCTACTTGACTCTGTACGATGCATTTAGCGCTATTGTGACATTTTGCATAAAGCGGTGCATTTTAAATATACTATTGATTATTGATTAAATGTGGCTAGTCAGTTTAACTTAATTAGTTTAGGTATTAGGCCTCCTTCAGAATACTGCACTAAAGTTGCAATTATCACGACATTGAGCATTAATTTTACGAAATGTGACGCTAAGCATTTGGTAGCATTCACCGATTCCCTTAAATATTAGCAGAACATAGAGTGCAAGGCTTCTTGAAAGCATATCTCTTCTATTATGAATAACCCTGCAAGTTACCATGAATCCCCAGTGGCGCAGGGCCTACTAGGCGCTAATGATTTTATTAAGCCGCAGTTTATCAGTATCAGGAGAAACAGTATGAACTATAAACTTGTATAAACGATATATTAACGTCCTGCTTTACAAGCTATTGAGAAGTTTTAGGCGCAGTTTATAATTGGATGGTGTTACGGCAAAGTGGACAGAATCAAAAATAATATTTTATTCTTAATTAAAATCAAAACTGTAAACTGAGTGCATATAACTTATTTCTAATATTATAGAATATATTTATATGTTATAAATAGTGAAAAAAAGTTTTAATAAATTCATCAAAATTAATAAGATTTTCTAAAATAAGGCACCCTTTTTGTCAAAAAATCACACATGGCTTGGTCCACTTTGCCGTAACACCATCCAGTTAATAGACAAGAAAAGAAATCGATGCTAACGATTTCAAGATATTTATGGTTAATTTTACTAATTTTGGCATGGTGAATTTTGATAGGATTCGCCAATTGATAGGATTCACCAATTTTCGAAATATTGCTTCGAATATAGAGATCTAGCAAAACTTTCTATATCGCCCACTATAGCTATAGCAGACAGTTTAACATTGACTTTCTTGTCTATTATAGGTGCTAAATCTTCGCTAAATAATTAGGGTAGTTAAGGTTTAGTCAAGATGTTTGAGTCTAAGTCAGAGATGTAAAGAAGACTAAATTTAAAGACTCAGATTTTCAGATTCTAAAATAAATGTAGCTAATTTGATATTTAGGATTTGATTAGCACTCGCCAATTTTCTCATTTATGTGCTTAACTAAATCAAAACTTTAACTACACCGATTGGTTATGTTGTGAAGAAGCTCAACTGTGTGTTCATAAGTTCGTGATTTGAGGTCTGGCTCAGGCTATCGCTGATGGTGTCTTTATTCACGACAGCTGTTAAACCCGGCTCGGGCTTTAGATTTCTAGCCAGCCCCTAAGACAGGCAATGAAATCATCTTATAACTAACAATATTTTTCTCGGTTAAATCCTTGCATACAATTATTATGGCTATATATTGCATGCAATAAAACAATCTAATACAATACGGGCTAACGTCCGGTTCATCATCTGACGACGAAATTAGGGACCGACGGTCAGGGTATGTGCAATGTGTAATTATTATAGACTGTTTAAGATAAGTCCTACTATTTTATAGACAATTTTAGACGTTAATACAAATAATATTGTGGATATTGTTAAATGCGTTATTTAAATTTTGTACGGTTAAGCATTGACCTCTATACCCACACGCAGGAGTATAATGAATCTATTATGTTTAGGTTGTATCAATCGCGCAGCTGTCCTCACTTCCTTTCTATCCCACTCGATATTTCAACCGCTCCAACGTAGTCTACACGTATAGGGGGTCCAACGACGTTTTATTACTAGTGCTCAATTCTACCCTTCAAGCGATATTCGAAACGTAGTTCGTTACAGAGTTCTCTTGAAGGTGTGACTTCAGGCCTATGTGGCCTATCGGGTTATAGGGGAGATAATGATATAGAAGGCGATTTTATCTCAATAAATCTGTAACTTTTATATTTATGAAACTTTATTGGTATAGATAGGGATGTAAAGGAAATTTACAGCTTGTTAGATAATCAATTTTTGGACGTGAAGTGATCCGGTGTAATGGATAATTCTTCCTTTTAAACAGTCGAGATATAATCGTAGATTGCCGAGTGCTAGCCGTAAAGTGTAGAACATTAGGCTACGTAGCATTTATATACTGTAGATGTCCCAGTTCCGGTGTTAGATACGTGAAATTTAGAATTATCCAACCCGAAACTGCACGTGTCTCGTAAGAGCCGACTAACGCAGATAGAGAAAGGCAGTGGGAAACCGTCTTAGAATCCACCGCTTTCCCTTGAAAAATTAAGACATTATTCTACGTGCAGGTTCTACAAATACGCGTGGTTAACATTTGCCATGGGTTCAACTTGTTGTTCGATTACGTACTCATTAGTAAGTGGGATAGTAGACTGTGAATGGGAATTTGTGCCTTGAACTTGCTATTTAACAGTTCCCACTAGACAGAGCGAGAGAGAGAGAGAGAGAGAGAGAGGGAGGGAGAGAGATACTCGAGTCTAGTGTGGAATTGGACTAATGCAACAAAATATTATGCTGGTCAATATTACCCAGGGTCACTGAGTTCTATTGAAGATCTGTTAGAGGGAAGGCTATAAATAACCTCAGTTCACGCGTGAAATGTATTCATTTATAAACCTTATAGTAGAATATCCAAGCGTTCGGTCGTCGGGTCGGTTTCCTAATTGACGGCGTAGTTTGCGAGCCTAATGCCCTGTTCAAAGCTTTGAGACTGACCCTCTAAACCTAGCTTATAGGCTTCGATTGTAGGTCTGAATGATAAATTGCTATACGTTATTACGGCCGACGTTGTACGTAGTTCTAACTGGTAATGGAGTTATTATGTCGACTTGATGCCGCTAGTGTTCGTTTGAAATCAATAAAATAAAATAAAAATTGTAATCTTTCTGTAACATATTTTCTGTATTTTGTAATTATGTTTGCAGTTTGACAGAGTGCCTATATCTATTGACTATTGGTGCTTTTTTATAAAACTGCTACCGGTACCACTGCGCTGTAGGTAGTAGAGTCCTACTTGTATTGAAAGAAATAGTAGTAGTTTATTTGCAAATTCATCATGACAAAAGCACAATATTTGAAAAAACATGAACTTTATTATGAAATTTGAAAGTACTTCGCTGCCTCTGCTAATACTAAGCAGTATCGACGACTAAGCTAGAGGCACTGATTTATTATTCATAAGGATTATTCGGTGAACAGATAGAAAGGGCGCTTTGTGGAAGATAGAATGTAATAGATTTAATAACCAATTTTGGATTTAATATACGGGTTATAATGAAGGAGTAGGCCCTATCACGTAATTCTTGAATTAACTCTGAGAATAGCCTGTGCTTTAAAAAATCATCGACAACGCGCTGACTCGATGTTTTCTGCACCGACGGATGTTAAGCCATTGTCGGGGGCAAATTCGTTGTCAGGAATAACAAACACGAAATTATCATTTCAACTTTCGTCCTCCACTTCTGCTGTGACGTCATGCTTGACTAATGTGACATCATCAGCTGTCCATGTGACGTCAGGTTCAAATTTGGTGACGTATATGCGTACAAGCAGTGCCGTTTCTATGCCAACGCGTCGTTATGCTACATCTTCTGCGATTTCTACTCCTGCAACTGGAACTACCAATATTACTTCTATCGCTGATACAGCTGCAGGTGCTGCTTCTGTAAATACTACAACTAACAAAAAAAATTCTAATAAATTTGCTACACCAGTTACTACCACAGCGGCTTCAATTAAGACTTCAACTTCGACGTCAGTCAGTTCTTTTGCTACAACTAAAGCCGCTTCTTTTACCATAGCTAACACTGCCGTAGTTGCTTCTACAAATAGCATAGTTATGTCTGATACTAGAAGGCAACTGGAAAAATCGGAAAAATCTCAGAAATCCGGATCAGGATTGAAAGAATCTCGTAGACGATCTTACAGCGCTGATAATTTGTTGATAATTCCTGACAAATCCAAAACTTCCTCATCAGATTTTAAATTAACCTCCAATGCTTCTCAACTTAAGTCTTCTACCATAGACGCCAGAGGATCGACATTGTATGACAAGAATGAATCCAAGCTCAAAGGTCCTTCTGTTACCGGTAGAAGTCTGTTTGGTCTGCATAGAAAATCGTCTTTGGCTATAATCAAGCTTAAGAGTGTTCCTGAAATAGATCAGGACAGGGAATGCAAAAATGGGAATAAGGAGGGAGTAGCCGGATCAAAAATTCCGATTGTTTTGAAAAAAGTCGTTCAGCAAAATTCCAAAGAGAAATCCGTAGATAAAAATTTGCAGCAAAATGAACAGCGTCAAGAAAAGACTTCTCCGGTTCGCGGACGAAGATTCTTTCGAATTTCCAGCTTTGGTAAGAAAAACTCAGCTGTGGCTATTAAAAAGAACGTTACAAAATCTAGTCAAAGCGAGAATAATAAGTTAAACCTCTTGAATAATGATGAAATCTTGTCTAATATTCCTCCTCCGAAGCCTAACCTTAAGATATCTGTATCTCCTAGTAATCTCCTGCCATATCTCTTCGTTGAGGATTACAAGACGAATACAGAAATAAATTCAACACAAGCAATAGATGAATCTCAAAAAGTTACTCAAATATCAGAAACTGTGAGCAGAGGTGTAAAATCTTCTGTTAATAGACGTAGATCCAGGTCCACCAGTGAACTTTATTCTGCGGAATCTCAGGCAATCACTGGCGCTGCCACTAAGAAATCTTTATTTCAAAGATCACACAGTTTTCTTCTTAGATTGGGTGGTAAATCAAGAAGCTCTTCAGCTAAGAAAGTCATTGCAGCCAAATCCGAAGCCGAACTCTCTCAGACATCTTCTCTTAGTACATCATCTTCTCAATTTAAACAATCGTCAAGTCATTTAGATAAATCTGAAAATGTAACGACGCTCATATCAAATGTTAACGGTTCCATCGAAAACAAAAGTGCGCAATCTGCGAGCGATTGGGGGTGTACGGAGTCTACTGCAGTCTCAGAAAAAGTTTTACCAAATAGAAGAAGATCGAAATCTACTTCTGTTCTGCCAGATCTGCCTGTAGAATTAGATCAACAATCTCGTAATTCTATACCAGCAATTAGATGTAAAACTTCAGATAACTTTAAGCCTCTAGGCCCTACTAAAAATACTTACTGTGTTCCTACGGAAGCACCAAGCCTTGACGGTTTACCATATCAAGCAGACTGCACTAGTAAGGAAGCTGCAACAGTCTTTTCAAATGGGGTATCTAGTCAGAATAACGAGATAGATAGAACCGAAGCTAATCGCTTCAATTCGGATGTTGTACTCATTCAGGATCGCCTGGATAGATTCTACTCTTCACAGAAACCTTTTCAAAAAGATTTTGCATCTCGTGAAATGCATAAATGTGAATCAGCGACTGCTACAAATAATCAGGCTGAAACTCTGAGACTGCCAGATTTAGGGCTAAACTTTAAACCGCGCGGTAATATTACAACCTACGTTGACATACGCAAAGATTTGCAGAGGATTAATTCTGATGCTCACAGTTCAAAAATCGACCGAGAACTCAGTGAAGAAATTAGCCAAAGACGGACGGATGAGGAATACGGTAAAACAAAACTATCAAATCGGTCAAAGTCCAGCTCACCACCTCAGAGTAGGATCTCGAGGGCGGGTAGGGTCGCCCTGAGGGGGGTGGCAGATCCTGGAGTCGATGGACAATCGAGAGTAAAGTTGAGTCGTGAAGGATTAGGGACAGTGAAAGAGGAGAGAATGGGAGGCGGGGGTGGTGAATTTAATAATGTAGGAGGTGAATGTAGGCTTGAAGAGTCAATTGGAGAGCAACGTACCTCATTGGTGAAGGTAAGATTAGTAATTTGATTGCTTAATTCTCTGCACACATGAGCATCTACGGTTCTACAATGTAATTCTGCTGATAACTCTACTTACAGTTGAATAATATCAATGCATCTGCAGTGTTTTTATATTAAATGAATAGAAAATGCGCATATATACACACTAAGAATTCATTATCCTATAAATAGAGCATATACTCCTCTTAATTAAAATTAATGTTAAATGTTTGTCAGTCAGAAGTCAAGTTGCTTCTCTTGCTGTTCTTTCTCTCGCTGGTGCAGTCTAGCAAGTTATAAATTTTATTTATTTATTTCTCTATGCATTACTTTATTCTCCTTGCTCTATAATATTCTCTATGCGTAACTGCCTACATTAATTTACTACAGATGTTTAGCGAAAAGAAGAAAGAAGCATTCTTGACTCATCTAGCTAACAAGTATCCTCTTCATTATGACGTCATTCAAGGCCGTGTGATGTCATGCTGCTCTGATGACGTTCAGTTTTGTGTGAGTCAAACACCTGTTGCTAGCAACGGTTTCCATAACAACGATTGTCGCATCACTAGCAATTGTTCTAATATAAGCGACCAGCTTAGCAACGGCTTCTCTTCGCTTGAAAAAGTTCACCGTTGTAACAGCAACATCAGCAACTGTTCAAAGGAAATTGGTATTTTTAACGTCAGAGATGCCATTGCTAGCCGGATAGAAAATCCACTAGATATGAGTATTCCTGAACTACCAAGTCTTGGATTCAACAGAAGCAAAGATGTGTATTCAAATCTGCGTGTTGTTCGATCACCCAATAAGTCAGCAGATGCTTCTAAGGGTTTGTATACTGGAGTTTTCTCTCAAAACTTTTATTACAGGAGTAAGCTGTCATTTTTCATTTCTGATGATTATTGTGGTACACTTAGATCAGAGCTGCATGATTTCAACTTCAGCACCCTTATTCTGATTAAGTGCACACAATAGATAGTGCAAAGAGTGTAAAGGCAAAGGGTGTGTTTTTGGATTTGATCCTAGATGCACCCTAAGCGACAGATTCCGTTAAATCTAGAATTCGCGATGTTTTTGTAAAGGATATTTAAAATTAAATTTTATTTGACCGCAGGGTATGCATTGCTGATGTCTCACTTGCTAGTGTACTGCCAACTTGGCAGATCCAAGGTACATATTTAACCCATGCAAGCAACTGTGTACAGTTGTTTGCATGGCTTAGTCCCAATAACTCATCCGAAAGCACATGGTCAACGATTTTTCGCAGTATGAGGTCTTACGGCATGGAATTCTTTACGTGTGCACCTCAGTAATGAACATTCTCTCTCTATTTTGAAGTCCAAATTGAAAACTCACTTATTTAATCAATACTATAAGCGACTATGTAAGGCGCTGTGTGGTGCATTCGCATGTTGCAGCGCTGTATAATTGCTCTATTATTATTATTTTATTATTATTATTATTTTATTATTTTTTATTTTATTTTTATTTTTTAAATGCCCTGGGCTGTAAAAGACCCTGGGCTAAAAAAAGATAAAATAGTTTTTATTAATGTTAAAAAATTATTATTATTATTCTGTTCATAGTTTTCTATCATGCTCACTAATTAATGAGCACTCCCTCAACCAACACATCACAAAGACCATGCCATTACCGGGCCTTAAATGTATCATTTAGCTTGGGAAAATATGGGAAAAGAGGTGACATCCGTAGATAATGTCAAAGCTTTATTTGTGCAAGCTTTTGCTCGTACAGCAGTATCAGCACGGGAAACTTTAGCAGGTTTAGCAGAAGTGAATCCAGCTGCTAAAGGCGCCATCAGCGACTTACCGGGCAAGGCTCAAAACCCACGTTGCTTAAATATTTTTAGGAAGCCGTGCGCTAATGTAGTATTATAACTGATTTAATTTGATTGCTACGTTTTATTATTTCTATCGAGCAGGTTATACACTGTTACCTGCTGATTTCGAGTCAAGGTCGACCCATATCGACGGTGTTGGTAAAGATGCGCCAACTCTCCCTCTGTCGTACCTTTTCCTTCAGTTGCCCGAGCCCTAGCCCCGTCAACTCTTGCACCTCATCCGTCCATCTCTTTCTTGGCCTCCCTCTCTTTCTTTTTCTTATTACGTTACGTACTACTGATGTACATTTGTTTTTTATACCAGGTTATGCTCTACTGATATATAGAGACGAGACTAAACGAGCCATGCTACCAAATGAGGTGACATCCATAGATACTGTCAAAGCTTTATTTGTGCAAGCTTTCTCACGTCCTTGCAGCAACAACAGTGTTACCAGCTTGAGCAGCAGCGGATCCAGCAATAAGCAGATATCAGCTGCTTTGAAAATGAGGCATTTCGATTCACCACTAAGAAAAATCTACGTTCGAGATCCCGTCACTAAATTATTCTACGAGTTAGATGATCTACGGTAACTATGAATCAATAAATCAGTAAATTATGAGATCAACAAGTTAAGCAATTAATCAATCGATCATTAAAGATACCGCTCAATCAATAAATCAACCAATCAATCTATAAATCAATGTCAGGCACTGTCTATAGCTTACTATACGTAATAACATAAGGTAAAACTCAGATTTTATTATTTTTATCAGCGATATTTTTATAGAGGAATGATTTTGCGCTATGTAAGCTATTCAAAGACATAATTAATTTTGTTTTCGAAGTCATTGTGATTGCAGCGCCACTGAGACTTAATAAAATTTTTGAATTATGTTGATAAATTATTTTTGTGGTAATGTTTTTATTAGGGACATAAAGAACGGAGTCGTACTCAAGCTTCACGAGTTGGAGGGGGTCTATACAATGTCCTGTTGTCCCCTAGGACGACAGCTGCAAGAAAGTCATGTTTGTGGAGAACTTAACCAGAGTGCAACTTCAGAATCTAACATACAGGTATGTGTGCATATGTGTTGTCAGTGTTTGTGTGTGCTTGTTTTAGGGTCTGTTTTGTGCGTGAATGCATTCATAAATATAGGCCAGTATATGTGCTTCAGAAATATCGGAGTCTGTATAAATATGTACACATTTTCTGACTCGATCTGATTGATCCAATAAGTGATTGATTAATTTACTAATACAATAATTTTCTCAAGACTGACTGATTGTTTGATGTCTTATTTGACTGAAATTATTGATTGATGATTCATTGATTCTGCAGAGATTCTGCAGTATTGATTAATTTTTGTGTCTCCAGAATGAAGCCAGAAGAAACCTGGATTTTTATCACAAGTACCTGGATAATGATAGAAATGTTTCAGCGAAATATCGCCGAGAGTCTGAATGCGTTACTACTAAACTGAGGTTTGTAACTATAAAACCAATTATCCGGTGCACTGCCAGATGGCAGATGCAATGCACAAATTTATACACAATATCAGCTATCTCGCTTCTCAGTGAGCACACCATCGACCATCCCCGCAAGTCGGTCTCATCACAAAAGCTTTGCCTTTTCCACATCTAAATGATGCCTTTGTTTAAGGTAAAATTCTGATTTCTGAGTTGGTTTTCCATGACCTTCCTCAGTATTTGTATTAGTCAGCTTTTACCAAACACGTGCAGTTTTTGGTTGGACTATTCTCAAATTTCCAGGATCCAATGTGGGAATGTACTTCTCAATGATTGTAAACTAAACTTTGAGCCTGCTAGCTCAAAGGGCGGAGGCTAACATAATAGCACAGTATAACGAAGAGCAAGAAGAGTTACAAATGCAACTCTCGAAGTTGCAAGAAGAAAGTGAGGCTCAAGAACTTGAACAAAAGAGGCTGCTTGAGGCTCAAGAGCGTGAACGAAAGATGCAATTTGAAAGAGAAAAAAGAGAATTAGAAAGCCGGTTAAAGCGGCTTAACGAACAGAAAAGGTTGGCTATCATAGACTCGCAATTACAGGTGTATGATGTTGCTTCGCAAGCCTCTAATGATAGTGTTTTTAGTGATAAACCCTGTCATGTTAATGCCAATGTTATTGTACAAGATACTAATAATGTAATGATTAGTCAACCCCCTGTGTCAATAGCACAAAAGGTGAATGCTGATTGCACAAATGTGCCTGACATTCATCCTAGGATAACTAAGTCCACTGTGGAAAACAGTTATCCAGTTATGAACACAAGGTTCAGGAATAATTTGTCTTCTAATGTTGTTGCATGTAATCATGTTCCTAATAAGGTAAATACTACACAAGCATGTGGTAATGACGTTGTATTTAATAATGATTCTACTGTAAGATTAATGGCAGAAGTATTAAATAATAGTAGGCTACCTAATGTAAGTGTAGCAGTGTTTGATGGCTCTAATCCCATAGATTACGCTATGTGGAAAACGTCATTTGAATGCTTGATTGAGTCTTCTACTGATGACCCAGTTCGAAGGCTAAGTTTCCTCTGTCAGTATACGTCAGGTCAAGCTCAATTGTTAGTTAAGAGTTTTATGTACAAGCCCACTGTTGAGAATTATCTGAATGCTAAATTAGCATTAGATAAGGAGTATGGCAATAAGTTTGTATTATCACGAGCATATATGTCTAAGATTGATAGCCATAAGGTTGTAACTATTAATGATATTGTGGGTTTACAGTCGTTTTCTACATTGCTTAGTAGTGTTTTGAGCGCTATGGATAGTATTGAACCCTTAAGTCAATTAAATATGGACCTGTCACTTCAAAGGATTGTTCTCAAACTGCCTGCCTATATGCAGACAGCTTGGAGAAATCAGGCATTTGAACTGGAGCTAAAGGGTCAAATGCCTGACTTCAGTGCATTAGTCAAATTTGTGGAGAAAGAAGCCATTAAAGCCCGGCACCCTATATTTTCAAGTCATGCACTAAATTTGGTTAATCCTAATGGAAGAAATGTTAATGTTAATAACAATAATAAGAGTGCTAATTCTGGTATCAAGCCTGTAAAGGTCTTGTTAACCTCTAGTGAGCAGAAGGGTGCTAGAAGTGACGGTGGAACACCTTCAGCTAAATCTGGGGGTAGTAACTCAGTTTGTAAATGTTGCTCTAAGTCCTATCATGACTTAGATAAATGTAGGCAATATTTGTCTATGCATATTGCTCAACGACAGGCGTTTATACGAGAGCATAGATTGTGTTTTGCCTGTTATAAGCCCACGACTAGGGATCATATAGCAAAAACCTGTAAGCATAAGCGTAGATGTGAGACTTGTTCGGGTAAACATCCCACTGGTCTTCACGATTCTGAATTTAGGCCTAAAACTGGTAAGGCACCTGATCCTGTTAATGTTAATCAGGCTGCTGAAACTGCTGTGAAAACTTTAGCCTGTGCAATCAATTTCAATACGATTGTACCGGACAATAAAATATTAATGTCTACAGTACTGGTCCAACTTAGGCTGAAGGATAAAATTGTGACAACTTATGCAGCATTGGATAGTTTGAGTAGTGCTTGTTTTATATCCAAGTCCTTGTGGATGGATCTAGGTTCTCAAGGGGAACCGGTACAGATATCTGTTAAGACACTCAATAGTGAGGTTAAACAGAGCACTATGATGATTAAAGGCTTACGTGTCTCATCCTTGGATGGCGATCAAGAAATCGCTATTCCTAAAGCTTATGTGCAAGATCAATTAGCTATAGAAAGTAGTGAAATAGCAAATCATGCGGTCTTAAATGCTTATCCGCATTTACGCAGATTGGTTACAGAGGTACCAGATAGGGTAGAAGGTCTATCTGTAGGCCTACTACTAGGTATTAACTGTAATTTAGCTTTAGAACCGCTTGAGTGTATATATTCTGACGGCAGTGGACCTACGGCTGTTAGAACTCGGTTAGGTTGGATGATATCTGGCTCTACCAACCTAGCAATAGATAAAGAAAATAATAATAGGATAAAATGTAACTTCTTGTCTGTAAATGATCCTGCTATGTCCATGTCCAGAACAATCCCTGACATGCTTCAAAGGATGTATGATGCAGATTTTATTGAATCTGTAACAGAGAACTCTGCTAGTAATAATGAAACCTATGTTAAAAGTGTTCTGCAGAGCTCTTATTCGTATAACGACAAGAGGTTTGTAGAGTTAATGCAATCTGAAGTTAAAATTGAACAAGGTCATTATGTGTTGCCTTTAGCATTTCAAGAGGGCACGGTAACACTGCGCAATAATAGAGAAATGGCTTTAAGAAGATTGCAAGGCTTGAAATCGAAGTTTAATAAGAACCCCGATTTCAGAGGTAAATACTCTAAGTTTATGCAAGAAATGCTAGACTTGGGGTACGCTAAGAAGTCTGACGTGACTGAGACGGATGCTTGGTATGTTCCACACCATTCTGTAAGTAATCCGCATAAGCCTGATAAGTTCCGAGTCGTTTGGGACTGCAGTGCAGAGTATCAAGGTTTATCTCTCAACAAATCATTGATGAGTGGCCCTGATCTGACCAGTTCATTAGCTGGTGTTCTTGTGAGATTTCGGCAAGAGCCCATAGCAGTCATAGCTGATATTAAATCTATGTTTTTTCAGATTAAGATTCCTGAGGCACATCAGAGGTATTTGAAGTTTGTTTGGTGGCCCGACGGTGACACTAGGATCGCGCCGCTGGACTATCAAATGACTGTGCATCTGTTTGGAGCAACTTCTTCGCCAAGCAGTGCTAACTTTGCTTTACATCAAACCGCACTTGATAATGAAAGTAGGTTTGGTTATGATGCCAGACAGACGTTATTGCGAAATTTTTATGTTGACGATTTATTGAAATCATTGCCTGATGTTGAGACTGCTACAAGACAGATTTCAGCAGTTTATAATATGTGTAAGTCAGGTGGGTTCCAGTTGACCAAATTTGTATCCAATGATGAACGATCTTTGGAATACATTCCTATTGAAGACAGAGCAGAACCTACCTCTAGGGTTAATCTTGCTTCGGATTCTGATCTCATGCAAACAGTATTAGGTGTTTGTTGGCTCGTCGCTACTGATGAATTGAGTTTCAAACTAGCCTTGAAGGATAAACCGCCCACTCGCAGAGGTTTACTGTCAGTTATTTCATCTGTATTTGATCCTTTGGGTTTTGTTGCTCCTTATTTATTGAAGGGTAAGCTGATTTTACAACGGCTTTGTCATGCAAAACTGGATTGGGACACGCCCATTGGAGATGCCATGCAAGCAGATTGGGAGAGTTGGAGGCGTACTTTAAGCTCTCTGGAATCAGTAAGGATTCGTCGATGTTTTAAACCACCTGATTTTGAAGGTATCGCTTCAGTTAGTTTGCACCATTTTTGCGATGCTAGTCAGGTAGCGTATGGTCTGTGTTCATACATAAGGATGACTGATTTGCGAGGGCACGTTCATTGTAGTCTTGTTTTAGGGAAGTCTAGGGTGGCCCCTAGTCGCCCTATTACGGTGCCACGCCTTGAATTGACTGCAGCAACTGTTGCAGTTAAATACAGTAAGCTGCTGTCCAAAGAATTGGAGTATGACAATCTGCCTAACTACTTTTGGACAGACAGTACTGCAGTGCTTGGGTATATTGCAAATGATGTAAAGCGATTCCATGTGTTTGTCGCCAACCGGGTACAGTATATCCGTGACAACTCTGTGCTGGAGCATTGGAGATATGTAAAATCTGCTGTAAACCCTGCTGATGATGCGAGTCGAGGCTTAGACTTTGATGAAATGTCTATGTGCCATCGGTGGTTTAAAGGCCCTGCTTTTCTTTGGGAGCCGGATGACAAGTTGTTTTCTGCTCAGACGGTACAGTTTGTCACTTCGGATGAGGATCCTGAGCTGAAGAAAGCAGATACAGCCAAGTGCTTTGCTACTGAATTGGTTGTTACATGTCGCTTGGAAGGTTGGTTCAAACGTTACTCTAATTGGTACATTTTGAAGAAACATTTTGCTTGGATAATGATAGTGTTTCTACAGTTAAAATCTAAACTGCAGAGGGCACCTTTGAGAGATATGTCACAGTGTCTAGCAATTGAGGAACTGAAGCGGGCTGAGATGCTTATATTAAAGTATGTGCAAGCCTGCTGCTTTAAATCGGAACTGCATGCCTTAGGCAATAAAATACCGTTGTCTGCATCCAGTAAGTTATATCGGTTGGATCCCGAATTGACACCAGATGGACTTCTTTGCGTTGGTGGTCGTTTGAGAAGAGGTGATTTGAACCAGGAGTCCAAACACCCTATTATACTGCCTAACAGTCATCATGTAACTGAGTTGTTGGTACAGTATTATCATGTTCAATCCTGCCACAGTGGTAAGGAATTTGTAAGGGCTGCCATCGGCAAAAGATTTTGGATTTTTGGAGTTAGGCGTATTCTCGCTCAAGTAAGAAAACGCTGTTTCACTTGTAAACGGTTGTTTGACAAGCCCCTGATGCAAAAGATGTCAGATTTGCCTGAGGATCGTCTAGAACCAGGACTACCCCCGTTTTCCAACGTGGGAGTTGATCTTTTTGGACCTATATATGTTAAGATAGGTCGAAGCTTGGTAAAACGATATGGATGCCTTTTTACATGCTTGACCATTAGAGCTATCCATCTGGAGGTCGCCCATAGCTTGGACACCGATTCTTTCATCAATGCATTGCAGAGATTTATATGTAGAAGAGGCCAGCCTAAATTGATGCGCTCCGACAACGGAAGCAATATTGTTGGAGCACAGCGTGAACTCCGAGATGCTGTTAGGCAGTTTAATGGTAGTCGGATGACAGCATTTTGCCAGCAGAAGGAAATAGAGTGGATCTTTAATCCACCTTACGCATCTCACATGGGAGGCATTTGGGAGAGACAAATTAGAACTGTTCGTAAGGTATTGTCCACCTTGATGACTGCACAACATCTCACCGATGAAAGTCTTCAGACCTTGTTCTGTATCGTTGAGTATACAGTAAATAGCCGTCCTTTGTCCATCGTGTCTGATGACCCTGCTGACTTGGACCCATTGACAGCTAATCATTTATTACAGTTGCGCCAAGAACCTGTGTACCCACCAGGTGTCTTCGTCAAACAAGACACCTGTAGCCGCAGAAGGTGGCGCCAGATACAGTATCTAGCTGACATCTTTTGGAAAAGATGGAAGGCAGAGTATTTACCAATCTTGCAAATTAGATCGAAGTGGTTATCTGCTAAATGTAATTTGCACGAGAATGATTTAGTATTACTGGTAGATCTTGATGCACCAAGATACCAGTGGACTCTAGGTAGAGTTATACGCACTATACCCAGTAAAGATGGTTTAGTGCGTACTGTAGAGATTAAAACTAAGTCTGGTACATTTGTTAAGCCAATTCATAAACTTTGCTTGTTAGAAAACAGTAATAAAGATACAGTATAATGTGTATTGTATATTAACAGTTTGCTGTTTTTTATGTTGCAGAATTTCACAAGGTTAATGCGTTTGAAGTCCCTGACGTTGCCTTCGGGTGGGGGGCTGGACGTTGAATCCTGATTGATTGATTGATTGATTTTCTAGTTGGCAACATCTGTCAGTTATGAGTTGTGAGTTATATATGTTTAAGCAAGGTTTGTGTTAACCTGTGGTTTATAGTTTACCATATGATTATTACCAGGTGGTGTAATAAGTTTAAAGTTGTTGAATTTGTTGCACTAGTTGCATTTATGTATTATTAAAGGGTTAATTGAAGGTCATAGTCATAATAGAGGCTGTTTTATTGATATTGCATCAAAATTTCATTTCATTGATTCATGTGCTTAAAATTAATGGTATCGCTGTTGTATGTATAATGAAATGTTAGCTGAGAAAATGCTCATGTGTTTTTTCTCCTCAGTGTACGAGTCTATATGTAGCCTAATAGTTTGTATGGTTAGTTCTTTACTAAAAGATTATAAATTTCCTTAGTGACTGTTGGTAATGACAGATTAATGCTTAAAGTGGATTTCACTTTGTTCATTAAAAATATTTATTGTGTTTAAAATTCACATTGAATTGATGTTCGGTCTTATTGATTGTCCCTAATTGTCGCTGTAATGAGTTAAAGATACATTAGCATAGTGTTTTAACGTGACTTGGTGTGGCACTGATTGTTCCTTAATGTGATATACAGTGCTCTTGACTTGCAGTGATTTAACTGCATGTACCTTATAAGTTTATAACTTGAATATATGATTGAAATGGTTAGTCTATTCCATTAGATTGATTGTATTTGATTATGCTCGCATGTAGTACAGTAGGTTATTGCAGTTGACCAGTTGTGTTGTCTGCGTAAACTTCTTTTAGTTGAAATGTTTTGTCATGTGATTATTGAGGTCACACTTAATGGTAGAACTAGCGAGTAATGTTATCTTCCTTTCTTTGATCAGCGTAATAGTTGTATTAACGCTTGGTTAATACAAAGAGGGGGGTGTAAGGGATAGCGCAAGGTGTTAAATGCATTCTACAAATCTTGTCACAATGATGAAGTGCTAGTGGTAACTTCTCCTGTGTTTTTTGCTTTGTGAGTGGTATTCCTGCAATCAGCTGATATCCGGCAAGATAATGTTTTCATTTTTCTCGTGCAAGGCCACCAGCAACACGAGGCTAACTAGTAACTAAGTTTTAACACCCTCCCTACTCAAGCCGACTGATACCAAACGTAACAAGTAACAAAAGTAACCAGTAACCCGTACATAGTATCTAGTAGCTGTTAAAGTAATTATTAAAGTCTAATAAAATACACTGAAACCTAAAACCTTGTCGAGTTATTTCTACGGTTCTGAGGGAGCCGTAACACCGAGGCCTCTACTTAATTAATGATATCGGCACAGAAGAGTGCGGAAAGAGTGTCTCTTATTTGCTTTATTAAGTACTAAAAAGGTGTTGATAGCTGTTACAAAAAACCTGTTATAACCAGAGATTTTTTAATTTACAAAAACATGTCATTTACAAACGATTTACTGTTTCACACTGTAGGGACGTGGAAAGTTTGGTGGAGGAAGTGAGGCACGATGTTGTGAACCGAAAGTGTAGAGTCAACCAATCAGAGGTCGAGGCGATGGCTTTAACTTTGAGTCAACTCAGTCGTTCATTGGCTGATCTCAAGAGTGAGTACAGCTGCACTTACGTAGCGTTTTACAATGCAGTACCAATTGTCCGTCCCGTTCATCATCGGACGACGATATCAGGGACGTTTATGTATAAATAAATCGGAGAACTTTATCAGATTTTAGGTACCAAAATTAATAACATTGTTACTGAGAAAGGTGAAACCACTGACATCGGTTTTATGACTTATTAGTTGGGTCATCGTACTTGTGAATATTTTTCTTCGAGTAGGCCTAACGCTATTTTCTACACTTAGAGACATAGTTATTGAGAATGCACTAGAAATACAAAAACTTAGACTCAGTTTAGAGATAAAAGACTAAAGCCGAGTTTAACGTCAGCTCAGCGCCTGAAGGGTATCAGTGAAAGATTAGCCCTGGTTTCCAAAGCGCATCTATTGATCTGCTGTCGGACACTTTAACCATTGGGCCACTGGTTCAGCCAGATAAAAGTAATACCTTTTTGACGCCTACAGGCGACAGTCGTTTTCCTGGAGTTGCTTTCAATTGCTCTCCACTCAGCAGTGCACTGTGAAAATAAGAATGAACCGGGTCTAAATTTGAGCCACGGACCTCTACTATATTATGAAATCAATTTTTACTTTATTTATCATTATTGATTCTTGCTAATAATTGCAGACGAATTCCCGGCCCTGCGGGAAACAATGAAATCAATTCTCTCAGAGCAGATGAAGGCAGTGGTGGAGGAAGAAAAGTAAATAATTACTTATAATCTTAATCTATTGTTGCTAATTTTACTTGATTAATTGGCAACGAGAATCATTTTTACATTCGGTGTTGCAAAATGAAATTTGACGTATGGCTTCTAAGTATGTATTTGTGTTAATACCTTTTGTTACTATTACTGTTACTATTGCTATTACTGTTACTACTACTATTCCTATTACTGTTACTATTACTGTTACTATTAATATTAATGTTACTGTCTGCTACTGTTACTGTTACTATTACTGTCATTATAACTGTTACTGTTACTGTTCCTGTTACTATTACTATTAATATTAGTGTTACTATTAATATTGTTGTTACTGTTACTATTACTGTTACTATTACTGTTACTATTACTGTTGCTATCACTATAACTGTTACTGTTACTATTGCTATTACTGTTACTATTACCATTACTGTTACTATTACCATTACTGTTACTATTACTATTACTGTTACTGTTGCCCAGTTTTGGCCACCTTTGAATTGCAGGCCTTAAGCAAGCTGCTTTACTTTCCATTGCTATAATAGCCGCAGTTGGTGTACATTTGACCAAGACACGCTCTGGTGATTGCACTAGCTAGCTGAATTTGGAAACAAATCCCGGTTTTTCCGCCATCTGGCGAGAACAATAGCTTAGGTTATTATTATGAATACATATTGAATCATCATGTGGATAGGTGCATAATACCATATTTATATAAATAGAGAACATTGTCCGCCCCTAAGTTTAGACTCTGAGATATTAAATATTATGTTTTGATAGAACACCATTGACAGAAAAAGAGAGTAAAGTATACAAAGAGGGCCTAACGTCCGTTTCATCATCTGACGACGACATCACGGACGTCTCAGACAGCCATATATAAAGACAATGGGCTCGTTGCATTGTTATTATTAACAAATAACGAAGATGGAGGAGGCCAGCAACACGGCTGATCTCTTGGGTGGACAACAACAACGTGTTGCACGCAGCTAAAGAACAGAATTTTGTGAAAAACCATGATCGCTTAAGTCCTGAAAGGTATGGTACCTGAAGAGATATATTAATAGTTTATGTAAATACACTGTTGTAGATTTTTCCAGGAAGAGCCCGCTAGGCTTCAAGAATCTCTTAGAAAATCTAAAAGACTACTCAGAGTTCTAACAACTCTGAAAAAGTATGGCAACCTTTGCTTTATTCATTTGTTGTAAAATTTTAACAATATATTAGTAGAACATATCTCGGAAAACACTTACCTTAAAGCAGGAGGCCGCAGTTTGGTACTCAGCCGTGTCCGTCGCAGACATCATCATTGAATTAGAAAACTGACGCTAAATCTTTTTGCGTTATTGATTAGTTGATTTGTTGATTCGATGCTTGACGTATGGTTGTTGATAGACAATCCAAGACTCGAAGCTCTTTACGCTGACAAAGCGCCGAAGCAACTACGTTATATAGTAGGCTGAGCCAGTGGCACAACGGTTGAGTGTCCGACTACGGATCGATAGATGCGGGGTTTGAAACCAAGGCTCACTCGTCAACGATATCCCTCCTCGGGCGAGGAAACTGACGTTAAACTCGGCTTGGCGTTTTATTGAAAGAGCGATTGAAATTTCTAATTATTAATTGATTAATTGCTTGCTGAATTGATTTAATTATTTACTATCTTTATAAATTCGTTAATAAATTCATTAACCGAATGAATATTTGACTGTGCTAAAGGCTGGCAGAGGTTCAGGACGTGAGGCCTGTTAATATACCAGTGCTAAGAAATGACGTTACGGATGATCCTATGTGTCTCAAGGACACTCGCAAAGCTCTTTTACTCAGTATTAAATCACTCCAACCAAATCAAAGTGAGAGACTGCACAGTACTGAGGTTAAACTTCAAACATTCGTATTCAGACTAAATAATAACAAGAATAGAGATAATTATATTACCTATTTAATGTTTTAAGATACTAATCATTATCTTCTGTCCCCACGAAACAGCTTAGTAGGGAAATAATATATAATTCATTCAGAATCTATACTCATTTCTACCCTGATCTATTTATTTCATTCTATTATTACAGGTACTAATAGTGTATCACTTATACATTGTGATATATGCATGTAGCTAAATAGATTACTTAATAGTTTATAGTGTAGTGTATTTCTCATACTCTTACTTGGTTAGGTGGGCATATATGTAATTGTATATGCGATAGTATATGTGATAGTATATGTGATTGCATCATGTGGGTCTTGTTTTATATTGCAGATGTCTGAAGTATTGAGGCGGAGAAGACGCGAAATATTAGCTATCAATGTAGATAAAGTCAAATTTGAGAAGTCTCTCGAACAAACCTCTCGTCGGTTGAAAGAGACTGATAACGTTGCAAGAAACGAGGCTCGTCGAGCAAAAGCTCTGCTCGCTGTCTATCAGCTCGACGACGAAGTCAACAGTTATTATCAGACGGGTTGTACTGATACACAGGAAAATAATTTGATTGCAGAAGTAAACCAAAGAAATTTAGAATTAGATTCGTCGAACAATCATTTAGAAATGTACGATCTGGTATACAACTTGAGTAATGAAAGAATCGCTCAGAATGAAAACTTAACTGATTTTAATTACATAGAGAAGTATAGCGGTAATAATAATGAGTCATCCGCATTCGCAATGAAAAGTCAAACTCAAGTTTCTCACGATAATACCTCAATATGTTCATCTCGAAATATAAATCTATCTGTAGACGACAGAAAGCCGACTTACGGCTCTGCAAATAGCGCTGATCTAGAAACTTCGCTAGAAACTTTTCCAACGTATAGTGACGCCGTGGTGGCAGATTCTAGATCATTTGGCAATCGTAAATCTTATTTTCAATCGTATGATTTAGAAAATGAAGATCTGAGACCGAGCCGACCGGAAGAAGACACGATTCACAATGTTCAGCAGTCATACGACTTGTGGAATAAAGACGTAGCATTGAATCGATCAGAAAGTCATTCGACTTCCGCCGTTCACCACTCCACATCTCTTGTAACTGAAAATCGAGCGCCACTTTCGTCTTTTTCTCGAACAACTGCAACTAGTGTGTGTCCCAGAAAACCAGCTCCACCGGCACCTCCTCAACGAAGAACTGGATTTATTAATTTTACCTCCTCAACTCTACCGTCAGTCGTTGAAACTCCCAACTCTGTGACACAAGCACCTCATCCAACAAATAGTCTGATTGCCATCTATCAGCACAGGGGTTGTAATGACGTCAATGGTTATGACCAGATCGGTTATACTCAAACGCAAGAAAATAACATGGTAGAAGGAAATGAACAAGGCCATTCGGGGATGCCGTTAGATAATTTCAAGAAAGATGGAGGAAGAATGGCAGTGTTTGATAATTCATCAGTTTCTTCCAAACAAAACATTTTCGGTGTAACAAACTTCTCGTCATCTTGTCGAATACCGAATCCGGGATCCCCTACTTTCTTTTCTGTTCCTACTGTTCAACCACTTAGCAACATATCAGAAACCAGATTAAAGCAAATAGAGTCAGACTTTAACTCAAATCCTAGGAGGCAGGAAATGAGGTCAAGGCCGGTTAGTGTAATAAGTTTGGCAGGCATGAATTCATCTAACAATTAATTAAAGACAGCTTTGAAAAATGTCAATTCAGGAAAATAATTTAAATCTAATTAAAAAGTTTTGAAGAAGTGAACAGGGCGGCAGAGGATAAGGACCGATGGAGAATGTAATCTAAAGTCAACCTTCTTCTGTATAACGACGGCAAGTGGATGAAGGATTAAAATATTGAACGCACAATGATCGTCGAAGATGATATCTAGCACTTTTAATATCGTATGTTTGAAACGTTAAGCTATCAACGCGGCTATTCCTTATTCCGGTCGCGCGTATGTCTGAGATTACTATCGAACGGCTCGTCCGAGATTTGAAACACTATGCCTTTTAATTCCAATGTTCGTGACGTCGATAATGCGTGCTTCAATACCGATTAAGCAACCGCGATACAGTTCACCGTCTTGCGTTCGGCTCATCTACTTGCGACGACACCTGTTCGGATATAGCTGCTGAACAGTACTTCTCGGAAGTTTAATACGTATTCACTATAAATCTTACTAGTTTTGAGGCATTATTAGTAGGCTATGCCGAGGCACCTTTACCGGAAACAAAGCGTCTTTCTCGCGTCAGCGAGTTGCACTGCCATCAACCCACGAAAGCCCCCCAGGAATATCGTCGACTGTGGCCGGTGTATTGCTGCAATCTGACATAATCCAAAGGCGCGTCTGTCGGTGCTATAGCGACAAACTCGTGCTAATTAGTGTTGGTCTTCTAGTGCAAGGAATTTAGGCCTATTTCATTATTGAACGAGATCGATGCGGGATAATGGAGGATAAATAGACAACATTGACGTTGTACTTTCGTGTGCCTGACGTCATTCGAATCTAGTCTTCGATAGGAATTCTAGCGCTATCGTCGTCCGTGGCTACACCGAGCACTGTGAAGCTCCCCCCCCCCCCACAATACTCTTGTCAGAAACTGAGTTTGACCTCGGCTTAAGTCTTCGATAATTCAGACTACTCTTGCAATAATTAAGAATTAAAAACAGTCTGTTAAAATAAAACAATTCTTTTTACTGACTCAAAATGATAATTCCTGCAAATAAAGTATAACTAAAAATGTTCTTCAATTCAAATGTTCTTCAAAGTAAATGATATCCAAATACATAAATATTCTTAAGTAAATTATAAAATCCTAAGATGAAATGTTCTTTCAGTTTATTAAATTATATCGCTTAACTAAAAACACAAGACGTGAGTACATGCAAAGTTACATACATATCAACATAAGTAATAGAAAGTAAAACTTAATCAATAAATATAATAGAAATTATAATGACAATAAAATCTGATAGATAACCGTTTTGAATCGGTGTAAACAATAAGACAAGATAAACCTTAAGCCAACGTTACCAATTTCCACCAATCACTTTAACAATCGTCTAGACTACAAATAGACTTATATACTAAACTTCTCTACTAAACTAGTTCTGGATCTTACTATTGGAACTACAAAAATTGGTTTAGCTATTGGCAAACTATCCCACGGATTGTGGTTTCAATGACTATAGCTATTACCTAGACTAGCATACATATAGCATATATGTTACAGTAAAGATGTATAATCATTAAATGTATATATTTCCAGAAAATTTCAGGAACTATGTATATTTCCTGATTCACTTTGGAAATATACATATTTACTGAAAAAATCAGAAAATATACATAGTTCCTGAAATTCTTCACTCATTTTCATACACATTTCCTGACAAATTGTTTGACACTAATACACAGAGTGCTACGTAATTCCTGAAAATAATTTACTGTAAGATATTTAAGACAATATTTGATATATGAATATTCTTCACTTAATGTGAAGTACTCATCCTTCTTTCACAACACTGTTTTCTTCCCTGAATTGTAAATACCTAGGAACTGTTGCTTAAACTCTGCCTCTATCTTACTCTCTAAATTCTCCATAACTGTTCTCAAGTAGTAATTGATAAAGTTTGCTAATATTCTGGTGAACGAACGTGTTTTCTCTCTTAGAAGGATGTGGCTTTATGTTGAGGAGAGACAGCAAACTTACTAGTAAGAGTGTGCCCCCCCCCCCCCCCATGGCTAAGATATCCGTAATCCGATAAGCCCTTAATCTTTCCTGGCTTTAGATGTCACAACTGTATTGTCACAACAGTATAGGCTTCTCAACCACTGTCAAACCAGTGTCAAACAACGTGTCAGGAAATGGGTATAAAAATGAGTGAAGAATTTCAGGAACCATGTATATTTCCTGATTTTTTCAGTAAATATGTAATTAAGTAAATATGTATTTCCTGAAATTTTCAGGAAATATACACAGGGGCGTAACCACGCTTTTTTTGGCGGGGGGGGGGGGGA
>JADMIO011430567.1_pt1 | contig 25166 bp, 21 predicted proteins | sample 8958161 | NCBI WGS metagenome assembly JADMIO01 (sample SAMN16585339, study PRJNA669376) | soil metagenome | isolation source: Crop rotation soil | place: USA: Cullars Rotation, Alabama | collected 2011
CGCGATTACCGCCATAGCCACCACGACCACCACCGCCGCCGCCGCGACCACCGCGATCTTCACGCGGGCGCGCTTCATTGACGTTCAGGTTGCGACCGTTGAACTCCTTGCCGTTGAACTGCTGGATGGCTGCCTCGCCTTCCTCCTTGGTAGCCATCTCGACGAAGCCGAAGCCACGCGAACGACCCGTCTCACGATCTTCGACGACCGATGCGGATTCAACCGTCCCGGCCTGCGCGAAAAGCTGCTGCAAATCGTCGCTCGAAGTCTGGAACGCGAGATTACCAACATAGAGTTTCATAGACATAATACTGATGTACCTTTCCCCAATGGGAGTAAGCAAGAAGCTTCGAATCAAAGGTGGCTTCGTTGTAACGGTAGCAGCGAAGGCTTGCGTTCGGATGCTCAAAAGAGCGGCTTCTGAAGTTGAAAATTAGCCTGCTCTCGAACTATCCAGAACGCCGCCGCCAATTCTCCGAGGCGCGGGGCGCATCACCGTTGATGCGCGAGAGAAGGAGTAACAGCTACTATGATGCACTATTTACCTACATAGTTGCAAGCCCTGACGCAGGTATAAGCCGCAAAACCCGGATAGAAAAGGAGTTGCCGGAGATGCTGGTATGGAGAAATCGTGTAGAGATAAGCTTTCTCTGTGCAACCTTTGCGAATTAAAGCTTTGATGTAGACCTGGGATGATTCAGATGAATCCGGTCAACCCTCCTCCTGATTTTCCCTTCAAGCTTCCTTAATCCCCGCCTTCGCCAGAATAGAGGTGACGAACCCGAGCATGATCTGTGCATCCTGGAAAGCGGATAGATAATCGTTCGTCCACTCCGCGTTAAACTTGTCAAGATGTTTGGTCAGCTCGGCGTTGTATTGTGCCACCAGCGCCTCGATCTTATTCGCCGGGGCGTTCTTGAGGGTATTTATGATGTCCTTCGACCTCTCCCTCGTGCTGGTCAGCTCGGCTTGTGTGATTTTTCCATCTTTAACGAAGGTATCTGAGAAATCATGTGCATGGTCAATCTTTTGTTTGAACTCGATTACTTTCTGACCGGCTTGGTCAATATAAAACCAATTATCTCCGATCTTCGCACATGCTAATCCTTCATAAAATTCATTGGCATAGTCGAACTGCGGCTCGATTACTACTGTTCCAGCCCTATCAATAAATCCGCTCTTACCATCACGCTCAATTAGAAATAGCCCGCTTGGCTCTCTATGTTTACCCAACGCGCCACTACTAAAAGCTAGAATAGCGACGCAAATCAAAACCAAGCGGTTTCCATTCAACATTGCGGCTTCCCCCCTTTCATTTCCGTGAGATCGAAATCGCACCCTAATGCTGGTCACTTAATAAGACCTGAACCTTTTAGCCGTTGTCGTATCCTTTCGCTTACTTCAAGAACGGAATCATTGAATTGGAGATATACGACGCCAAGAATGTCCGACGGGATTTCAAGTTCCCCCTTGTACAAAATAACCACGTGCTCCCTACCAAGTTTTGCCATAAACCAGCCAAGCTCCATTATTACGTTCTGACGAGCACGCCACTTAGCTTCGGTAGAATCCCAAACCGCTGTCTTATCATCCGGCGTCATTAAGATAAACGCAAAGGCCGCTCGGGAAGCATAATACTCAAACTTCTCAATTATTGTTTTACCCTTATCATCTTGTTCATGCAGAATAACGGGGCGCAAACCGATTTCTGAGAGAAAGCTCTTGAGTTCCAATTTTTTCGCCTCATTTTGACCATGAACGATGAAGACATCTTTATTTTCCAGGTCACATATGGCGCGGTTTATTTCTTTCACAGTTTGGCTTAGCTTTTTTGTGTCAGCAGTAATGTAATGGATGTCTTGAATAACAGGGAGGCGTGGCATCGCGCCGACCACCACAGGAATGAGAATTTTCTTTAATGCCCTCGCCGCGCCTATCTCAGCCAGAACAAACTGCCTTGAATAATCATTGTCTGTAATCAGGGCCACGACCGCATTACAACTCTCTAGCGCCTGCATAAGAGTCTTTCTCCACTCCTGTCCGCCAACAAGAGTATCTACATCCATGGTAACTGTATGCCCTAGCTTTTTGAGGCCATTAAACAAACTTTGAGTAATTTTCTTGTCTGGTGAGCTATGGGAAATATAGACGTGGGCCAATTTATTTTCTCCTCGAATTCGTGGGATTTCGGCTGAAGCCTATACAACAATTTAGCTTAACATAGATATATTTCTCTTACTTTACAAGAGGTTCTTTAAGCAGTATGCGCACACTCTCCCTAGCTTACGCCGCTCTCTGACCCCGCCTCCTGAGGAAATGAAATCAAGGTGTGCTGCGACAATCGGGCGCATTAAAGTTACACGCGCCGGGCACAAATAAATATAGACAGCCCCAAGGCTGCCCTATATATAAAGGATAAAGATGAGCCGGACAGGGATCGAACCTGTGACCCGCTGATTACTTGCCACTTCGGCTTTCGCCGCCCCCCAAGGGGGTTCGTGGTCTGGACTATCCCTTCACCGTGTCCCTCGCAGGATTTAGGTGGGCACCGTCTAGTCTCTACACCTTCCTCAAACAAGTTTGAGGCTTGGCTCGGGATCGCCACCCGCGCGAAAGGCGGAAGGGTTCCCCGATTTTGATGCCTGTTCACCCACGCGTTTCCATGTGGGGCTCCCATGTCAAGAGTCAGCTGCTCTACCAACTGAGCTACCGGCCCGCAAAGCGAAAGGAAATTATACGTTGCTTGAACGGGGTGTCAAGCGAGCGTGAGATGTTGCGCTCGGGATTCGTTCAATAATAGAGCTAGAGCGCTTGCAGGAGCGCCGTACGCATCGCTTCGGCGGTTGCCCAGCGTTGCGCGGGGTCTTTGGCGAGCGCACGCTCGATGATCTGGGCAATCTGCGGTGGCACGTCCGCGACGCGGCGGTTGAGCGGGATGATCGGCTTCTCGAAGATGGCTTTGACGGTCTCGGAGACGTTGGCGTGTGGCGAGAGGTCCAGGGCGAGCGTGCCCGTGAGCAGGCTGTAGGCCGTCATGCCCATCGCGTAGATGTCCGAGGCGGGGCGCACGTCTCTGAAGTCGCGTATCTGTTCGGGCGGCATATAGGCGAATGTTCCGGCCACGTCGCCCGCCATCGTGATGCCGCTCATGCCGGATTGCGTGAAGCTCTTGGCGAGGCCGAAGTCTGTGATCTTGGCCGTGTAGTTGGGCCACGCGCCCGTCACGAGAATGTTCTGATCCTTGATGTCGCGGTGTATGTAGCCCTTGCCGTGCGCGAAGGCCAGCGCATCGAGCGATTGTTCCAGAATCTGCATCGCCTCCTGGTAGGGAAGTCGCCCGCCGCGCAGGTCTGCAAGCTTGGCGGCATCCGCGCCCTGTACGAACTCCGTTATCAGGTAGACGACGCCCTTGTGCGTGCCACGGTCAACGAAGCTGACGATGTGCGGGTGCTGGAGCGCTGCGGCGACATCAATCTCGCGCATGAAGCGGCGGATGGCCTGATCCGAGACGGCGACCTCGGGCAACAAAGTTTTAATGGCGACGGCGCGACCGGTCGCCTGCTCGCGCGCGAGCATGACGCAGCCCATGCCGCCGCGTCCCAGCACTCTGACCACATCGTAACCGGGAATCGGCTGCGGCTGGCGCTTCAGCTCCTCGCGGCACTCTTCACAGAGGTAAGTCAGATGCTCGTCGGGCGAGGATGCTTCCGCCTCGTCGTGCCGCCCGCAGTTGAGACATTCGACGATCACGATGGACGGCTGAGTCGGATTGAGCGGCAGGGTGGAGGCGAACTGGTCACTGTTGTAATGAGCGGTCGGCTGCGGCTCAGCCGTGACCTCTACGGCGAGCACGGTCTGCCCGCCCTGCACCTGATCGCCGTTGTGCAGGTAGGTTTCCTGGACGCGCTGGCCGTTGACGAAAGTTCCGTTGGTAGAGCCCAGGTCGCGCAGGAAACAGCGCGGCGGATTGATCTCCAGGATGCAGTGGTTGCGTGAGAAGAAACGGTCGTCGGGCAGGCAGAGATGCGCTGTGTCGCTGCGCCCGATGAGAAAGGTATCGTGCTGCTCGAAGGTGAAGGCACGTCCCACATGAGGACCGGACAATACTCTTAAGGTGACTTTCATCTCGTTAGAATCTAAAACTTCGGGCGCAAAGTCTACCTACCTCGTGATCTCAAGATCATCAAAGGCGACCTCGTGCGTGTCGCTGGTGTAGAAACCGGCAGCGCCGTGCTGGTAATCAGCAGTGTCTTTGATGCTCGTGGCGTACTGGCCGTTGATGTAGAAGGACATCTGATCCCCCTGGATGCGCACTTCCAGTTGATTGGGCGATGTACCTGTGCGAATGGTCGCGGTTTTCGTCCATTTGACAATCGGCGTCTCCTTGCCGCCCCTGTGAAGCACCACCTTGTACTGCGGCTCACCGCCCGTGAAGATGAGGAAGCTGTAGTCTTCCAGCTCATTCTTTTTGCTCATCTCACCGAGCACAGCCAGGCCGTAGCCGTAGGTCGGCGACGTGCCGCTTACGCTGCGCATAGTGACTTTCACCGTTGCACCCTGCGTGGCGTAAGCTGTGGCGTCCGGCGCGTAGACGACGACCGAGCCGTTGGCTGTGGCTTTCATGTGGTATTCGCCGTTCTGGTAGAAGAAACTCCCGTTGGAGTAGTCGCCGGTCAGCCACTTCGCATCGCTGAAGTTATCCGTCAGAGAAGCGGAAGAGCTGCTGGAGTTGCTGTTGTTCGCGTTGTTTGCGTTGTTGGAGTTGTTCGAGTTGTTGGCATTGCTCAGGCGCGAGTCCCCGTTCTTGTTCGACTTGTTCGCGTTGTTGGAGTTGTTCGCGTTCGAGTTTAAGCTGACCAACACGGCGAGCAGAACGACGACGCCGACGCCCAGCACGATCAACAGCACGCTCCCGCCGATGATCCAGGGAAGCCAGCTCTTTTTGGCCGGGGGCGGCGCAGCGCCCGCTCCGGGGATCGCCGTCCATGAGGGATTGACGATCTGATTGCTCTGCCCCGAAGGGGGGCTTGGCCGGTAGACCTCCGTCGGTGAGCTGGTATCGCGCGGCTCCGTGTAGCGCATCGTCGCGTTCGGATCAAAAGATTCCGGCGCGTCGCTGACGGTCAGCAGCGGCCCACCATCGTCAAGACAGAAACTCAGGGCTTCATCCGTGTAGGTTCGATTACACGTGGGGCATCTTTTCATTATGTGACCTCGTTCAATCTCTTTCTAGTCGGTCAGCCGCGTCCCTTCGGGAACTGACACACACATCGCAAACACTCTTCATATGACAGGCTGTCACCACGGCTCGCGAGGTGGGTCGTGAATGCCTTCAGCGAGACTTTGACTACGGTAGATTATACGCGAAGCGTCAGATGACTCAAGACTTGATGACGCTGCCACAGCGCCCGCAAAATTTCGTTCCCGCCGGATAGTTCGTGCTGCATGATGTACACATCACCCCTGCGGGCTGCGCCGCGCGGGGTGCGGCCACTGCGGCCGCGCCGATTGAGATGCCACAGCGCCCGCAGAATTTCGTTCCCGGAGGGTAGTTGACACCGCAGCGCGGGCAGATGGTGCTGCTCTCCTGACCGATGCCTGAGTTGTGCGCGACGACGCTCGCCCCACGATCTGCGGCGCTCTGGCCGGGGCTCACCTGATGAAAGACCGTACCGCCACAGCGTCCGCAGAAGCGCACGCCAGACGCAAAGCGCGAGCCGCACTGCGCGCACATGACGACTCCTGGGAGACTAGCGGCTGGGCCGCTGCCGATGCCTGAGCTTCCACCGCGCGAAGGCGAGACCGCGCTGCCTGAGCCTGCGATGGGACGAAGCTGCGCCTGTATGATCTGCTCGCTTGCGCCGGGACGCACCTCTATCACGCGCTCGTCGTCACGTTCGCCTGAGCGCGCAACCCGCAGCTTGTGGCTGCCCGGAGGGACGGAATTGAGAATGACGCGACCTGAGCTGCCGACGCTGCCGTAGCGTTCGTCGTCTATGTAGACCTCAGCGCCGCTGGGCGCGAGAATAATCACGCGCGACTCCGCATCATCCTCTTCTTCGCTGCGCTCGTCTACGGCCTCTTCAAACTCGTCCAACCAGTCAGCCACACTCGCCGGACGATTGACAGCCTCTTTCTCCAGCGCGTGCATGACGACGCGCTCGACCGCAGGGTGTATGTCCGAGCGCAGGGAACTGAGCGGCGGCGGCTTGTCCAGCACCTTCTGCGTGATGAGCTGCGTCAGGTCGCCTGTGAAAGGCGGACGCCCGCCCAGCATGTGATAGGCGATGGTTCCGAGCGCGTACACGTCAGCACGCGCATCCAGCGCAGCTCCCGGCTGCATCTGTTCAGGAGCCATGTATTCGGGAGTGCCGATGATGCCGCGCGACTGAGGGCCGCTGCTGGCGCTGATGTCCGTGACCGCCTGGTTGACGATCTTGGCGAGCCCGAAGTCGCCGACCTTGATGAAGCCGTCGCCTGCCGCCATGCTTCCGTTCTTCTTGCGCTTCTGCATGATGAAGATGTTGGCGGGTTTCAGATCGCGGTGCAGGATGCCTTCGTCATGCGCCGCTTCGACGCCCGCCGCGACCTGGCGCAGCAGTGAGAGCGTGCGCTGCGGTGAGAGCGTTCCTTCGCGGCGCAGAAGCTGGTGCAGGGTTTCGCCCTGCACATACTCCATGACTAGATAAAAGACGCCGTCGGGGCTCTTGCCGAAGTCCGTCACGTCAACGACGTTCGGGTGGCGAATGGAGGCGGCGGTGCGCGCCTCGCGCTCGAAACGCGCGATGGCTTCGCCCTGTTGCATGTCTTCGTCTGTCAGGATGTCCGGGCGGACGGTCTTGACGGCGACGCGGCGCGTCAGAAGATTCTCGTCGCGCGCCAGGTAGACCTGCCCCATCGCGCCGCGCCCCAGCCGCTTTTCGAGCAGGTAACGACCCGAAAGCAGGGGACCGCCCGGCAGCGTCTGCTTCGTGTTCGCGCCCTCTTCCGGGCAGACGAGCACTGCATCATTGTAACAACGTTCGCAACGGGGGCATTCGCGCATAAGAAAAACAGCCTAGAGTCTAGAGTCTGGAGTCTGAAGTCAAAAAGCCAGGTCTTTCTTTTGACTCCAGACTCCAGACTTACGACTCCAGACTGTTCATAAAGAATAAGGCGTCGCACGTCTGCGCGTCAATCTAGACGCGTCTGCGTTTGCGACGCCTTACGGGTAGGTGTGGATGATCGGAGCTTAGCCTGCGGCGGCCGTCTTCTCCTGTTTCTTGGCCGCTTCCATGCGCGCTCCCAGCTCGTCAATCTGCTCCTGGCTGAGGACTTTTCGCGCGCCCTTGAACATCTCGCCCTCTTCCTCCTCGACGTGATGCTCGACGTTCTCTTGCAACACCTTAAGCTTCGCGCCCCAGCTCTCGTCCGTCACGGGCAGCGCTTCCAACTCGGCAAGCAGTTGCTTGACGACGTGGTGCTCCTCGTAAGCTTCGAGCGTAATATCGTGCGTCTCCTCGGCCTCCTTGATGGCCGGATAGAAGATCTGTTCTTCGATACGCGCGTGTACGTCCAGCTCGTTCTTGAGCTTCGCGAACAACTCTTCGCGCGTCTTGACGGCCTGTTCTGTAGTCGGCTCAAGCTTCTCAAAAATACCGGAAACCTTCTCGTGATCCTGTTTCAGCAGTTCAATAGCATCCATGCCCTTTTGTTCCTCCTTGTTACGGTCAACTACTTAAATGATAGTTATGCTGCACGTTATCCATACGTGTTACAGCCCTTTTTAAGTAGTGCGGCAAGTGGAATGCCAAGGAGGAAAAGCTGTCCGTGGTCTGTCGTCCGTTGTCCGTTGTTTGTCTAGCGCCGCTTGCATCCTGAAGATTCAAGTACGGGTAGCGAAACAACTGACCACTGACAACGGCCTACGGACAACTTCTTAATCACCAAGCATGATGCCGTCGCTCGTGGTGCCGTTATCGCCCATGACCATGCCGTCGCCGAGCATGAGGCCGTCGCCTATGACCATGCCATCGCCAAGCATGAGGCCGTCACCGAGCATGAGGCCAGTGCCCATAAAGTATGATCCGGCTCCCATCGTCGTGCCGTTACTGGTCAGGATGTTGTTGGCGAGCACGACGCCGGGGGTCATCTTCGTCGGATCAGTAGCCTGCGAGTTCATGCCTTCGATAACGCCGTCGCCGAGCAGGCTGGCTTTGCCGTAAACCTTCTGGTACTTGGTGATGAGATCGCTGCCTGTAGCAAAAGTGCGGTTGAGCACGATGCCCTGCGCCCACTGGAAGGTGTAGCCGGAGATCAGCGTTTTAGGCGACGCGACGGCTGTGTTGTTCAAGAGCAGGGGAGCGCCCAGAAGGGTAGACGCATAGAGGGCTGTTCGCATGGCGCGTGCCACCTGCACCGCACCGCTGATGTTGACCTGCCCTGCGCCCTGCTCAAGCGTGTTGAAGCCCGCGAGCGGCTGTGCCGTGTACATCAGGATCGTCTTGACGAGGTTGGGCGTCAGTTTCGGGTTGGCTTGCAGGATCAGCGCCGCCGCGCCAGCGACGACCGGGGCTGCCATTGAAGTGCCGCTCAGGTACATCATCTTACCTTGAGCCGTGTTGACGTTGAGCTGCGGGTAATGCGTGACGATCCAGTTGCTGCTGGCCTGAGCGCCGACCAGCTTGTTGCCGGGCGCGACCATGTCAGGCTTAATCAGGTTGTCGTAGTGTATCAGGCCGGGTGTGTCTACCCAGGAGCCGCGCGTCGGTCCACGAGAGCTGTAGGTGGTGACGCCGTCGTCGCGGCGGCTGTTAGTGCCGAAAGTATTCGAGGCGCCGATGGTCAGCGCCGACGGCTCGATGCCCGGAGTATGAATGTACCCGTAGATTTTCTTGCCTGACTCGTCTTTGCCGTTGTTGCCTGCGGCGGCGATAGTCAGGATGCCGGAATCCACCATCTTGCGCACGGCACGGCAGACCGGATCGTACCTGTAAGAATCTATCGCCGTCATGCCGAGGCTCATGTTGACGATGCGTATGTTGTAGGTCGCGCGGTTGGTAATCACCCAGTCAATCGCTCTCAACAAGTCCATCACATCGCCCGTCCCCTGCGAGTTCAAGACGCGCAGGTTAATCAGGCTCGCGCCCGTCGCGATGCCGTTGTAACGACCGCTGCCGACCGTGCGATTGCCGACGATCATCGAGGCGACGTGTGTGCCGTGACCATAAGGGTCATCCGTGCGTCCCTCGCCCGTAAAGTCCTGGCTGTAGACGACGCTGTTGCGGTTGTTGTTCGTGAATGAAGGCTGCGCCTTGTCTATGCCTGAATCTAGGACGGCGATGCCGATGCCGCTGCCGTCGAGCGTCGTGCCCGAAACCGGCTGGGCTGCTGCCGCTGCGTCCGCTCCGGTGGTCAAAGAGATGTGGCCGAATTTTTTGAGCGGCTTTCTCAGCGAGACGTAATCCACCTCGTTCATCAGGAGGACAGAGGCCAGCGAGACGGAGTTCAGCTTGAGCGCGTAGATTGGAAAGTTTTTGTATTTGTACTGTACTTTCACGTCGGCACGGTTAAGGAAAGCCGTGAAGGCGGGAGTCTCCGGCACGCTCAACTGAACGAGAACCTTCATCTCCACCTTGGTCGTGAAAGGAGCATTAGCCAGATCGCGCGCCACCTTACGTGCTTTCGCCGGCGTCGTCGTGTCCTGCGCGCGCGCAACGCCGCCGCCGCAGATCATCAAGCCCGCGAACATCGAGATGAGTAATGAGAAAGTAGTGAACCGGGCGATTATCGAGGATCGTCTTATAGTTGCCATCATCAGCCCCAGCGAAATTTCATTCCTTGATATTGAACTAATTCTTAGGTACGCGGGAGCGGCCACAGCAGCCGCCGCGAGAGCCCAGAATGGCAACCGACATGCCACCTCCGCACGCCACTTCAACCGCCAGTATTTTCTTAGAGTTAGACCTTTAGACTGATCTCTTGCAAGTCAACCCATCGGTCAGCCTGCGAGAGCCGCGTGTCAATCTGAGAGATGAGCGGTCAGGGAGAAAGTAGACAAAAGAAGCTTAATGAATCGTAGAAGTCGCTGAAGGCGACCCACTCAATAGGCGGGGGCAGAGCGCCCCGTTCCAGACGATCAAAGACGTGTCTGACCCTGAAGGGGTCATATCATCCACACAGGATGCGACCTTTTCAGGGTCGGGCACATTTCACGCTACTCACGTCGGGCGGTTGCCCGACGCTATTGAATTGATCCCCTCCGGGGATATGAATAATCGTTCAAACTGCTTCTGACTCCTGTTCTTCATGCTCCTTGTAAGTCAACTGTACAGAACGCGCAGCGTGTGGCTTTGAGCGGGATGGTCGAGAGGCAGTGCGGGCAGTCTTTGGTCGTCACTGGCCCTGTCTCCTGCTTGCTCTTCATCTTGTTGACCTGTCGCACGATCAGGAAGACCACGAAGGCGATGATGAGGAAATTGATGACATCGTTGATGAATGCGCCATAGGCGATCACAGGGATGCCCTTCGCCTTGGCATCTGCCAGCGAGGCGGGCTGACCTTTTGACGCGTCGAGCACGTAGAACAGGCTCGCGAAGTCTACCTTGCCGAGCAGCAGTCCGATGGGCGGCATGATGAGACCTTCAACCAGCGTCGTGACGATCTTGCCGAAGGCTGCGCCAATGACGACCGCGACGGCCAGGTCTATGACGTTGCCGCGATTGATGAACTCCCTGAATTCTCTGAGCATTTTCGTTTCTCCTCCCAGAGCAGGCTTTGATCGAGCAGGATGCTTTTATGTAAATGGCGCTGACAAGTCAACAATTATTTAACGCGCTCAAATCGGCGGATGCCTGTAGCCGAGCGGCCATGATGAGCGTCCCGCCACGTTTTGAAAGTGTTCCGATGGCGGTCGCTGGCAGTGCGACGGCGGAGAGTATGACGCCAAGCGAATAGCTGGCGGCGACCTGCGCGCTTCCAGCTTCGGTGCGACGCCCCGTCAGTTGATTGAAGAAGAGGTTGGGCGTGGGGCACATCAGGTTGAGCGCACTTTGCGACCAGCCGAGCAGATCATACTCGAACTCCTGATGCCACCGGCGCAGAGGCTCGAATCCGGCGGCGACGAGTAAGCCTTTGAGCGAGCGTGCTCCGAAGTGGTAGAGATGGCGCGGCACGTCCAGGTGAAACCAGCCCGCGCCGAAGAGGCGCGCCTGTAATCCTTCGGCATCAGGCACGGCAACGAGGAGCAGCCCGCCTGGGGCTAGGAGGCTGGCGACTGCCTTCAACGTCGCGCGCGGGTCGCGCATGTGTTCCAGACTGTGCCAGAGCGTGATGCAGTCGAAGGGGGCTTGGGCGCGCGCCTCTTCGATGGTCTCATGTACGAGGTTGATTCCGGCGGCTCGCGCCAACCCCGGATTCATCTCCGTCCCGAGCACATCCCAGCCCTCAGCAGTCGCTCCGAGCAGGAATGCTCCGTCGCCGCAGCCTATGTCCAGAAGTCTGCCACGCTTGCCGCCCGCCACACTCGACAGGAGACGCAGCCGTCGCTTGACGCAATACCTGGCCGTGAATCCATGACGACCGCCGTGATAGGTCTGCCCGTAATAAGGCTCAAGGTCTGCGGGCTGCGGCGTCGTATGGCCGAGCCCGCAAGCCACGCACGCCGCGACCGCAAAAAGCTCGCCCGTCTGTGGGTCAGTCACAGCGGGGAAGCGTGTCTTAAGCTCGCCGCCGCAGGCGTTGCAACCGGAGGACTTCATTTCTTAAGAGCGTAAATCGTGAATCGTGAATCGTAAATAGAAAGAGAAGAACCGTTCGACGATTTACGCTTCACGATTTACGAATTCGTTCCTACTCGTTCACCTGTTCGTAGTAGTCTGTCACAAGCGCCTGTTCAGATGAGGCGAAAATTCTGGATCGAGCGAGACCCATCTTCTGCAAGCGGAATTTGACGGACGTTGCGAGCACGCCCAGCCCGTACTTGACGCTGCGCCGGAAGTTGATCGAAGAGGCGTCTGCGAAGTAGCGTGTGGGACAGGATATTTCCCCTGTGCGGTAGCCGAAATAGATGACCTGCGCCAGCATCTCGTTATCGAACACGAAGTCGTCCGTATTCTCTTCGAGCGGCAGAGACTCCAGCACCCTGCGGGAAAAAGCCCTGTAGCCAGTGTGATATTCCGACAGCTTGTAGCTGAGCAGGATGTTCTGAATTGCCGTCAGCACACGGTTTGAGACGTACTTGTAAAGCGGCATCCCGCCTTCGAGCGCGCCGCTGCCGAGAATCCTCGACGCGAGCACGACATCGTATTCGCCATACGCGATCATCCCGGCCATCGGCACGATGAGCTTCGGCGAATACTGGTAGTCAGGATGCACCATGATGACTATGTCTGCGCTGCGGCGAAGCGCCTCGCGGTAGCAGGTCTTCTGGTTTTTACCGTAGCCGAGGTTGTCCCTGTGCAGAAAGGTTGTGAGGCCAAGCTCGCGCGCCACCGCGACCGTTTCGTCCGCGCTGCCATCGTCTACCAGCAGCACGTCGTCAACCACGTCGAGAGGTATTTCGCTGTAGGTCTGCTCTAAAGTTCTGGCCGCATTGTAGGCTGGCATCACGACGACGATCTTTTTACCGTTGAGCAAATCTAGCTCCTTCCCGTATAAAGGTGCGTCTCGTAGACCTTTGGTAGATTGCTGAAAGCTTCTGCTGTGGCAATATAGTGCAGCCTGACGCTACGCCGCAACGTGTAACGATTGCGGATTTCGGATTGCGGAATGCGGATTAACAAAACCATGACCTATCTTCTTTCCGCAATCCGCAATCCAAAATCCGCAATCGCTGATAGAAAACTGCTCACCGCTCTGCTCCTGCTCGCTTTGACGTGGGCGGCCTACCAGAGTGTGAGGAGGTACGAGTTTGTAGATTACGATGACGATAGATACGTGACGGCCAACCCGCGTATCCAGCAGGGCTTGAATTGGCAGAACGCGGTGTGGGCTATGACCGCGATGGAAGTCGCCAACTGGCACCCGCTGACCTGGCTCTCACACATGACGGATTGCCAGCTTTACGCTCTGAATCCGTCGGGACATCACCTGACGAACCTGCTGCTACACCTCGTCAACGTACTTCTTCTCTTCCATGTGCTTCAACTGATGACGCGTGCCCTCTGGCCGAGCGCTCTGGTCGCGGCGCTCTTCGCTGTGCATCCTCTTAACGTAGAGTCTGTGGCGTGGATTGCCGAGCGTAAGAACCTTCTGAGCACGCTCTTCTGGCTGCTCGCAATGTGGGCTTATGTGTTGTACGCGCGACACAAAGGATGGCGACGCTACCTGCTGGTCTTGGTATTGTTCGTGCTGGGTTTGATGTCGAAGCCTATGCTGGTGACGCTGCCGTGCGTCCTGCTGCTGCTGGACTACTGGCCGCTCGGGCGATTAAGCGGGCGACGTGACGCGCTCCGCCTTCTGCTTGAGAAAGTGCCTCTCTTCATACTTTCAGCAGCCAGCAGCTTTATCACCGTCAAGGCGCAACGCATGGATGGGGCATTGGACGCGAAGGTGCTTCCCCTCGGCGCTCGCATCTCGAATGCGCTCGTCTCCTACCTCGGCTACATCTACAAGATGATCTGGCCGACGCGGCTAGCAGTGCTCTATCCTCATCCAGGAGAAACGCTGCCCCGTTGGCACGCTGTCACAGCCGCTCTCATTCTGATCGGCCTCACCATCCTGATTGTCAGAGGGAGCAGAAAATATCCTTACCTGATCGTCGGCTGGCTCTGGTATCTGGGCACGCTCGTGCCCGTCATAGGCATCGTGCAGGTGGGCGGTCAGGCGATGGCAGACCGCTACGCCTATGTTCCACTGATCGGACTTTTCATCATCATCGCCTGGGGGACGAGAGACCTCACGCGCGCGCTTACCCATCGAAGCTACTGGCTGGCCGCCGCAGCCGCCCTCGTTTTGATTGCGCTCACGATGACCACATGGCGACAACTACGCTACTGGCAGAACAGCATCACGCTCTTTGAGCAGGCCATCAGAGTGACGGATGATAATGCCATCGCTCAGAACAATCTCGGTGCGGTGCTGGTGAGGCAGGGAAGACTTGACGAAGGGCTCGTACACCTCAACGAAGCCGTCCGTCTCAATCCGAGCTACGGGACGGCCTACGACAACATCGCCGTCACCCTCTATCAGCAGGGAAACATCGCCGGGCAGGATGAGAATCGCACGCAGGAGGCGATTGATCTTTATCGTCGCGCGCTGGAATTAAAACCCAATTTGACGGAGGCGCAGCAGAAGCTCGATCTCCTGCTTGAAAAGATGGAAAAGAAGAAACATTAAGCCATAGATGAGCGCCGATGGACACGGATCAGAAAGATTTATAAATCCGTCTCCATCTGCTTTCATCTGTGGCTCTAAAATCAGTAGAAGATCAAGTGCCGGGCAGCAGGCGACTTAGAACGCTCTCCAATCTTTCCGAATCAACGGGCTTGCCGAGCAGCTCTATGCATCCGGCGTCGAGGGCTGCGCCGTGAAGCTCGTCCAGATCGTGTGCAGAGATGGCGATGATGGGAATATCCTGTAGCTGCTCCTCGGCGCGTATGCGGCGCGCGGCGGTGAAGCCGTTGAGGTGCGGCATGCAGATGTCCATCAGAATGACGTTGGGGCGCTCGCGTATGGCCGCCTCGACGCCTGTGTCGCCGTTGGCCGCCTGGACGACACGGTAGCCGCGCTCTTCCAGCCAGAAGCGCATCAGGGCACGCACGTCTTCGTTGTCGTCTACCAGCAGAACAGTGTGGCCGTTGTCGCTTCTTTCTTGCATCAGTTGCCGTTCCCCCTTGATCGCGTTTATCTCTTCTCCGTCACGGACTCTATGAACTGTCCCGGCTCTAAGCCGTTCAGAATTTGGCGTAGCATGCTGTCCAGTTGCTCGAAATCAATAGGCTTGGTGATGTAGCCGCTGCAACCTGCATCGCGTGCGGCCTGTCGCACCCCTTCCGTGTCGTAGGCCGTGACGGCCACCACAGCCACGTCGCGCAGCTCTGCATGTTGGAGTATGCGGCGCGTGGTGGCAAAGCCGTCGCGCGCGGGCATGTCCAGATCCATGATGATGAGGTCGGGCAGGGCGTGTCCGGCGACCTTCATCGCCTCGTCGCCGTTGGCCGCCGTCACGACATAGAAGCCCGCCTGCTGCAACGCCAGGCTCATCACAAGGCGGGTGTCTATGGTGTCTTCGACGACCAGAATCGTCCCGCCGGGTAGCTCGTCCTTTTTCATGGGCTTTTAGCCTAAAGATCAAGTGTCAGCATGTCAACGCAAGACGATTGACCTCACGCCAAGACGCCAAGGCGCAAAGATAAGACGCGCTTTCCTCTTCGCGCCTTTGCGTCTTGGCGCGAGAAGCTTCGTTCTTACTTGATGCCTAACAATTCAACGTCGAAGATGAGCGTCGAGTTGCCGGGAATCTTCGGCGGACTTCCCTGTGGCCCGTAGCCAAGATTCGGAGGAATGATGAGCTTGCGTTTGCCTCCGACCTTCATCGTCATCACGCCCTCATCCCAGCCCTTGATAACCCTCCCCACTCCGATGGGGAATTCAAAGGGGGTGCCCTTGTCAACGGAGCTATCGAACTTGGTTCCGTTTTCGAGCGTCCCAGTGTAGTGCACAGAGACGGTCTGCCCGCGTTGCGGCATCGGCCCATCGCCCTCTTTGATGTCAACGTACCTGAGCCCCGTCTTGGTCGTCACTTCGCTGCCGCCGCGCCCGCGAGCGAACAGGTAGGCGAGCCCGGCCAGCGCGAGCGCGCCCACCAGGATGGCCGCGATGAGCTTGGTCCGACGCGTATTTTTCTTATGTGCAGTCTTGTGCTGAGTGTATCCGGGGCCGGAATGCTTTCGGCCTGTGGGCTTACGTCTCTTACGGCTCTGTGGCAAGATTCATTCTCCTTTAATGATCTCAGGTTTGTAATAGTCTTTAACTCTCTTCGGCCAGTTTATCAAGCGCGTCTTCGCTGAGGCGAAACACTATCCAGTCGTCCAAAGGACGTGCGCCCAGGCTCTTGTAAAACTTGATCGCGGGCTCGTTCCAATTAAGCACAGCCCACTCCATTCGTCCACAACGCCGCTCGCGCGCCACCTGTGCGAGATAAACGAGCATCGCGCGCCCGAAGCCACGCCCGCGCATGTGTGGCCGGACGAAGAGGTCTTCCAGGTAGAGGCCGGGACGCCCGATGAAGGTCGAGAAGTTATGGAAAAAGAGCGCGAAGCTGACCGGCTCGTCTTCGTAATAACCGATCACGGCAAAGATGATGGGGCGCTCACCGAACAAAGCCTCTCTCAAATCTTCTTCGGTCACCTTCACGCTCTCAGATAGGCGCTCGTACTCCGCCAGCTCCTTCACAAAGGCCAGAATCAGCGGCACATCCTGCGGGCTTGTCTCCTCTATTCTGAAGTTCGGAATTGATGTCTCTGATCTCATGCCTGAACCCTTCTTGAACCTGTTTGCGGTAGAGATTTAACCACAGAGACACAGAGAAAACCTTGAAAGATTTATGCTGCTCAAATCTTTTCATCTCCCTTTCTTCTCCGTGTCTCTGTGGTGAACTTTATCCTCGCTTGCGCTTGCGGCCTGTGGCTTTGACCTCAGGACACTTGGAGGCGGCGGCGAAGGCTTTGGCCGGGTCGGCGCTCTGAATCTCGTCTTCAGGCCAGACCGTTGGAAACGTATAGCCGGGGCCTTTCACATACTTCTGCTCTTCCCAGATGCGCTTGCCCGCTTCGTCAAAGTAGATGCGGTGCTCAAGCTCTGAGCCGTTCGTCGCGCCGCCCGTGATGAAGACGAAGCGCAGACGCCCGCCCTCGTCGTACGTGTGCTTCCACGTCAGCGAAGAGTCTTCGGAGCCCGCCTGCTTCTCAAAACGGCGGACACGCCCGCTCGCATCCGTCGCCATCATGCGCGAGGTGTCCACGTAGGGTTCGCAGTATTCAAACTTTCTTCTCTGAACCTTGTAAAGCCCTTTGCCGAGCCCGGCATCCACCGCCTGCACGATGGCGCGCACAGCCTTGATCTGTGGGTGCTGCTGCCAGTTTGCCTGCGTGATCTCCGTGTTCTGAGCGGTTGGCCGCCATCCCGGCGCTGTTTGCCAGCAGAGGGCGATCAGGCTGAACGAGAGTAGAAAAGGTGAAACCCATCGAATCATCTTTTATCCTCCATTGTGAGTCGAGATTTGATCTTTAAAAGAGAGCTGCGACACGCCTCTCCAACTCTTTAGCGATCTGCGCGGCGTCTTCAGAGTCGCTGAACGAGACGGCCTCGCCGAACGTCAACGTGACTTGATTGGGCCAGGCGAAGTGTCGCCCGCGCCGCTTCAACTCGTACAATCCGTCAATTCTGACAGGGACGACAGGCGTCTGTAAATTCGCCACGAGCAGTCCTGTGCCCGCCATGAAAGGGTTCATCCCGTCATCTTCTGCGCGCGTGCCTTCCGGGAAGACGAGGATACTGTAGCCGCGATCCATAGACTCGCCCGCAAACGTGAAGCTGCGTCGAAAGCCGCTCTTCTTCGGCAACGGAAAGACGTTGAAGAGGGTGACGATCAAAGCATACTGGACGAGCAGGCGAGCACGCGTCAATCTGCCCAGCCCCTTCGGAGGATGACGAAAGTCGCGCAGGATTTCGCCCTCCATAGCAATCGCCATCCTTCTACGGAAACGACCCGGCAGAGCCGACAGGATCAGCGCATGATCCGCCATTGTAATATGGTTTGAGACGAACATCACCGGGCCGCGCCCCAACTCGTCAAGATGCCCGCGCCCACGCACACTGACCCAGCACATCAGGCGCGTGAGGGGAAGAGTAAAGAGATAAAGGAGCGCCAGCCTGATCCACGTCACGGGAAAACGTTGCGCCCAGCTTGTATCTGGATACTTCACGGAGGCGCCAGCGTGCTTCCCATCACGGATCATCCTTTCAATATCGCCGGCGGTGGTCGCGGCTGTGAAAGCTGCCTCATCCAGCTCCACCTGATAACGATCCTCCAGCGCGCTCAACAACTCCACGCGACCCAGCGAATCCAGCTTCATGTCCGTCGCCAGCTTCAGCGACGGATCAAGAGAAGGGATGAGGGATAAGGGATGAGGGATGAAGTTATGAGCCTCTAATTTGTTATTAATTTTCATCCCTCCGCCCTCATCCCTCATCCCTTGGTTGACCGCTTCGCTGACCTCGCGCTTGCGCACCTTGTGTGTCGGCGTGCGAGGGAAATCGCTTTCCGGCCAGACGAGCCAGCGTCTGATCTGCTGGTGGCGAGCCAGTCCTTCGTTAGCCCTTTGAATGATCGCTTCAGGATTCGCGCCTCGCTCTCGCAGGATCAGCACGGCGAGCGGCTCTGGCCCACGCGCGCCTTCCAGGCTGATGACGACTGAGTCACGCACTTCAGGCTGCCGGTTAAATGCCGCTTCAAGGTCTTCGGCGTAGATGTTCAGACCCGCCGCCGTGACGATCACATCCTTTTTGCGGCCACGAAAATATAGATTGCCGCCCTCGTCCAATTCGCCCATGTCGCCCGTGCGCAGCCACCCGTCGTCCGTGCCGATTGCGTGGACGCCGCCATGCCAGTAGCCCGGCGAAACGTTCTCGCCGCGCACCATGATCTCGCCCGTCTCGTCCAGTTTCACCTCCTGGCTCGGTAAGGTTTGTCCGATTGAGCCGCGACTCTGCTTGAAAGGATGGTTGACGCTGATGAGCGAAGCGGTCTCCGTCATGCCGTAGCCCTGGAGGACTGCAAAGCCTACGCGTTGCCAGAACGCTTCGGTTTCCGAACGCAGAGTCGCGCCGCCTGAAACGAAGGCCCAGAACTTCCAGCCGAACCGACGGTGAAGGCTGCGGAAAACCCACCAGCGTCGAAGAAAGTGCTGGTCTGCGGCACGCGCCAGTCGATCACGGAATTTATCGGCCACGCCGCGCGCAGCCCAGTCGCGCTCGATCTTGTCGCGCAGAGTTTCGAGCAGGTGCGGAACCGTCACCATCACGTTAATACGCTCGCGCTGCGCCGTCCGTATGATCTCCGAAGGGTTCAAAGAGCTTTGGAAGAAGACCTCACCACCGAGAAGCTGTGGCACGAAGATGCCCATGAACTGACCGAAGACGTGGCTGAGCGGGACCAAACTCAGAAAGCGCAGGGGATGAACCAGCCGCTCCCACTTGAGATACTTCTCGATCTCTCGCTCCAGCGGCGAGATGTTCGCCAGCAGATTGCGGTGCGTTAGCACGACACCTTTGGGCTCAGCCGTAGTCCCCGAAGTGTAGATGATCTCGACGATCTCATTCTCTTCAACGCCGGTTGAAGGATAGGGCGCGTCGGAATAGCCCGCGACCTCCGCGCTCAAATCTTCGAGCTTCACAGACGGAAGATTCAAACACGCCTCCTGATGCTCCGAAGCCGTGCCGCTCTGTAGGATCAACTTCGCTTCGACCTGCTCCTGGACGCGCCGTATAAAGTCCGTTGTGTCGCCCACGTCTAGAGGCACGACGATGACGCCCCGCAGCACGCAGCCGAAAAACGCCGCCACCCACTCCGGGCAGCTCTCGCCACGAACCAGAACCCTGTCGCCACGGCCTATGCCGTGCGTCTCAAGCAGGCGCGCAAACTGGAAAGCGGTCGCCGCCACGCGCCCATACGACCAGCGATACACACGCAGGCCGCGCCGGTGCGCGAAAGCCATCTCCTCGCTCCTCTCCAGGTAGCCTTCGAGAATACTTCCGATGGTCTGACGCATAAGATTAAAATGGCATCTGCCCGGTGGTCTATTTTATCTTATGAGCGCGGTTGATGAAGCAGAGATTTAAACGCAAAGTACGCAAAGGTTATCGCTGGAGGCCGCAAAGGAGTTGACTCTTTGCGTCCTTTGCGCGCTTTTCCTTTGCGCCCTTTGCGTTTAAATCTTCCTTGTGTGATAACGCGCACCGTTAGCTTAAAAAGGAGGCTTTATGAAAAAAGTATATGCCATCATCACGCTCATTCTGCTGCTCTGCCTGCACGCACCGCAAGGCTTTTCTTCTCAATCAAGGAGGTTTGCTAAAGAAGCTGCCAGCTTGAGCTGCGTTGTGAAATTTCACAACCTGAGCCGGTACAAGGGTGATGGCTGGTCGCGCGTATTCAGGGACAGGGAAGTCGCGCCTGCCTTGAAAGGGCTTCTGAAGAACGACTACCGGAAACTGGTAGACAGCTTGAAGAGCGTCAACTACCCGGACTCGCTTTCGTTCGTTGATAACAAAGGCGTGCTCAGTTTGGAGGGCGGTGTGCCGGGACTCTATACGATCACAGAAGCCGTGCTCATCATAAAGCCTTGCGGAAATATCTATGCGGCGGTTTTAGATCAGGGCGAGCGCATACTCTTTTTCACCAACGATAAAGAGCACACAGAGCGGCTGCACCCCGCGATTGAAGAATGGAGAAAACACCTGGAAAGCTCGCGGTCAAACCCCGCCAGTAAACCTGAGCTTCCGGTAGTCTTTAAGAACCGCTGAGTCGCTTCGTGAATAATTGAGACGGAACATTCCAGCTTTGCAGGCGTCTAATATCTTGTTCGGCGTCAACTGATATACCCTTTCTTCGCCGACCCACATGATATGAAGCTGGCTCACAGGAAATGCCTGATTCTTCTACTCGTTATTTATCTAGCGGGTTGCAATAGCGCTACGAGTCAACCTGCCGGACGCGATCAGGCTGGCGCGAACACGGGTCAGCGAAACTCTGCCTCGTCCGGCAAGACGGTCGCGCAGAATCCTGGGAGACTCGTTCACGTAGTCGTCGCCCTCTGCGATAACGAGTATCAGGGGATCGTCCCTGTGCCCGCGAGCATAGGGAACGGCGACGACCCGCCGACCAATCTATATTGGGGGGCAGGCTACGGCGTGAAGAGCTTCTTCAAGAAGTCTAAGGAGTGGACGCTCATCGCAGAGATACGCAATCCTAAGCCCGCAGTCCTTGAGCGCTGCATCTTCAAGCGCAATGGTCAGGACATTTATATGGTCGCAGACGCTTATCGCGGCAGAGAGATCAAACAGAGCACCTTAGATTTTCTGCAATACGCTGCGGGCGCGAGCAGCGAGCCCATCGAGATGGACGTAAACTCCCGCCATCTCAGCCTCAATGCCGGAGGCAGCAGTGACCTGATCGCCTATGTCGGGCACGATGGATTGATGGACTTTACGCTTGAGGAATACCCGCGAAAGGCGAATGACCGCCAGCGTGACGCGGTCATTCTCGCCTGCGCCAGCAAGAGCTACTTCGACAGGCCGCTCCGACTGACGGGGGCGAATCCGCTGCTGTGGACGACCGGACTGATGGCCCCTGAAGCGTACGTGCTCAAAGCTGCCCTCGAAGGCTGGATTCTCAAAGAGAGCGGCGAGCAGATCAGGATGCGCGCCGCCGAAGCCTACAATAAATATCAGCATTGCGGCCTCAAGGCAGCCCTCAATCTCTTCTCAAGTGGCCGTTAAAAATCGCAAAGGGGCTCAGGTTCATCTGAAACCTGAGCCCCTTCTGCATGTCGTTTCCGACTCTCGCCTTTAGAAACTATTTAACCCACTCGATGGGGAAGAACGAACCGGCCTTCTCGGGCTCCAACTTCACACCTACAAGCTCGGCCGCGCGCGTCAGTACCGGATCGCGATTGGCCGTGAGGTCTGCGCCGGTCGGAAGGACCATCTCGTCGGGAGCAACGCCGATCTTCTCCAGACTCTTGCCGTCGGCCATAATCACGTCGGACTCTGTGATCTCCGAGCCGAAGAAGACTTTGATGTCCATCCCTATATCGTGGCTGTAAGTTTTAGCCCTCATCACCATGCCTGACGAGCGGTCGCCGATGACCGTGCCGCGCTTCTCCAACTGCATCACGCGTGCAAACATCTCTGCGGCTGAAGCGGATCCATTATCAACGAGCACTACAAGCTGGCCTTTGAACCCGTCATTGCCGCGCGTCTTGGCGATGCGCTCCTTCGCCTCCCTGCGGCCTTTCACGTCTGCGACCTTTACATCATGATCTACAAAGTAGCCGATCATGTGGAGCAGCGTGGTTTCATAGCCACCGCCGTTGCCGCGCAGGTCAAGCACCAGCGCCTTGTGCCCTTTGACCTTGCCCATCATGCCATCCACTTCTTTCTCTGAGATGACGAAGCTAGGCATCTTCCAGATCACCAGATCATCACCCATCGTGACGGTGCGATTGCGATAGATTCGATCAACTCGCTCGCGCTCCCAGATGTATTTGTGTATGTCGTTGCCGTCGCCGAGACCTGTGAAATCGAGCGTTCGCTTGCTCGAAGTGACCTTGGCGGGCACATCCAGCATACGGGCTTTCGTCTCGCCGGGGCTCGCAATGAAAAGGCGCATGCCGGGTGCAGGTCTCAAGCTGTTGTATAAATAGCCCAGCTTCCATAAGTCCTCACGCTTCGGGGCGACACCATCAATCGCCAGCACACGGTCGCCTACCTTGAGCCCGACTTTCTCGGCCTCGCTTTTCGGCTTCACGGCGACGACATAGCAATTGTCGCCAATCGCTCTCCATTGCCACCCGTAGTCGGCCTCTAAGGTCTGAGCGGGCGGGATGAAGAAGGTGTGCGAATCGTTGAAGCTCATCATGGACTGAGCGATGATGCCAAAGACATCGCCGAGGGTTTTCGCTTCCTTAATCAACGCATGGGCCTGCTTGAAATGGGCTTCAATGTCAATTCCGTGAAAGCTCGGATCGTAATAATTCTTCTTGATGTCGTCTTTCATCGCATCAAGCATCAGATGGCCGCGCGAGCGGTCTTCACCATTAATCCCCTGCGCGCTCGCAGAGGACACCGCGCCGAGCAGGAGAAGCAGCAGCAGGCACATCATCGAGGCCAGCAGCGCCACGCGCGCACGGGAAATATAGTAGGGGCTTCTGATCTTCATCAGGGTTCTCCTTCAAAATCGTCTGAGTATTTCGGGTTGTCTGGGACTTTAACTACTAGAAAACAGGGTCGTTATCGGCTGAATCAGCGGTCGGGCTGGCGCGTAACTCTCTAAGATTGAGAAAACCGCAGAATGGTTGCATCAAGGCTCGCCGCAAATCGAACATCCCCCGCTCAAACAGGAAGTACGAAAGTTTTCGTTGACACTACGACGACTTTCGTAGTAATGTCGTCCGCGGAGATTCGATGTGAGGGCAGGACAGAGCATATGACTGAAGAAAAAATAGTGCAGCCGACGGATGCGGAGCTGGAGATATTGAGCGTGCTCTGGGAGCGCGGCCCGAGCACGGTCAGAGAGGTTCATGCGGTCATCAGCCAGAACAAGCCTGCGGGCTACACCACCATCTTGAAGCTGCTTCAGATCATGACGGAGAAGGGGCTGGTACGACGCAACGAGGAGCAGCGCGCGCACGTCTACGAGCCACGCCTGGCGAAAGAGCAGACGCAGCGGCAGCTTCTGGGCGATCTTCTTGAGCGAGCCTTCAATGGTTCGGCCACAGAGCTTGTGATGCAGGCGCTTTCGACCAAAAAGGCTTCGGCGGAAGAGCTTGCCAGTATTCGAGAAATCCTGAACGAGTTGGAGAAAGGAAAGTGATGATGACGATTGAGGGGATGCTTTCAGACACTATCACGGGGCCGCTCGGATGGACTTTGCTGCACTTCACGTGGCAGGGCGCCACGGTCGCAATTCTCCTGCGCGGCGCGCTTCCACTTTTACGCGGGCATTCAGCCAGGGTTCGCTACGCGACGGCCTCTTTCGCGTTGCTGCTCATGCTGGCGCTTCCGCTGGTCACACTTGTTCATCTCAGCCAGCCGCCTCAGAGCGCAGGCATTGACGAGACTGTGACGGTTGCGACCGATAGCGCGCCGGGAGTTGCGCCAGCCGAACCGTCAGAAGCTCACTCAGGCACACAGTTGACGGTCGCTCCAAACGCTTCGGCGCTGGATGCGTCCATGCCTTTACAGGACGGGGTTGAATACTTGTTCGCGCATCTACTGCCCTGGCTGGTCCTCGCATGGCTGGGAGGGGTCTTGATTCTCTCCATACGTCTCCTGGGCGGGTGGCGGCACGCGCAGAGGATCAGGAAGCACCACATGAGGCCCATGCCGGAGCGATGGCATGAAGCTATGACCCGCCTCGCACGAAAAATGGGAGTCAAGAGCCCCGTGTTGCTTTACGAATCGCTGCTGGTTGAGGTGCCGACCGTCATCGGATGGCTGCGCCCGGTCATACTCGTCCCGGCGAGCGCGCTTGTCGGCTTGAGCCCATGGCACCTGGAGGCGCTTCTGGCTCATGAGCTGGCGCACGTCAGGCGTCACGATTACCTCGTCAACCTGCTGCAAAGCGCGACGGAGATTCTGCTGTTCTACCACCCAGCGACGTGGTGGGTCTCAAGACAGGTTCGCATAGAGCGTGAGAATGATTGCGACGACCGGGCTGTGAGAGCTACGGGTGACGTGCTCATTTACGCGCGGGCGCTCGCGGAGATTGAAAGCCTTCGCAGCAGTAGCAGCCCCGCACGCGAACAGCTTGTCATGGCTGCTGATGGCGGCTCGCTGCTCATGCGTATACGTCGTCTCGTCGCCGCTCCCGAACAAACGCGCCGCTCTTCGCCCTTGCTCATTGCGGTTGCCTTCGCGGTGACCTTCTTCGCCCTCACGGTTGGCGCGCGCACGATTCTTTCAATGAACGTCGAAATGCCCGGGCAACTGGCTGAAGGAATCATGGAGCCTCTGGCGATCAGTGCAGGGAACGATAGTCAGCCGACACCTCTCGCAACGGATCAAGCGCCGCAGAGCGAAGTGGCGAACTTGATCGCACGCGACGAGACGGGTAATGAGGACGCGGAAGTGCGTCGTGTGGCGACGGCTGCGCTCGGCAAACACGCGGGCACTGTGATCGTGATGGAGCCTCGGACGGGGCGCGTCTATACAATCGTGAACCAGGAATGGGCGTTGCGGCGCGGCTGGAATCCGGCCTCGACGATCAAGCTGGTGACGGGGCTGGCGGGCGTCGAAGAAAAGCTGGTTGATCCGGGCGCACGGCTACGCTTTTCGTCCAAATCCATCCCGCTCAATCTGAGTGAAGCGCTGGCCGAGTCAAATAGCGATTACTTTCAGTTCATCGGCAGGCGTGTCGGGTTCGAGCTCCTCATGGATTACGCGCGGCGGCTGGGCCTTGGCGAGCG
>JADMIO010838958.1_pt1 | contig 25165 bp, 23 predicted proteins | sample 8958161 | NCBI WGS metagenome assembly JADMIO01 (sample SAMN16585339, study PRJNA669376) | soil metagenome | isolation source: Crop rotation soil | place: USA: Cullars Rotation, Alabama | collected 2011
CTTTCCCATCGCCGGCTCGCCCGCCTCGACCACGAAGGGCTCGCTGCGGGACGTGTCCTCGTGGTTCGCCGCGAAGAAGTCCCGGATCGTCGTGCGGTTGTGCGCGCCGTGGATCCAGCGGTTCCGGGCGCGGAACTGGAACGTGGCGATCGACGGATCCGCCTTGATCGCGTCGAGCGTCCCGAACAGGACACTCGTATCGACCCCGTTCCGGACCGCCGCATCAGCGGTGGTGCTCATGTGGTGCCTCCTTGTCGCTGTCATCGCCGTGCAGGCTCGCGGGCGACGACAACAAGGCGGCAACCAGCCGGCAACAGGGAACCTGCGCCGGCGGCTGGCATACTGAGCGCGCTTGCCCTCTTAGCTCAGTTGGTAGAGCACCTCCATGGTAAGGAGGGGGTCGACGGTTCGAGTCCGTCAGAGGGCTTCCGACGATTTGCAGCAACTTTGCGTGCACGGCGACTGCGATCTCCAACTGCCGCACGGCGCTGAGGGAACTCTGAGGGAACACGGCGCGCACGCGCCTCGCGAATGACCTCCTCCGCCGACCTTTTCTCGGCGCCCTCGAGCTCCTCGATCACGTGGCCTGGGGGCGAGGCGTCGGTCGTCGACCGAATCTGAGTCGAGCACGCTCGAGCGCCTCACCTCGGACTGGGGCACTCCGGATTCGGTTTCTCTCTACCTTCAGCGACTACGTCGTCGCCGCGCCGCCACCGAACAGTTAGGACAGCCAGCTCAACCTCTGCTGCCACGGCTGCAGCTAATCCACCCCGCGCGAGCAAGTTATAGGTGAAGGGCACGCCCTCGATCGCGCCCTTCACACTCTTGCTCCCGCACTAGCGAACAAGAGTGATGACTTCGCAGCGCAAGTGACACCACCCCGATGACCAACGTGGCCACCGTTAGAAGAACAAGCACGATCCGCTCCACCTCCCGCAATACCGGCCAGCCTGATTGCTGACTGGGAGGAATCGACTTCCTCACCTATCACGGGCGCGGTGTCCGAAGAAAGTAAGGACTCGGGCTCAGTGTCCAGGCGGGGGTCTCACGAATCCAACTAAACAGGATTCCGCCCGTGCGACTCTACGGGTAAGTGAGGGCGAACGCGGCGACCACAGATCAGCTCGAGCAGCTCTACCGGGCACGCTTCGAGACCTTCCTCAGAGTGGCGTCTGCGATCATCCGCGATCCGGACGCTGGGCGCGACGCGGTCCAGTCGGCCTTCGTTCTGGCCGTCCGCAACCGTCGGTCGTACCGCGGCGCTGGCGACCTTGATGCCTGGGTATGGACGATCGTCGTGCGCGAGGCGCGGCGGCTCGCACAAGCGGAACGCCCCCTCGCGCTTGACCACCTTCCAGAGGAGCTCGCAACAGATCCCACGAGCAACGGCCACGGCGACGCGGAGTGGCTCGGTATTCGCCGCTACATCGCTTCTCTTCCGGAGCGTCAGCGCGAAGCGGTCTTCCTTCGCTACTTCGCTGATCTCGACTACCGAACGATCGCGCGCGTCCTCGAGATCGAGCCGGGGACCGTGTCAGCGACTTTGAGCGCCGCGCACCAGACGCTGCGCAAACGATTGGAGGCACGAACGTCATGACCGACGCTGACGTCGCAATCACGTCCGTTCTCGAACAGCTCTTCCCAGCGCGCGGCGAGCCGGACTGGAACGAGGTCATCGCGGCTGCGGGTGTGCACACAAGTCCGCGCAGGCGCGGCCCACTTGCGCTCGCTATCGCGCTTGCCGCGCTCGTCGCGGTCACGATCGTCACGCCGCTCGGCGCCGAGATCGTCCACGGGCTCGGCGGATTCTCGAATTGGATCACCGGCGAACCCGGCCAGCCGGCGCCCACGAGCGATCAGCAGCACTTCGCAGAGGCCAACAGCCACTCGTGGCTCGGGTTCACGAAGGGGACGCAGCTCCGCCGTCTGATTACGACCCACACAGGCAATACGACCATCACTCTCGATGGCTTCCGGAGCGGCACGAGCGAGTTCTGCCTTCGCTTGTCTGTGACCGGGAAGTCGACGACGGGGACCCTCGAGTGCGCGCCCATCGCCGATCTGAAGCGGCAAGACTCGCCGGTGCGAGTCCTTATCGCCGATCGCCCGATCGGAAAGGGTACGAAGACCGTCTGGTACGGCCTCGATCGCATCCACTCGGCCAACCTCCAGATCACCGCCGGCATCGCTGCCGACTCCGTGCGCGCGGTCGTCCTCACCGACAATCACGGCCGGCACGTGGTCCCGGTGCGGTCGAACGCCTTCCTCTATGTGGCTACCGATCCTGAGGTCGGCCAGCGCGTGAAGACCGTGTCTGCGGAGACGAAGACCGGGCTCGTGTCAGTGCCGTTCGTTTCGACGCCGTTCGCGTTCGGCGGCATGCAGCCTCCCCAAAACGCGCCGGCGGTGAAGGTTGCAGCGCCCGCACGCAACGGCCACGTTTCATGGCTCGAGCAGCACGTGCCGCGCGGCCAGCCACTCTCTGTCCTTCCGGCGCGCATTCGCTCTTACCTTCTCGGTTACCGCGGGGGTGGACCGCGCTCAAGAATCCTCTTCGGCCGCGTTCTCACTCCAGACCTCAGCCAGCCTCTTCGAGTTGTCGTGACTCTGAACGCGAGCCGACATGTCGGCCGCCCGGCCGGAATCTGCACTGCAATTGTCACCAAGGGTGGAGGCGGCGGTGGCTGCGCCCCCTACCCACAGACATTCGCGACGACTCCGTTCAACTTCACCACCTCCGGCGGCGGATCGGGGCAATTCAACGAAGTAGACGGAGTCGCCTCAGACGCCGTAGCGAAAATCACCGTCTTGCTGGCGAACGGGCAATCGCTGCCGGTCGCGCTGCGGGACAATGCGTTCGCGGCTGCGGTTCCCGTCGCGCATCTTCCCGCTCGGCTCGTCGCATACGACGCGCACGGAACGATCATCGGTGCGAGCGAATCGATCGGCGGCTTCGGCGGCAGCGGACCGAACATGGCTCCCGGCAAGGCGAAAGAACTCCTCGCGGTGAGGGGCCAAGCAGGCGCACACGCCGAGCTCTATGTCGGCCCCGCCACCGGCGGCGGTGAATGCATGTACGTCAAGACCTATATCGACAAGCACGCCGGCGGTGTGATGGAGGGTTGTCACCCCGCAGCCTGGCAAGGCGGCCCAGTGCAGCTCGGCACAGAGTGGCAGTTCGTCTCCGGGCGCGTCAGGTCAGACATCACGACTGTGCGGCTCGAGTACGCCGGCGGTGGCTCGACGACCGCCCACCCCACGCGTGGCTACGTCTTGACAGTGATGCCGCCGCAGCACCTCGCACGCACTCGCAGGCTAGTCCGCATCGTCGGCCTCAGCAGCTCTGGGAAGACCGTCGGCGTTCAGAACCTTCCTGTTCCGAAGAGCCGGCGTGGTCCGTGATCGTTGCGAGGGACTTCAGCATCGGACCGCATGCGTATAGGTAGCGATGCGTGCCCCCGCCACGATTCTCGTTGCCCTCGCGCTCTCGACGACGGCGAGTGCTGCGAGTCATGGCCGGATCATCACGGCTCACGGCGTTCTCCTCGTCGCCTCGGCTGGATGGCACCAGGTGCCTTCGGCCGGTGATCGTCCCGTAATCGATCCCAAGACGCTTCTCGTTGTCGGCACACAAGGCGTGCGTCCGCGGACGTCGCAGTGCCAGATCGCGGCCTACTCGGTTCCAGCAGATGGCGCGGTCGTTGTCATCGTCGGCTGGAAGACTGCGACCTCCGGCGGCGGCCTTCTCAAACCCGGCCGTGCGCCACTTGCAGCGTTGCGGTCAGTGCGCCGGCCGAGCTTCGAGTGCTTCAACGGCCGCGGCGCCGTCGCGCAAGTCGCCCTCGGCGGCAAGGCGTACCAGGTCAACGTGATGGTTGGCGACCGTGCCACAGCGAGAGAGATCGCCGACGCGCTGGCCGTCGCACGCTCCTTCAACCTCGCGCACTAACGCGTCGGGGCTGCACGCTGTATCAACTTCGCAATCGGCTACCGCCGCAGGCACTTCGCCCGCGGCGGCCAGGCTCCTCGGCTCTCACAGAAGCGCATTGCGATTCCATCGCTCGCGCCTCCGAGCTGATGCGTCGCACGGTCGAAGCTGACGCGGACAACCCGACCGCGGGGCAGGCTGGCGTTGCTTGGGGCGCTGCACGCGCCGCAAATGACAACGTGATCGAACTCGAAAACCACGGCGATCTTGCGCGGATAAGCAAGGTAGATCGTGCGGACAGGCCGCGCTCCACCAAAGACACGCTGCAGCGTGCGCTGCTCAGCTGCTCGCAGCCACAGCGGCTCCGTCGTCGGCTTGGAAGGACCGGCGCCAGCGACCGCCGCGAAGACAGCCAGCACGCCAGCAACGAGCAGTCCGGTCAGAGTTCTCTTGCCGGTCGACATCTCTCAGACGCTACGACGCAGATGTGAAGAACCATCGCTCGTGTCAGGACGCGAGGTTCTCGATCAGCGCGATCACCTCGTCGGGGCGGTAGCCCTGGTGACGGGCGAAGTCCAGCATCTCACGGGTCTTGCTGATCATGGCGCCGGACTGAGGTGTGCCCGCGACGGTGACGCCGGGGCCGCGGCGGAACTCGAGCAGTCCTTTTTAACGAAGAGCTCATTGCTTCCGACTCGGAGGCGTTGATCGCCGAGGCCCGGCGCCGCCAACGCAGGCGGCGGCGGCTGATCGCTCTGATCGCTGCGGCCGCAGCAGCAATCGGCGTTACTGCCTTCCTCCTGGCCGGGAACTCGAGGACGTCGTCGTCCGAGACGGGTGCCGGCGCTGGCGCCGAAAACCGTCGACGCTGCAACTGCATCTGCGTGGTTTCGGAACGCCGCTGCCGACACACGACCAAGGACCGTGCCCTCAAGGCCGAACGTCGATTGAGATCCAACCGAGCGGTTCGGTGATCGGCTGCGTGCTGACGATCCGCAATTGGGATGCGCCGAACTACCGCGTCAAGAAGATCACGCAGACCGCACGCGAGACCTACCACCTCACAGGCGGCACCATTGTCACGCTGGAGGCGCAAACGATTCACTTCGCCCGCGACCAGCACCACACGACGGCCATTTTCAGCGGACGGGTGATTGGGGGTAGCGGTCGCTTCGTCGCGCACCGCGGCACGATCGAGGGCGGCTGCCCCGGCGTCGACGGCCGCAGCGCTGGTCGGATCGGGCTGCTTCTCATCACGCTCCTGACGATCCTCAACAACTCGGGCAATGGAAGCGCGTTCGGTTACGCGTTCTTCCCGGCCATGCTGTCGCTTGTCGTGTGGACGGTCGCCACAAGCCTGGCGCAATACCGCGCGATCGCGACTTAGGTGCTTTGACAAGTAGGGAGGCGGCGCTTCGGCCGCCTCCCTCACTCACCTCAAAGTGCCCTTGTGCGCCGCCGTCCAGCCCGCGCGGGTGGCGACGCACAAGCGTTGAGTGCTTTCTCTAAGCGGTAGCGGGCGTGGCCGCGGGTTCGCTGCGGATGGGCGAAGCCTCGACGCGGAGAAGCCGCGCCGGACGTGCGGGCAGCCACCAGTTCCACCGGCCAAGGATCGCGACGAGCGCGGGCGCAAGCAGGCCGCGGATGATCGTTGCGTCGATCAGGATCCCTCCGCCGAGGGCCGTGGCGAACATCTTCGCCTCGGTGCCCGGCTGAGAGGCGAACGCGACGAAGGCAAGCCCGAGGATCAGCGCTGCGCTCGTCACGAGCCGACCGGTGCGACCGATTCCCTCGACGACCGACGCGGGCGTCGACTTCGTGCGGTCGTAGGCCTCGCGCATCCGACTGATGATGAACACCTGGTAGTCCATCGAGATCCCGAACAGGAAGGCGAAGATCACGATCGGCATTTCGACGTTGATCGCTCGCGTCGGTTCGATTCCCCAGATGCCGGAGCCGTAGCCGTGCTGAAAGACGAGCACGAGCAATCCCCACGCCGCCGCAACCGAGAGCAGGTTGAGGAGGACTGCCTTGAGCGGAAGGAGGAGCGACCGGAACGCGCGCGCCAGAAGCAGGAATGTGAAGCCGGAGATCAGCAAGATCAGGAGCGGGAAGTTGCTGTAGACGGCATCGAGAAAGTCCGCTCCCTGTGCGGCCTCGCCTCCGATCGTGACTTGTCCCGAGACGGTTGTTCCGCGGAGCCGTCCGAGCGTGGCGCGGCCTGCCGGTGAGTTGCCGTCCTCGGTCGGGATGACCGTGACAAGGGCGTTTCCGTTCTTGTGCCATGCAATGGGTGCGACCGCAGCGCGAACACCGTCGACTGTCGCAAACGTCTTGGCGATCGCGGCGGGATCGCCCGAGGTCACCAGCGCGTCGAAGGGTGAGAGTGGGCCGGTGCCAATGCCCGACCGGCTGAGGTTGTCGAGCGCGATTCGTGCGGGGCCGCGTTGTGCGAGTGAGTTTGCGCGGGGGTTGCCGAACTGGATCGTCGACGCGGCAAGGGCAAGCGCGCCAAGGATTGCGATCGACACGACCGCGGCGATCCAGCGGTGGCGAACGACGAGCCGCGCCCACAAAGACCATCCACGGCTCGGTCGAGCGTCGCGCTGGTTGCGCGGCCAATCAACCTTCGGGCCGACCGTCGCGAGCACGACCGGGAGCAACGTGACCGCGACGGCGACGCTGACGAGCGCGATCAGCAGTCCGGCGATTCCGATGCTGCGTAGTGCGGGGATCGGCACGACAAGCAGCGCCATCAGCGAGATACCAACCGTCGTGCCGCTGAAGACGACCGACGAGCCCGCGTGATGCATTGCGTTCTCGACTGCCTGGGCGTTCGTCGTGCCGGGCTGCTGCCGCTCTTCTCGCCAGCGGACGACGATCAGCAGCGCGTAGTCGATCGCGATCCCCAGGCCGATCAGCGCGACGAGGAACTGCACGATCACCGAGACACTCGTGACGATCGTCAGCGGCCAGATGAGGAGGAAGGTCGTCGGGATTGCGACGATCGCCATCAGCAGCGGGATGAACGCAGTGAAGGAGCGGAAGACGAACGCGAGCACGAGCAGCGCGCCGAGCGCTGCGAGCACCGTTCCGATCAGCACGCCTGTTCCGCTGCCACCTGTGTCGTTTCCGGTTGCGCGGAGTGCGTCGAGCCCTGTAACGCGCACCGGGGCGCCTCCGACGGTGGCACCGGCGAGCGCCTTCTCGGCAAGCCGCGCCTCAGGCTGGCCCTGGTCGACACCGCCACGTGCCTTGATGTAGACGAGCGCAAAGGTCGTCCGAGCATCCTTCGAGACGAACGCGCGGTCTCCAGTAGAAGCGTAGGAGGCGATGCGAGCCGCAGGAAGGGCTGCCCTGACTCGCGCGAGAGCACCGGCAAGTTCCTGCCGGACGTGTGGGGAGTCGACCGTCGTTCCTTTCGGCAGCTGGACAACGGGCACGAGCGGTGCGACATCGCCGCCGTTTCCGTAGGTGGCGGCGATCTGCTGATTGGTCTGGAAGCCTTCGCGGCCGGGGACGCTGAACTGCTGCGAAAGTGACTTTCCGGCGGGGCCGATCGCGGCGAAGGCCGCGATCGTGACAGCCATCCAGAAGCCGATGACCAGTCGCTTGTGACGGAGATTCCAGCGGGCTAGTGCGGGCATGGCCTGCCTTCCTTTTGCGTTTGCGTTCATTTCAAGTGCATCCCTTCGGGTTGCACTCGCAGCGTCGTTCGTGGAGCGATAGACCCGCAATCGGGGATGACCCCAAACCGTCCCTCGATATTTCTGAGGGGTGTTCCGTCTTTCGACGCGATTGCTGGGGCGAACAGGATGTGCTCCACGACGCCGAAACTGCGGCAGCCGATGCGTGCGGGCAACTTTCGTTGCCGTTTCCGGGAACGCGAGCTGTGATTAGTGCGTGTGGTGCGCGTCGCGAGGCGCAGCGCGAACGTGCATGCGCTTGCCGTGACTGCCGTGGACGCTCAGGATCTCGACCGGCTCGCCGTCAGCAGGGCCGAACCAGTGCGGCAGACTCGTGTCGAACTCCGCGACCTCACCTGACCCCATCGTGATGTCGTGCTCACCGAGAATGAGCCGCATCTGGCCGGAAAGCACGTAGAGCCACTCATACCCATCATGGGTGCGAAGGTTGCGCTCGCGCTCCGGCGGGATGACGACCTTCCATACTGCGAGTCCGCTCGACTGCTGCGTCAGCGGGAAGACAAGGCGGCCGTTGCGGGTGCGCGGCTTGAAGCGGATACGCGGATCGCCGACCTCAGGCGCACCAACCAGCTCGTCGAGCGGCACTTGGTAGACCTCGGCGAGCGGGAGCAGCAACTCAAGGCTCGGCTTTCGCTGGCCGCTCTCAAGGCGCGAGAGCGTGCTTTTCGAGATGCCGGTCTTCGCCGCCACGCTCGTCAAGGTGATGCTTCGGCGGGTGCGCAAACGCTTCAGGCGTGGGCCAACCTCCGCGAGGACATCGGGGATGGCTGACCCCTGCTCCATGGGCGCACGCTACGGATTCGTCCCAGGAATAGCAACGAATCTGGCGCACGCGCCGCGCATCCGGCAACGTGGTCGCCATGAGCAAGAACCGCTACGACGTAGTTGTAATCGGCGGCGGCGCTGCAGGACTCAGCGCGGCGCTCGTCCTTGGACGGGCTCGCCGCCGGGTTGCCATCATCGACGGTGGCGAACCGCGTAACGCACCCGCCGCACACATGCAGGGCTTCCTCTCCCGCGACGGGATGCCGCCCGCCGACCTTCTTGCTGCGGGCCGGGAGGAGGCGATCGGATACGGCGCCGAGTTCATCGCGGGCGACGTCCAGATAATCGAGCCCGGCTTCTCGATCACCCTGGCCGACGGCAAGACAGTCGAGGCGCGCAGAGTCTTGATTGCGACGGGGGCGGTGGATGAGCTTCCACCGATTGCTGGCGTTCGCGAGCGCTGGGGCAAGGACTTTCTCCACTGCCCCTACTGCCACGGCTGGGAAGTCCGCGACAAGGCGCTCGGAGTGCTCGCAACCGGCACCGGATCGGTCGAATACGCGCAGCTGATCCGCCAATGGTCGGACGACCTTGTCTTCTTTACGCACAGCTACGTCCTGACGGACGCGGACCGCGAGCAACTCGAAGCCCGGGGAATCCGCATAGTCGACGGCGAAGTTCGTGGGCTCGTCGTTGAGGACGACCGCCTCAAGGGTGTGGTGCTCGGTGACGGTCGAACCGTTGAGCGGGCCGCTCTCTTCATCCGACCGAAGATGCACCCACGCCTCAACGGCCTCATGGAACACCTGCCGTGCGAGATCGACGACCTTGGCTTCATCCGCGTCGACAGCGCCGGGCGGACGAGCGTCTCCGGCGTCTGGGCTGCCGGGAACGCTGCGAATCCCCGCGCCCAGGTCATCACGGCGGCGGGCGAAGGCTCGGCCGCCGGAATCTCAATTAACGCCGACCTCGTCGAGGAGGACGCGGGCAACGCAACGCGTGCAACCTTCACCGACGAAACGAACCAAGGCGAAACGGAGTAGAAATGATCGATGCAACTGAGCATCGCCCCCACGTCCCGCCGCCGAGCAAGCATCAGCTCGCGCTGATGATCTGGCTCTGCGTTTTTCCGACGCTCACGGTCATCAACTTGACCTTGGGTGACTGGCTTCGGTCGATGTCGCCGGTAACGCGAACGTTCGTGCTCGCGACGATCGCCGTGCCGATCGTGATCTACGGCTTGATGCCGTATCTGCATCGAGTGCGAGTTCGACTGCTTCGCGCACGCACGAATTAGCCGCAGACTGCCATCGCAAGCCGACCCCTTCGCGAAGCTACGCGTGCGCCACAGCCGCATGGGCAAGTGCGGATGGTGTGGCGCTACCGACGATCGCTGGCGCTTCGTTGATCAACGAGTCGTCGGTGAGGGCCTCGACCATGAATAGGGCGAAGTCGATTCGACGCGTTCGATTGCTTTCGAGGATGGGATCGCCGACGTGGCGACTCCAGACAGGCAGTCCCTGACTTTCACCTTCTTCAAGGTCGCTACCGCGCACGACCGTCCACCGTCGATCGCTCGCGAAGATGCGGTTCGTCGCCTCAACTTGGTCGTCAAGGTCGGCAAAGCGAGTGATGCGGCCAACGAACCCGAGGACCTTCACGATGGTGCGAAGCTTCAGCGTGTAACGATCCTGGTTGTCGCGCGTTATGTGCCAGCCACAGGAGAAGACGAGGCGCGCGTCGGGCGCCGCAAGGTCGAGCACCGCCTGCGCTGTCCCCGATGCGTAGTGATTCATGCCCCGGGGCGCGAGCACGACGAGGACACCGTCGCAACCGGCAACCGCCTTCTTGATCACCTCGCGGTCATCGGTGGCGCCGGCGTAGATGGAGATCTTGTCAACGAAATCCGCGAGCTTCGAAACGCTTTGCTCGCGGCAGACTGCGACGACTTCATAGCCCCGGTCGAGCGAGTGGCTCACCATGTAGCGCCCTAGCTTCCCGGAAGCTCCAACGATGCAGACCTTCATGTTTCTCTCCTCACTGCTCGGCCCGAGAATCTGCGCGGGCGCGGCGAGTGCGCCAAACAACGCACTCCCGCCGCTTGTCACCAGCCTGACCCTTTCTTCGTTCATTTACTAGTGCGATGCATCCTGGTGCGGGAGACGACCTCAGCGATCGTGCGGCTTGTCGTCCGCGCGAACGTCTTGTCTTCGAGAAGCGCCGCGTGTGTCGCACCTGCCACGGTGCGGTGTGTGTCAGCTGGCTCGGCGAAGAGTTGAACGCCCGTGCGGCGTCGCGTGCGCGAGGCGCAGCGAGCCGAAGCCACTCCGCAGCTCCATCCTTCCGAAGGCCGTGTTACGCCGGATAGAGGAGCGCGCGACGCGACCAGTTCGCTAGCGAGCGGCGCGCCCCGCGGAACGAAGAGACGACGACGATCGCGAGGAGCGCAGGGCAGGCCGCGGCGGGGCTTGACGGCGGTGGCGGAGGTGATGCTCGGTGCGATGGCTGTTGCACTCATGGATTTCACTCCCTCTTGACATTGGACACTGATGTCTGATTTATTAGATCAGACAGTAACGTCCAACTTGTAGGAGTCAAGTTGTGCATCACCACAAGCCCAAGCATCCAAAGCACGACGCAGGGAACGAAGGGCACGGCACCAAGGCAACGACGCATCGTTGGCTTCTGCCGGTTCTGCTCGTCGCTCAGTTGATGGTCATCCTCGACATCACCGCCGTGAACATCGCCCTGCCGCACATCGCGACGGATCTGCACATGAGCGGCTCGACGATGAGCTGGACGATCACGAGCTACTCGCTGATCTTCGGCAGCCTTCTGCTCTTCGGCGGTCGCGCAGCTGACCTGATCGGTCGCCGCCGGATGTTCCTCGCCGGTCTCGGCGTTTTCACCGCGTCCTCGTTCGCCTCGGCGATGGCGGGTAGCGCCACGATGCTGTTCGCCTCCCGCGCGGGACAGGGGCTCGGCGCCGCCATCCTTTCCCCGGCGGCACTCTCGATCGTCACCTCCGCGTTCCAGGGCTCGCAGCGTGCGAAGGCACTCTCGGCGTGGGCCGCAGTCGGCGGAGCGGGCGCAGCGATCGGCGTTCTCGTCGGCGGCGTGCTCACCCAGTTCACGGACTGGCGGACGATCTTCTACGTCAACCTGCCCGTCGCTGCAGTCCTGCTGTCTGCCTCGCTGAAGGTCGTCCCGGCCGACTCGCACAAGCCGCGCTGGGGCGGTCTTGACCTCGCAGGCGCAGCCCTCGCAACGACAAGCCTCGGTGCGATCGTCTACGGAATCACGCAGGCGCACTCCGCCGGGTGGACTTCGATTCAGACGCACGTCTGCGGGATCGGCGGTCTCGCCGGGCTCGTAGCGTTCGCGATCTACGAGCTGCACATCGACCAGCCGCTGCTGCGCGTCGAGCGGATCGGCGATCGCGCGATGGCTGGCGGTCTCGTCCTGATGCTCGCCGTCGCGAGCACGCTCTTCGGACTCTTCCTGCTCTGCTCGCTCTACCTTCAGAGCGTGCTCGGCTGGGGGCCGCTCACGACCGGGCTCGCCTTCGTCCCGCTCGCCCTCTCGGCCGGAATCGGCTCGCATGCCGCAGGCCACCTCATCACCAAGCACGGCGTCCGCGGCCCGCTTGCCGGAGCGTTCGCGGTCGCCGCCGTCGGCCTGTTCCTCCTCTCCCGCGTCGGCGCCAACGGCACCTACGTGACGGATGTCCTGCCGGGCATGTTGGTCGCCGGTGTGGCGCTTGGCGTCGCGACGGTGTCCGTCTCGATGGCGATCCTGACCGGCACCCGGCGGGAAGAGACGGGGATGATCTCCGGGCTCAACGCGACCGGCCATGAGATCGGGGGCACCCTCGGGATCGCGATCTTTTCGACGATCGCTGCCGGGAGCGGCGCGATTCTTGGCCCGCAGGCAGCTTCCGGCATCGGGAACGCGTTCCTGATCGCCGCTCTCGTGGCTAGCCTCGCCAGCGTGGCTGCCCTCGCGATTCTTCCTCGCGCCCAGCATTTCCTCGCGAAGCTGGCGCTCAATCCGCAGGCGATGCCTGTCCACTGACCTGATGCCAGGCACACAGAAGAAGATCTCGGCGTCTGCCCCGAAACGCCGCCGGGCGGACGCCGAGCGGAACATCGAAGCCATCACGACGGCCGCCCTGGAAGCGCTGGCGGAAGATCCCGATGTGAGCATGGCCGGGATCGCCCGCCGCGCCGGGGTCGTGCGAGCGACGATCTACATGCACTTCCCGACGCGTGAATCGCTACTCGACGCGGTGATGGAGCGCGCGACCTCCCAGGTGGCCGAGGCAACCCGCGCGGCCGAACCCGAGCGCGACGAACCGGCGGAAGCGCTGGAGCGAGTGCTGCTTGCGACCTGGCGCCAGCTCAGCCAGTTCCACAACATCCTTCAGATCAACATCAACCGGCTATCGGCGAAAGAACTGCACCGCCGCCACCTGCCAATCACGACGCAGATCGTCCCTCTTCTTGAGCGGGGCCGGGCCGAAGGAGTGTTCCGCAACGATGTCTCGGCTCTGTGGCTCATCGCCGTCGTGCGCGCGATCGTCCACGTCGCCAGCACCGAACTTCAGGCGGGTCGGCTCTCCGAATCCGAGGTGGAGCGAACGATGTTGACCACGGCGTTCGCTGCGATCAGCTGAGCGACGGCCTGCCGCGTCAACCAGCCACCAGACCAGACGGCGGTGTGTAATTGGTGGGCGGTTCCCCCGGGACGCTGGTGGACGCCCCCGGACACTCCTGGACGCGATCCAGGAAACAGGCGGTTTCGTAGGCCCTCCCGCGTCCTTGGTATTCGAGGATCCGCCGCCGCACATCGGGCAGCGCCCCGGTGCGATCTTGCAGCTCGCCCCATAGCGACACGTGACGCACCGGAACTGCGACAGCCGCTCGGCGGCTGCAACCGCCGATACGTGCTCGGTCGCGCCGAAGACGGCGCCGTTCGCCGACGGCGGCGCTACGCAGTTCAGCTCAGCCATGGCGCCAGGGTCTGGGAGATTTGCGTGCAGCCGCGCGGACGATGGAGACGCGCGCGAACACGCTTGTTGTCGACGACGACCAGAGCTGGGATCTCCTCGACCTTGAACCGCTGGACCAGCTGCGGGTGCTGATCGGCGTCTATGCGTCGCAGCCGGAATGCCTGGTGGTTGCGGCGGCGCTGCAGCACCTGCGCCAGGAAGCCCTCCGTCCGGCGCGAGCTCCCTGAGGTGGGCGAATAGAAGAAGAGAAGCTGCGGCCGATCGGAAGCGGTTTCCGCCACCGCCCGCCGGGTGGAATCGTGTGGGCTTGCAGGCACGTAGACCTCCTCGGTTCCTGTCTGAGCGAATCGGGGGCTCGTGCATCAGCCTCAATTGGACTGATCCCGCACCCGGCGACGTTCCGTCAGCGTTCGCACGTCCTGCGGCATCCGAACGCCGGCCTGTGTCTTCCCGCTCGGGCGATCAGTCCAAACCGGCAGCGACGCCGAGGGCATGCTGGATCTCAGCGAGCGGAGGCGCATCCGCCTGACGCTCTGGCGTCGTCTAGAGTGTCGAGGTCGGCGCTGACGCGGAGATTCCGTGTCGGGGTTGCAGACAAGCTGTGGAGCGCGACGTCTGTCCTGCGGGCAGCCTTCGAGCCCTTGCGGTGCAGGACTCCGCTTGGTGGCGCTCCACCCGCCCGACGTCGCCTTCGGACCCACCCCGGGGCGGTGTCAGTGAGGGCAATGTCAATGTCAATCCCACCAATCGATCGCGGGCGGCAGCTTTCTGCGATCTCGAACGCGATCACCCGGCTGCACCGCGACCACTACGGGCGAGGCGCGACGACCGTACGCACGATCATGCAACGCAACTACGTCATGTGTGTGCTCGAAGACATCTACACCCCGATCGAGCGAACACTGATCGACGCCGGCCGCGCAGACGCCGTACGCGAGACGCGCACCATCTTCCAGGACACGATGAAACCCCAGTTCGTCCAGATCGTCGAAAGCACGCTCGGGCGGAAGGTGCTCGCGTTCATGTCCCAAGTCTGCTTCGACCCCGACATGTCGGCCGAGATCTTCATCCTCGAACCGGAAGGAGACGACAGAGCGCCCGAAGCTGAGCCGCTTCCAGCCGCACGGGGCATGGAGGCCGATGCGGCCAGCGGCGCGTAACGGCCGAGCTCGGTGGGGCTCAGCCTCAGCGTCGTCGTGGGTCGAGCCGGATGGCGGCTTTCGCGCCCTCGCCGAATTTCTCCACCACGACGAATTCGTCGTGCCGCTCGACGACGCGCTCGACGTCCGCGACCTCGTGCCCCGGCCGGACGGCGAAGTGGGTCGGGAGGCGGCGGAGCTGCTCGTACTGGTCCCCTCGCAGGGCGATCCGCTCGTCGCACCGACCCGACCCGCACTCGCAAAGGATCGTCAGTTCGTCCGTGAGATCGAACCTCTCGGCAAGCTCCTCGATGCGGTCGTTGACCTCGCGGAACAGGGCCTGATGCCGGCCAATCTCGCGTGCTCGCCGATCCATCTCGTCTATCGGCTGCGCCACCGAACCCTCCTCTCGAACCGCGTCTGCTGATCCGAGGGCTCGTCGCCTACCGCCAAGGATAGGAGGCGCTACCCGCTTCGCCTCGAGCAGTGTCGGCGCCGGACATCGACGCCGTCACCCGGCAGCAAGAATATCACCGGTAACACAAGATTTCGAGCTACCCTGGAGGCTCACGAACGTCCGCCGGGTCGCTTCCTCCGCTCCTACCTCCTCTCGGACGCACACCCCCTCCGGGAGCGGGGTCAGCGAGTCCCCATGGCAATCGAAGCATCCGAACGGGGCCGGCAAGCGGCGTCGATCTCGAACGCGATCACCCGCCTGCACCGCGACCACTACGGCCGTGGGGCGACCACTGTCAGGACGATCATGCAACGCAACTACGTCGTCTGCTTCCTCGAGGACATCTACACCCCGGTCGAGCGAACACTGATCGAGGCCGGCCGTACCGAGGCCGTCCGACAGACACGCAACATCTTCCAAGACGCAATGGGTCCGAGATTCCGAGATGCGGTCGAGGATGCGACCGGCCGCACGGTGGTCGCCTTCATGTCACAGGTGCACTTCGACCCGGACATGGCCGCAGAAGTGTTCGTCCTCGAGCCACAGGGAGAAGACGGCACACCGGATAGCTGAGACGCAAACCCGCCGGAAAGCGGCGCCGCCGCCGAGCCCGAGAAGGACTGAAACCTGCGAAGGGCGGAAGACTGCCTCAGGTGGATCGCGGTTCAGTCGAGCTGCTTTGGCGCGCCTGCGACCTCGTTCGCAGCGGTTGGAGCCAACACGCCGACGCTCGCTCAGCCGACGGCATCGAAGTACGGCCCTGGGAGGACGCAGCCGCGGCTTGGTCGCTTCTTGGAGCGCTCGTCGCAGCCCTGGAGGAACACGCTGACCACGGGCGAGACCTACCGCTCGAGCATCTCGCCGCCGCGCTCAACGAGCTTGCCGAACGCATCGACGACGACTCGCTCACGAACTGGAACGACGAACCCGCACGAACACACGTCGACGTGATCGACATCCTCCAAGCCGCAGCTACCGGCGCCTCCGCCAAGCTCGGCAACGGGCGCTGACGCCGGAGACACCTCACCGCGAGAATGCACGTGCCTTTATTCAGTCGCTGATTCCGCCCGCAGGGTTCGTGATCCTCTCGACAACGACGTAACCAAGCTCCCGTCCGCCCTCTGTGACCTGCTCCTCGCCAGCGTTCTCATGCCCAGGGAGCAGAACGAACAGGCAGCCCTCCTCGCGCAGACGCGCGAACACCGCGAGCCTCAACATCACCGTGCCAAGACAACGCGCATCGCCGCATTCGCACACAAACGGCACGCGCTGATCGTCCTCGAACTTCAGGCGTAGCGCGGACGCGCAAATGCGATCGTTGGCCGCACGGCCAGCCGCACTCCGCTCAGCGATCGCGGCCGTAATTCCCACAGTCACGAAGTCTTTCCCGATCGATCCCACCCCAACCGCCGCAAGGGCCTTGGGTCGCGTCACCTTGCCCTGTGAGCTGGAGCGCCGTCACGGCCCTGCAGGCATCGGCACCAGGTCGGGCGTCTCTTCGTCGGTTCGCGCGGCGTCGAGGCCGTGGTACTCGCGGAGCAGCGTCCCCTCGCGTTCCTTGCCAGGGAAGAAGCAGAAGACCACAACCCCACCGACGAGCACGGCGACGATTCCGGCGAGGTAGGCCCAGTGGTCGCCCTGGAGGAACGACGTCTTCGCGGCGGCGACGATCGTGTCCTGAGCCGACGGCGGGTACTGCTGCGCGATCGCCTCGGCGCCGGCGAACGACTTCGTGAGCTGGTTCTGGACGCTGTCGCTGACGTTCTCGCCGGACGCGCTGATCGCGGCGCCCGCGGCCGCGGCGTAGCCGGCGGTGAGGAGGGCACCGAAGATCGACTGCATGACCGCGCCGCCGAGGTCGCGCTGCAGGTCGGCGGTGCCCGAGGCCATGCCGGCGCGCCGGACGGGCACCGAGCCGGTCAGCGAGTGTGAGGCGGGCGTGCCGGCCAGGCCGACGCCGATGCCCATGAACGCGTAGCCGAGACCCACCTTCCAGTAGGCGATGTTCTCCTTCCAGAGCAGCAGCATCGTGAGGAAGCCGAACAGGCAGAAGACGTAGCCGAAGAGCAGCGTGAACCGCGCCCCACGCGCGTCGACGATCTTGGCGGAGCGCGGTGCGACCAGCACCATGCAGACGGCGGCGGGAAGGATCGCGAGGCCCGCCTGGAGGGTCGAGTAGCCGAGCACGTTCTGCAGGAACTGCTGGCCGATGAACATCGCTCCCATGAGCGAGCCGAAGACGATGATGCCGGCGCAGGCGGCGACCCAGAATGTGCGGCGACTCGCCACATGCAGGTCGTAGAGGGGATTGCTTGCGCGCCGCTGTCGGAAGTAGAAGGCGATGAGCGCCGCGGCCGCGAGAAGGGCGAGGCCGACCGTCAAGGCGCCCTTGTTCGGCACGGGCGCGAAGTTGATCGAGAGGATGAGGCCGCCCACGAGCACGACCGAGAGGACCCCGCCGAGGTTGTCCACCGGCCCGGTCGTCTCGTTCACGTGCGCGGGCACAAGGAACCAGGCCATTGCGATCGCGACGATCGCGAGCGGGAGGGTGATCAGAAACACGGATCCCCACCAGAAGTGCTCGAGCAGGAGGCCGGACAGCAGCGGGCCGAGCGCAGCGATCGCACCGCCGGTACCCGACCAGAGCGCGATCGACGTCGTCCGCGCCGGGCCCGACCAGAGCGCAGTGATCAGCGCGAGCGTCGTCGGATAGGCCATCCCCGCTGCGAGCCCGCCTCCGAGTCGGGCGAGAAAGAGCACTGTGTCGGACGGTGCATACGCGGCGAGGAGCGACATGGGAACGGCGAGCACCGTCCCGGCGAGGAGGAGGAGTCTGCGCCCGTACCGATCGCCGAGGGCGCCGAGCCAGAGCACCGAGCAGGCGAGGCCGAGCGAATAGCCGACCGCGATCAGGTCGAGCGCCGTCTGGCCCGAGTCGAAGTGCTGGCCGATCGACGGAAGCGCAACGTTCGCGACCGACAGGTTCAGGTTGGCGACGGCGGCGACAGCGATCAGCGACGCGAGGACGAGCCCGGCGCGGGCCGGTGCGTCTGCATCTCCGTTTGTGCGTTCCCCAGCACCCATCTCCGCACGGTCGTTCAGGTCGTGGCCTGTTGACTGCGTGGCTGATCGGTTCGCGTGTGCAGCAGCTCGGCGGGTGAACCGATCTCCTCGCCTGTAACACGCGCGCGGAAGACGTAGTACGTCCAGCCCTGGTAGACGAGCACGATCGGCAGCAGGATCAGGGCGACCACTGTCAGCACCGCCAGCGTGTAGTGCGCGGACGACGCGTTCGAGACGGTGAGGCTGTTGGAGAAGTTCGGCTGCGACACCATCACGCGCGGGTAGAGGCTCGTGAAGATCGTCGCGACGAGGCTCAGCGTGCCGACGGCGCTCGCCGCGAAGGCGAGCCCGTTCCGACCGGCATAGACGAGCGCGACGGCGGCGGCGAATCCTGCGACGGCGACCACGGCCGGCAGGATCGGCGGGAACACGTCCTTGTCGTTGCGGTCGACCGCAACGACGACCGTCCAGATCACGTACGCGGCGCCGACCACGACCGCAGGTGGGGCGAGTGACCGCGCGGCGCGCCCCGCGCGCTCGCAGAGATCGCCCGCCGTTCGCAGCGTCAGGTAGTTGGCGCCGTGGAAGGCGAACACGAGCACGAACACGATCCCGCCGGCGACGCTGTACCAGGTGAAGAGATCCCAGAACGTTCCGGTGTAGCTGTGATCCGTGGCGAGCGGGACGCCGTGGAGGAGGCTCGAGAGCGCGACGCCCCAGATGAACGGGATCCCGAAGCTGCCGACCGCGTTCGCGAACAGCCAGACGTGCCGCCAGCGCGTCCCTTCGCCCTTCTCGCGCCATTCGAACGAGACCACGCGAACGATCAGGAGGAAGAGGATGAGCAGGAGCGCGAGGTAGAAACCGGAGAACATCGTCGCGTACCACACCGGGAACGCCGCGAACGTCGCGCCGCCGGCGACCACCAGCCAGACCTCGTTGCCGTCCCAGACAGGCCCGATCGACTCGAACATCTGCCCCCGCTCGCTCTCGTCACGCGGGAGGAACGGCAACAGCATCCCGACGCCGAAGTCGAAGCCCTCGAGCACGAGATACCCGCTCCAGAGAAACACGACTGCGCAGAACCAGAAGATCTGCAGGTCCATCAGAAGGTCACCGCCGGTTGCGGCACGTCCTCCAGCGCGACCGGGCGCTCGGGCCGCGCGTAGCGGCGCATCAGCACGAAGTCGACGATGCCGAGAACGACGTACAGGGTGATGAACATCGTCAGGCTGATCGCGAGCCACGTCGTGCTCACGTTCGGCGAATTCGCCTTGCTCGTCAGCAACAGGCCCTGGACGATCCACGGCTGGCGTCCCATCTCGGTGAGGAGCCAGCCCGCCGTCGCAGCGATGTAGGGGAACGCGATCGCAGCGATCGCGAGGCGCTGGAACCAGTGTGCCGTCAGGAGCTTGCGCTTCCAGAAGAGCCACGCACCGACAGCGGCGACGAGGAACATGAGCACGCCCATGTACGCCATCACGCGCATCGACCAGTAGACGACGCGCACGTTCGGCATGTAGTCGCCGGGACCGTACTTCCGGCGCTCCTGCTCCTGGAGCTGGTTGAGACCCTGGACCTTGCCGCTGAACGACCCGGTCGCCATGTAGGAGAGCACGCGCGGAATCGTGATCGAGAATCTCGGCGTCTCGTTGCTCGACGAGAAGCCGCCGATCTGGAACAGCGAGAAGCCGCATGGGTCACACGTGTTCCACTGCGCTTCCGAGGCCGCGATCTTCATGCTCTGCGCGCTCGTGACCGCCTCGCCGAACCGGTTCCCGACGATCAGCTGCAGCAGCGTCACCGGTACCGCCACGATCAGCGCGAGCTTCGCTGCCCTGGTGAACACGTCGACGTCGCGCCCGCGCAGGAAGTGCCAGCAGCAGATCCCGAGCATGATGATCGAGCCGAAGATCAGACCCGCCAGCATCGTGTGCAGGTACGCGCGCAACGCGAAGCCGTTCGAGAGCAGCGCCCACACGCTCGTCAGGTGCGCCTCGCCGTTCACGATCTTGTACCCGACCGGATGCTGCATCCACGAGTTGGCAACAAGGATGAAGTAGCCCGACAGCCACGTCCCGAGCACGGCGATCCACAGCGTCGCGAGATGAACGCGCGGAGGGAGTCGGTTCCAGCCGAAGATCCAGAGGCCGAGGAACGTCGACTCGAGCATGAACGCGGCGATTCCCTCGATGGCGAGCGGCGCGCCGAAGACGTTGCCGACGAACGTCGAGTAGACGGACCAGTTCATCCCGAACTCGAACTCCTGCACGAGCCCGGTCGCCACGCCGATTGCGAAGTTGATCAGGAACAGGGTCCCGAAGAAGCGCGTCAGCCGCAGCCACGACTCGTCCCCGGTCCGGTGCCAGAGCGTCTGCATGATCGCGACGAGCGGACCAAGTCCGAGCGTCAGCGGCACGAACAGGAAGTGGTAGATCGACGTGGTCGCGAACTGGAACCGGGCGAGATCGACGACGGTCGAGGCGATCACGCGCCGCTACCTGCTCTCGACCGTGAAGCGCCCTGAGCGCTGGTGCGTCAGACCTGCCCCGGCCCAGTCGACGAGCGCCTTCGCGCGGTCCTCGTTCGTCGGGAGGAGCGCCATGTGCACCGCCAGCCAGGCCAGCTGCGCCTTCCTGCCGGTCATCGTCCGCCCTCCGAGCATCTGCACGCACGCTGCACCGCGACCGATCGCCGCCATGGTGCCCTTGTCCTTGTAGGCGAACGGCCTCGTCTGCTTCCCGGCGACCAGGTTCGCGATCGTCTCGCCGGCGTGCTCGCCGGACTGGAGGGCGACCGAGCCGAGCTGCGGCAGGACCTGCTCGGTCTTCGGGTCGACGATCGCGGCGACGTCGCCGACGACGAAGACCTCCGGATGACCCGGCAGCGTCAGGTCGGCGCCGACACCGATGCGGTTGCCCCGCTCGAGCCGGAGGCCCAGCGACTGCACGACCGGATTGCCCTGCAGCCCGGCACCCCACACGAGCGTGTGAGCTCTGAGCTCCTCGCCGGACTTCAGCAGTACGCGGTTCGGCGAGACGGAGGCGACCATCGCACCGGTCCGGACGTCCACGTCTCGTTCGGTGAGCGTCCTGGTCGCGTACTCGCGGAGCTTGGGCTTGAACATCGAGAACAGCTCCGGCCCGGCCTCGGCGAGCGTGATGCGCGCGTCATCCTGTGAGATGCCCGGGTAGTCCTCGGCGAGGTCGGCGCGGTAGAGCTCCGCGACCGCCCCTGCCGTCTCGACACCTGTCGGGCCACCGCCGACGATGACGACGTTCAGCGCGCCGTCCGCGATCAGGCTCGGGTCGTGGTCAACGGCGTCCCAGCGTTCCAGCAGGTGGTCCTTGAGGCCGAGGGCGTTCGGCAGCGTGTACATCGGGAACGCGTGGTCGACCGCCCCGTCGGTGCCGAAGAAGTTGACCTCGGCGCCGAGACTGAAGACGAGGTAGTCGTAGGTGATCGGCTCGAGATCGTCGAAGCTGACCGTCCGCGCCTCGAGATCGACCGCGGACACGCTTGCGCGATGCACGACCGTGTTCTCCTGATGCCCCACGAGGTCACGGAGGGAGTGCCCGACCGCGGTCTCCTCCAGGAGTCCCGTCGCAAGCTGGTAGAGCAGCGGCTGGAAGGTGTGGTAGTCGTTGCGATCGACCAGCACGACCTCGGCGTCCGCATCCTCGAGCTCGTGCGCTGCGCCGACGCCCGCGAACCCTCCCCCGAGGATCAACACCCTCGGGCGAGCGCCGGCAGGTGCGGAACTGTCTTTCGAGCTGCCTCTGTCGTTGCTCATCGCTTCTCTCCTTTCACCGCCGACAACCAGATCCGACGCTCACGGCTGCGCCCCGGTCTGCTCGACCGTCAGGAGCTGCAGTGCGAGCTCGTCGAGGCGCTCGATGTATCCGTGGAGCTGGGCCTGGTCCACGATGTCGCCGGTCAGGACGGTGGTGCCGTCGATGCGTTGCATCTCCATGCCGTTGAACAGGTATGCGAACCGATCGTCGAGTTCACCCCGAACGACGATCCTGTACGCCGTTCCGCTGCCCATCGGCCCGAGCCTCGCTCAGAGATGGGTGAGACAGAGCCCCTCGTCGAACTTCACCTGGGTGAACGGCACACCGCCGTGTCACCTCACCCACGTATGCACGAGGCTCACCGACGTGGGCGTACCTCTTCAAGGAGCGTGAACGTGGCTGAGCAGACATCGACCATCACCGACTTTTCGAGCCTTGTGTCGGGGCAGCGCGAATACTTCAAGGCCGGCCACACCCGGCCCGCCGCCTGGCGGATCGAACAGCTGGAAGCGATCAAGCGGATGATCGACGAGTGCCGCGAGGACATGTACGAGGCCCTGTGGCACGACCTGCGGCGCAACAGGACCGACGCCGACCTGATGGACGTCGACTTCAACATCCGCGAGGCCGAGTACGCACTCGAGCACCTGCATGAATGGATGCAGCCGGAGCGGATCCACACGCCGCTCCTGATGGAGCCCGGCCACGTGCGGTTGCGCCGCGACCCGCTCGGAGTCACGCTGATCATCGGCGCCTGGAACGAGCCCTACATGCTGACGCTCGCCCCGCTCGTCGCGGCGATCGCGGCGGGGAACACGGCAGTGCTCAAGCCGTCGGAGATCGCCGAGGCAACGGCGCAGCAGACCGCCGACATGGTGCCCAAGTACCTCGATCCCGAAGCTGTCTCCGTCGTTCTGGGCGGCATCCCCGAGACAACCGCTCTGCTCGAGCAGAAGTGGGACTTGATCTTCTTCACCGGCAGCCCGCCCGTGGGCAAGATCGTTCACCAGGCAGCGGCGAAGAACCTGACGCCGGCCGTGCTCGAGCTCGGTGGCAAGAACCCGACGATCGTGCATTCGTCGGCGAACATCCGGAGTGCGGCACGGCGGATCGCGTACGGCCGCTACATGAACTCCGGGCACATCTGCACCGCACCGGATCACGTCCTTGTCTGGCCCGACGTCAAGGATGAGCTCGTCGCCGAGTTGAAGAACGCGATCACCGAGTTCTACGGCGACCAGCCGAAGGAGAGCCCCGACTACGGACGCGTGATCAACCGCCGGAACTTCGACCGTCTGGTCACGTTCCTCGACGACGGCACGGTCGCGGCGGGGGGAGAAAGCGATCCGGACGAGCTCTACATCGCGCCGACCGTCCTCGTGGACGTGCCTGTCGACGCGCAGATCATGCAGGAAGAGGTGTTCGGCCCGATCCTGCCCGTGCTCGAGATCGACTCCGTCGAATCGGTCGTCGATTGGGTGAACGAGCGGCCACGCCCTCTGGGTCTCTACGTCTTCACCGAGGACGAGGCCGTGGCAGAGCGCATTTTCGACTCCACGAACTCTGGCGACGCATGCGTGAACGACTGCGCGGTTCATCCCCTCGTCCCCGAGCTTCCGTTCGGCGGCGTCGGCAACTCCGGCATGGGCAAGTACCACGGCCGCTGGGGCTACGAGGCGTTCACGAATGCACGCGGCGTCCTCTACCACAGCGCCCGCATCGACCCGGGCGTCAAGTACCCGCCGTACAGCGAGCACAGCGGTGAACGCAAGCTCATGGAAAAGCTGCTCTAACGCATGACTGCTCGTTTGCGGCGGAAGGCGCTGCAGGGGGGCGTGACGCTGGCGGTTGCCGTGACAGCGTTCGGCGCTGTTCCGGGAAATGCGATACCTGCGACGCGCACGTCGCTGCATGGGACGATCGTCGTCGCGGGAAAGCCGCTCGCCTCGGCCGAGGTCACGCTCTACGGCGCCTCGCGCGACGGCGCCGCCGTGCTTGGCCGGGCGACGTCGGACGGCTCCGGGAAGTTCACGGTCTCCTACGAGCCGACCTCTGCCGGCGCGCTCTACGTCGACGCGACGCCCCCTGGGTCGAGCCGCCTCCGTCTGAGGGGGATCGTCGGCGTGGGGAGCGGCGGCGACCTGCAGCCGAGCATGCTGGGCAGCGTCACGGTCGACGAGCTGACCACGGTCGCGGCGGCATACGCGTTGGCCCAGTTCAGCCAGGCCGACGGAGTCGGCGGCCCGAGCCCGGGCCTTCAGAACGCCGCCGCGACGGCGTTCAACCTCGCCGACTCCGGAGACGGCGACGCCGGCGCGGTCGTGAAGAACGCCGACAACGGCAGCAAGAACGACACGCTCGCAACGCTGAGCACGCTCGCGAACCTCGTCTCGCTGTGTGCTCCCGGGGCGACCGTGCGCTGTGAAAGCTTGTTGCGACTCACGACGCCGCCCGGCGGATCGGCCCCTGCCGACACCACTGAGGCGATGGTCGACCTCGCCCGGAACCCGACGCTCGCACCGGCCGCGCTGTGGGCGCTGGCCCGGAAGGCGGCCGTCTACCAGCCGGTCCTCGAGACACCGCCGACCGCGTGGATCCTCGTGCTCCTCTACACCGACACGGACCTCTACGCCTCCGGACGGATCGCAATCGACGCGAAGGGGAATGTCTGGTCGAGCACCAACTGGCAGCCGGGAACACAGAACGGGAGCACCAGCATCAGCGTCCTCGACGCGGTGGGCCGGCCGACGCTGGGGAGCCCGATCGAGGGCGGCGGCATGAAAGGCGGTGCGTGGGGCGCCGCGATCGCCCCGGACGGCACCGTCTGGATGGGCAGCTTCGGCGGCGCGGCGTTGATCAAGTACTCCCCCACGGGCGCGATCCTCTCGCCCGACGGCGGGTACATGGAGGGCGGGCTCAATCATCCCCAGGGCATCGCCGTCGACCAGAAAGGGAACGTCTGGATCGCGAACAACTACGGTCCGGAGAGCGAGCCCGGCCAGGGGAACGTGGTCGTCTACCCGGGCGGCGATGCCTTGAAGGCGGTCGTCATCACCGGTGGGGGGCTGAACCATCCGTTCGCGGTTCAGATCGACGGCTACGGCCGCGCCTGGGTCACGAACGCAGGGCTCGCCGGGGCGAAGCTCGTCGGCACCCGCCTCGCTCCCCTCGTGGGCAAGTTCGGCGGCAGCGTCACCGTGATCGGCCCGGACTTCAAGCCGACGTCCTTCTCGCCGATCGAGGACGACTCGTTCAAGTGGCCGCTCGGTGTCTCCATCGACGCGCAGAACAACGCGTGGAT
>JADMIO011478694.1_pt1 | contig 25164 bp, 25 predicted proteins | sample 8958161 | NCBI WGS metagenome assembly JADMIO01 (sample SAMN16585339, study PRJNA669376) | soil metagenome | isolation source: Crop rotation soil | place: USA: Cullars Rotation, Alabama | collected 2011
GCCGCGACTTCAAGTCACGTGAATTCCAAGCTTCGGATCCCACTGTGCTGGAAAGCTGATCCATTTCCGCGACCATTCGAGGTAATCGTCGGCCTCGCGCCGATCATCGTACACGTCGTAGTCGTAGCCGATGTTGAACGGAGGGTCGGCAAAGGCCAGATCAACCGACCCGGCCGGCAATTTCTCCATCCCCTTGATGCAATCCCCGGCGCAAACTCCTCGCATCTCTTCCATGAGCCGTCCTTTCACTGCCTTTTCCTGTCGCAGCCTTCACGAAAGCTCGACTCCTGCTGGGACTATACTTTTCCAGCGGGCAAGGCGCAACTATACTCAACGCGTGCGAAAAACTCACTTACTCTTCGCGTCGCTCTTCGTGATTTCCGGGTGCACAACAGCCACTCTGGAAAGCACTTTGTCAGCGACGGGCGAAAAAGCGTTGGCCAAAGGAAGCTGGGCCTGGCACAGCGCGGGCCGGCTTTGGCCTGCCGGCGTCTGGCCCGCCGGAATCTGGGTGGCCGACTATGAGCAAGCCGAACAGCTCGCCTGCGAGTCGGGACGCGGCACGCTCTATCTCTTTACACAAAAAGACCTGACTCGCGAAGACGCCGTCCGCGATCTCCTCGAAGACCCGGCCGCCCGCGGCGTGGCCGCCGACTACATCCCCGCGATCCTCTTTCAGCGAAATGAATCCGATCGGCGCTTCGCCGACCAGTTCGGCGTCACCCGCGCCCCCACTGTCATCGTCGTCCATCCCGACGGAACTTATCACGGCACCCAGGGCAGCCTTACTCCCGAAAAACTGATCGCGTTTCTGGCTGCATCCTCCCCACCCGGCTCCGCGCCCACGCTCAATCCGCACGTCACTAGACAACATGGCTATGCGTGGATTCGCGATTGGGAAGCGGCAAAGCAAGCTTCGCAGTCGAGCGGCAAGCCGATCTTCGTCGTGCTGGAGCGGTGGATGTCACGCGACTGGGACGCACTGCAGCCGATGATCGAACGCCGCGAGGTCTACTCGCGAACCGCCAACATGGTGCACTGCCGCCCCTCCACCGCGTGGAGCACGGCCACCGGGGTTGCTTCGGAACTCGGCATCAACAATCTGCCCGCTATAGCGATTGTTCCTCCCGATGGCGGAGCTCCTTCGATTCTCGAACTCCCATCCTCTTATGAGTCGATCGTCCGCTTCGCCGACCAGGCGTCCGGCCGCACAGTTACCGAAGCCCAACCGTAGTATCAGTGCCGCGACTCTGAAGGAGCGGTGTTGGCAATCGTTACTCCGCGCGAACGACGTTCGCAGATCGCCAAAGGGGATGTCGTGATTTATCTCGACAACAACGCCACAACACAGCCGCTGCCCGAAGTTCAGGAAGCGATGGCCCAGGCTCAGCGGGAGCTTTACGGCAATCCGTCCAGCATTCATCAGTTCGGCCAGGTCGCCCGGCACTGCGTGGAAATCGCCCGAGCACAAGTCGCCAGACTTATTGGGGCCTCACCGAAGGAAATCGTTTTTACCAGCGGCGGAACGGAAAGCATCAATCTCGCCATTCGCGGAGCATTGCGAGTCCATCCAGGCCGCCGCCGAATTGTCACCACTGCCGTTGAACATTCCGCGGTTTTGCGAGTCGTCGAGCGGCTCGCCGGAGAAGCCTTCGACGTTCAGTACGTTGGCGTGGACCGTGAAGGCCGGATCAACGAAACCGAATTGGAGTCGAAGCTGACCGCTGACACCGCCCTCGTTTCCCTCCTGCACGCCAACAACGAAACCGGCGTCATCTGGGATGTAAAGCACCTGGCTGAACTGGCTGCAAAAAACGGCGCAATGATCCATATCGACGCCGTCCAAAGCGCCGGCAAAATTCCCATCGACGTCTCGCAATGGCCCGCTCACATGGTAAGCCTGTCCGCCCACAAGTTTCACGGCCCCAAGGGCGCCGGAGCACTCTACGTCCGTCGCCGCACGCGCATCGAGCCGCAAATCGTCGGCGGATCGCAGGAAAGCGAGCTTCGCGGCGGCACGGAGAACGTAGAAGGCATCATCGGCATGGGAATCGCCTCCGAGATCGCGACCAATGAGTGCCATGGAGTGGCACAGAAGGTGGGCACGCTTCGGGATGCGCTGGAGCAAGGAATCCTCTCCGCTATTCCCAACACGCACGTTCAGGGTGCAGCCGCACCGAGGATTTACAACACTTCGAATGTCTCTTTCGGGGGACTTCAAGCGGACGCAGTTCTGATGGTCCTGAGCGAAGCCGGAATCTGTGCATCGGCCGGGGCGGCCTGCAGCAGCGGCTCATTGGAGCCATCCCATGTCCTCAAGGCAATGAACCTCGATGACGCAGTCGCCCACGGCGCGGTGCGCTTCAGCCTGTCGCGGTTCAACACCCGCACCGAAATCGACGACCTCATCCGCGACCTGCCCGCGATTCTCGAACCCCTGACGGAGTTGGCGCGCCGGGCATCGCAATCGTCTGGCCGCTAAGGTGCCGTGGGCGGACACAGTTCCAACTGCGTTCCATTTGCATTCGGGTACGCGTTGACGCCGTTTAATAGGTCTACTTCACCCATGATGTCTGCAGGGGCGCAAAGATTGCTACGATCGATATCGCATTGGTGCAATTGCAAAGGCGGCACGTGCACTCCGTTGAGGTTGTCCACCAGGTCCAGAATGTCGCTGGGAACCGCCGCTCGACTCGAATTCACGTCGGCGGGAAGGAACCCGATGCATCGTTGCTGACCACTGATGTTGTGGCGAACGCAGGTCCAGTATCCCGGGTGAATCGGAACATCGAACTGAATCGTGGCCGTGTCCGCAACAATATCAACGCTTTCAATCGTTGGCGGCGCGGGCAGGACCGTTGCGGGAACGTGGGAAACGGTGAAATCTTCAGGCCCGTCCTCGGTCGAGCCGGCCAAACCGTCGAACTGGAGTTGGATCGATTGGAATCCTTGTCGCTGCGTGGGCTGGTTTGGTGGGAATGGGACGCGTGCATCGATCGTGCAATGTGCGGGACTGCTGGAAACTAGCTGGCGCACGGGGCAGGGATCTTCGCAGGTGGTATCGACGCCGCGGAAGTTGCCTCTGAGTCCGACGGTGCAAGTAAACGGACTTGTGATAGTGCATGTTCCATCATGCAGACAGCAGGCGCCAGATTGGGCACAAATTTCAACACTGCAAACCGTTCCATCGCCCTTGTAGTCGCCGTCGCATTCCGCCCGCGTAGTTCCGAAACAAAGCCCTCCCGTGCAGCAGGCGCCGATCGGTTGCGGGCATTTGTTCGGATCGCACGAAGTCGAATTTCCCTGATAAGCACCGGTGCAATCGGCCTCCAGGACAACCTGGCATTCGCCGCTGGGCATGCAGCAGGCCCCGGGCACTGGGCAGTTGTCCGACGTATTGCATGGCGTGCCGTCCGATGTGACGGACAATTCAATGGGGCCCGCTCCGTCGTATCCGCCGACGGAGACCTTATAGTTCTTTCCGGCCTGCGAACACCATGACACAACTGAAGCCCTTGATGCTGGACATGAATCGTCATCACCGGCAACGCAGTCCAATCCACAGTCACAGGCGACCTGAAGGATGGTGTCAATGTCGGTGCCCGGGTTGCAAGTGCTGGCCGTCAGCGTTTCTCCGTTACCGGTCACTTCGTACCAGAGGTCCTGGAGAGACGGATGCGTACCGCAGAAGCCATCGGAATCGTCCACCGCGTGAAGAGTGCTGGCCGTCACAGTATCGCCAACCGCCAATGGCTGGGCGACATCACAAGTATCGTTCGACGGCACCGCGCATGCCGGCGCCGCGCACGTGTTGCCGTCGGCGGATACGGAGAGTTCGATCGCACCATACTCACCATCGCTGTAGGCGCCGACGATCAGGTAATAAGTCCTTCCCGACTCGGCACACCAGGAAACGGTTGACTTGTAGAAGCTTCCATCGGGCAAATCGCAGCCGAGTTCGTTTGAATCATCGTTTCCGGTCATACAGGGAAGTGAACTGTCACACTCACAGAAAACCTGAATTCGTGTGTCTACGAGTGTTCCGCCGTTGCAGGTGGTAGCGGTCAGGGTCTGCCCATTGCCGACCACGCTGTACCAGACGCCGTGCGTGGGGGTGTCTATTGTGCTGCCGTCCACTTCGCATTCCGGCGTAACGTCGTCAGCGGCGCTAACGTTCGAAACCAGGGCACTGTCGCATATGGAAAGAGCCGTGGCCGTCTCACAGGAATCATTGGCAGGTGCCGTGCAGGGGTCGGGGATGCAGCTTCCCCCTTCCGTCCAGCTGCCGGCGCAGTCGGCTTCGGTCACTTCGCTTTGGCAATTGTCGTCGAGACAGCAGGAACCGATTGGTTGCGGGCAAAGGTTGGGGTCGCAGGAAGTAGAAGAACCCGCAAAGACGCCGCCATTGAGAATGCAAACCTCTTCATAGGTGACGAAGCACTGACCACTAGGCAGGCAGCAGGCTCCGAAATCAAAGCAGTGGGCTTGGTCGCACGTAAGTCCTGAATGAAATCGGTCCAAGAACCCAAGGCAATGATCCTCAGGGGCAAGCGTACATACGATGCTCTCATAGGAACAACAGGCGCCTACGGGCGGGCAAAGGTTGGGCTCGCAAGTGTAATCGCCCCGGTAGAAGCCGGTGCAGTCGCTCTCCAGGACAAACTGGCACTCGCCGCTGGAGAGACAGCATGCGCCCGGATTGGGGCAGGAATCCGACATTTCGCACGGCACTCCATCGGACGAAACGGACAACTCGAAGGTACCCGCGTCGGCCGAATAATCGCCGACGGAAAGCTTATATATCTTGCCTGGTTGCGAGCACCACGAGACTTCGGAAGCCCCGGTCGAAGCGCACCCTGAATCGTCGTTGCCGGCCACGCAACTCAGGCCGCAGTCGCACGCAACCTGAACAATCGTGTCGAGGCTCGTGCCCGCATTGCACGTGGTGGCCGTCAGCGTCTCTCCGTTGCCCGTCACTTCGTACCAAAGATCTTTATATGACGTATGATCCACGCAAAAACCGATGGAACTATCTTCTGCGAAGAGGGTATTTCTCGTTACGGTTCCCCCGACGGCCAGTGCTTCGGCCCCCTCACAGGTGTCATTTGGCGGAACTTGGCAGGAGGCGGCTTCGCAAGCATTGCCGTCCGCGGAGATGGTCAGCTCAATGGCCCCGAGGCTGAATTCGTCATACCCACCAACAATAACATAGTAGATTGTTCCCGCCCCGGCGCACCAGGAAGCCGTTGATTTGTAATAGAACCCGCCCGGTAGGTCGCACCCCGGTTCGTTCGAATCGTCATTTGCCGTGATGCAGGGTATGGATCCGCCGCATTCACAGAAAACCTGAATCCGGGTGTCAATCTCGGTGCCGGAATTGCACGTGGTCGCCGTGAGCGTCTGGCCGTTGCCGACGACACTGAACCAAACACCGGCATTGGGCGTCGAGCTCGCGTCACAACTCGGAGTGGAATCCTCATTGGCGTTTCGATGGAAATCAGCGCGCTGCCACCTATTTCAAGCGCAGTGGCCGTCTCGCATGTGTCGTTCGCGGGCAGAGCGCAGGGATCCGGAGTGCAAACGCCACCCTCCTCCCAACGTCCGGCACACTGGTCTTCAAATACGTCGGAGGTGCATTTTCCAGCGACGCAGCAGGAGCCAGTTGGCCCGAAGCAATCGGCGGTTTCGCAACTCATTCCTTCGTAGAAGTCTTCCGTGCAGTAGTCGCGAGGCACACTTTCGTTGCACGTGAAGTCCGGATAGGAGCAACAGGCGCCGACGGGTCCCGGGCAGGGGTCGGACGAGCATTCAACGTCACTAAAACACGCGATCCCGCCCTCGACTGAGCTCATACAATTGCTGCAGCTAGTCGAATTGAAACAGCTTCCGTCAGGCAGGCAGCAAGCTTGCGTTCCACCGGCGTGTAGCGCCATCGGCACGGCCCAAAGAAACGAGATGGAAATGAGAAGATGTACCTCTTGCCCCTCACACAATCCAAGCCCTAAGCCCCAAGCCACGACTTGGCGCAGTTGTAGCGCAGTCCAGCCATATTGAACAAGAAAACCGGCAGTAATTCAATGGACTGGGAACGGCGACGGCACTCAAATGTGTACTATTTAGCGCGTTCGAGGTAGGAACCCGTGCGCGTATCGATGGCAATCTTCTCGCCCGGCTCGATAAATGCAGGCACGCGAACCCGCGCGCCGGTCTCCAGCACCGCGTCTTTGGGCTGATTGGTCGCCGTCGAACCCTTCACCACCGGCGGAGTATCCGTCACCGTCAGAACCATCGTGTTGGGCAGCGTGAAAGAGATCATCGTGCCGTTGTAGATCTCGCACGTGACTTTCGTATTGGGAATGATGAATTGGGCCGCGTCGGCCACAATATCCGCACTCACCGGAAACTGATCGAACGTCTCCGTATCCATCACGATGAACTTATCGCCTTCCTTGTAGAGGTAGTCATACTCCTTGGACTCGACGAAAGGCACCTCGATGCGGTCGTCCACGCTGAACCGCACATCCGACATGTTCCCGCTCTTGAGGTTTTTCACCTTCGCCTGCATGTAGCTCCGTTTGTTGCCCTTGGCCACATGCTGACACTCGTGCACGACCCACAGATCGTTCTCGTAAAGAATGGTTTTACCTTTGCGTAGGTCCACTGCCTTGATCATGCCCGAAACTCCAAAGGCCGCGGCCCCAGGGGGGTGCGGCAGAAAATCCAAAATTACCGTAGACCAGCCATTGTGACATGGAGTCCGATATTGGTCAACCAAAACGCCGCTTCGCCGCAGGATAATGGAGGGCGCGGCACGGCCTGGCAGCTTCTTGCCCGCTCGATGCTTTCCAATTCCCTGAGTCGGGGCAAAAAAGAACCTCATCCCTGTTTCATCCAAGTCTCTTTTTTGCTATCCTGAACTCCGCGTATTTCCTTTCTTGGGGCGGGAAATATAGGGTAGCAGCACCAATGCAGGGATTTTACTACTGGGCCCTTTCCGGGTCCGGCATCCTCTTCGCGGGCGCCGTTTTGACCGGCTGGTGGCGGTACGCGCTGCGACCCTGGTGCATTTCGATCCGCAAGATGACGGTCCGTCGTCTGGGCCTGAAAGTCACCAATTGCCTCGACATCGACAGGGTTGATGCCATTCTCGAAAGCTTTTCGGGGGGGTTCAACCGGATGCTTACCTCTCCGCGCGAAATGGGTTGGCAAAAGTACTGCCAGGGGCAGTCGGCGTTTCTGCGCCCCTTCGCCGAAGAGGGCGCGGCCATGGGGTACACTCCGCGGCGCATGTTTCGCTATGACGCCGCCGATTTCGAAGCGCGCATCGTCAAGCCCCGACCCGAATATCGATACCTGTACTATGTCGGACTGGGCTTCTGGTCCGGCATGCGCAACCACAGCGCCGCGCACGTCCACCAGATTGTGGAGGGCCTCGATCCTCTGCACAATTTTCTTTGCTTTGATGGCTATGGCTTCAAGGTCGCGTTTTTTGATTATCCCAAAGATCCTAAGGCAATTCGCAAGCTGGACGCCTTCGAGGGTTATGCCCGCAATGCGGCCTATCAGGGCGCGGGCCGTGCGCTGCACTTTCTTTTCATGGGCAATCTGGACCTCGTGATCGAGCACACCGCCGCGCTGGGCGAGCACGCTCTGGATGCCGCCGCCGGCCTGGGGCTGGCCGCTTCGTTCATCAATCCCGACCGACTGGAGCGGGAATTCGAGTTGGGAAGGCGCCTGCCCGCCGATTGGCAGCCGCATTTCCACCTTGGGCTGTGTTTTGGCTTAAAGGCCCGCTCAATCAACGATCTCGATGATTTTGAACAAAACCTATTCCGTCTTCCGTTGCCGACGCAGGACGCCATTCGAGCTTCGATACGCGAATGCGATCGTATCGAGTTACTGATTCGCGCCGACGGGCAGCCTGATGGCTACCGTCGCTGGCGCGAGCGCGTAACCGATTGGATGACCGCCAACATCGAATTTCCGATGCAAAGGCAATTGACGACAGAGGCAACCAGGCAACAAGGCGACGAGGCAGCAAGGCAAGTTCGCGCAGATTCAATCGTCTCCCACCTTGGCCAGGGTGGCCAAAAGGGCATCGAACTCGGCCGTCCGTTGCCAGCAAAAAAGACAATGTAGGGTGGGCCGTGCTCACGATTCCCGGGGGGAGAGAGTTATGCAAAATTATGATTCCGCAAGAACTGAAATCCTCGACTGGCTCGCCGAAACCATCAAGGTGCCGGCCGGGCAGATCGACCTCACTCGCCCGCTCAACGAAATTGGTCTCGACTCACTCGACGCAGTCCACATGATCGCAACGGTAGAATCCATCATCCGCCAGGAACTCCCCGAAGACATCATCCGTCGCGTCACCTGCCTGAACGACATTTTCGCTCTTATGCGGAGCAAGATGATCGCTGCCTGACTGTACAAAAGTGTGAAAGAGAGAATTTCCCCCACCGATTTTGTTAGACTGATCGCATGTCCGGCGTCTTATTCGGACATAAACGCGTTGATTCGATCTTCGCGCCAATGAGCCAGAGTGGTCTTACGAGGGGACTGGGTTATGAAACTCCGACAACTGATTTGCGCCTCCGTATTGTTTTTCGCTGTCCAAAGCATCCTGATGGGCGAGCAACCTGAGGGATCCACTGCCGGCGTCGTCAGCGGAACCGGGTCGAACACCTGCGCGGGCGCAACCCTCGTCCAAGTCCCCGTCGGTCCAGTGGGTAACCCGCTCACCATGACGATTTTGGGCAATAACACTCCAGCAACCGGCCCGGACTGCCTTCCCGTTTTCGACATTGCTCGGCCCATTTGGTGGGAAGCGATTCAGATCACCCAGGCCGCGACGATCACCGTAGACCTTTGCGGAACCACTCCCGTTCAAGACCCTAGCTATCAAGTTCTGACTCGCGGATGCGGATTTCCCAATCAGTTCTGCACCGGACCGACTCCTCCCAACGAATCGGGACGCGGAGCACCCCATTGTGCCGATGGAAATGCCTGGGCCACATTTACAAATCTGCAACCTGGCATCTACCGGATTCCCATTTTTTCCGATTCCTCGGTATTGCAAAACGGCCGAGGACCCTACGTCGTGAACATCAGCGCGTCAGCCTGTCCGGGTTCGTGCTGCCACCTGAACGAGCACACCTGCGACGATTGCGCCGATCCAAACACCTGCAACGGCCCTGGAGACGAATTCCACTTTGGTCAAACATGTGCCCAGGTTGAATGCGCCGCCGTGATCGGACCGGATACGATTGTTGGTTTCGTCTGGGACTGCCGCCATTTAGGGCGCATCGGGCCAATCGGTTCGGGAACTGTGGCCATGTCCTGCAACACAACTGCCTGCAACAAGGGCGACATGCGCGGCGACTGGCTGGCCCTGCCCGACACCAATCACCCCGTCATCGGCGTCAATCTTTACCGCTCTGAATCCGTAGCGGGCGCCACCCATTTTGAGCAGATTGGCCAGGGCTGGCTCAAGCACGGTTTCGGATCGTCGAACGACGACGAGTGCGGATTTGGATGCACGCCTGGAGCCCCCTTCGAGCAGATTGGCGTAGGTTGCTCCGATACGTACAGCGGTTTGCAATTCGAATCATGCAACCTCGGTCCACGCTCGATGATCAATCCGTACACCGGCGTCATGCCCGGCGGGCCTGACTTGGGCCCCATGTTCGATTGTGGCCAGTTCACTTCCGACCCCACGAATTACCCGGCGAACGACCATCGGAACCATGTGCATTCACCAATCTCCCACAAGGTTCAGGTGCAAGAGTCCGACCTCCCCGCACCGAACCACGTAGATGCGCGCTATTTCGCCGAAGGTTTTTACATCGCCCCTCACGAATTCCTTCAGGGCAATGGCAACCAGAACAACAACGTGTCCCATGTGGAACTTTCGGTCTCGGGCCCGAATGGAAACGGGGAATACGATTACAACGAAGCGGGTCCGTATTTCAGCGAGTCGCCCGCGCTGGATGCCTGGACCGGGGCGTCGAAGTCGATGATTGAACCGGCGCCGCTTGCCGATGGCCGGGCCTTCGTGGCATGGGAGGTCACCGACCTGGGCGCCGGGCAGTGGCACTACGAATACGCGATCTACAACATGAACCTCGACGCGTCCATTGGCTCTTTGTGTGTCCCGCTCGCGCCCGGCGTGAACGTCTCCAACGTCGGCTTTCACGCGCCGCTCAACCACGCGCCCGAGTTGCACGCCGACACCTACAACAATGTCCCTTGGACGCCGACCATCACGGCCGACGCCATCCGCTGGGACACGGAATCATTCAGCACCAATCCCTCCGCCAACGCCGTACGCTTCGGAACGCTCTACAATTTCCGCTTCGACGCCAACCTTCCTCCGCAATCGGTCAGCGGCGTCGCCGGCCTCTTCAAAACCGGCGGCCTCAAAGCCGTCGCAACCCAAGGCCCCAGCCCCGCAAACCTTGAAGACAACAACTCGGACGGAATCCCCGACGTCTGCGAGCCCGCAATCCCATCCATGCCTGAGCCTGCGTCGTTCCCGCAGAGCAAAAGCCGATTCATTTCGTTCCGGGTTCCGTCATCGACGGTAGCCGGAGCGGCTGAAACCGCCCTCCGCGTCAAACTCGTTTCCTTGCACCATGTTGAGCCGCCCTACGCCGGAGGCCCAACTGTGCCATTCACGAGTTTTGAAGGCCAAGTGCGCTGGGTGGGCCCTCATACGACGTATGTGGAATGTCCTGCTTGCGGGGTGCCGGGCTTTATTGCTTCACTCCAATGCACGCCCTACTACCAGGATTGGAGCTCGATTGCTGCAATTTATGGGGGGTTCATCCCCAACCTGCATGTGACCGGTAGCGCCATAGTGCCCAGTTCCATCTACGAAGTCCAAAACGTGGCGGCAAGTTGCGCAGGGATCGAAGCCAGCTGTACTGCCGTCTCAGCGCCATTAACGATCAGCACGATCCGTTGGGCCGACGTCGCCGCACCGTTCAACCCGCCGAGCCTGACCGCGCAGCCCGACGTGGCAGACATTGCGGCATTGGTGGCCAAGTTCAGGCAGGACCTCGGCGCACCAATAAAACCGCGAGTGTTGCTGGCCGGAAATGACGCCTTCGGGAATTTCAATATGGCGACGCTGGTGAACGATATGAACTTTACCCATATCGCGGCCTGTGTGGACGCATTCCGCGGAAAAGAATATCCGCACACCATCGCCGCGTGTCCATAAGAATGAATTCTGGCAGGCATCTTATGCTTGCGATGTCGGGCAATAGCTGGAACCGCGCGACTGGGCTCAGCCACGTGTTACGTCCTGCTCGTGTTTGAGCCCTGGCCGAGAACTCATCTTGGTTGTCCTGCAGAAGATCGACGGATTTAGTCGATATTTCCTCGCTATCGTTCGATTATTCCCTTCCGTTAATGCGACGAGGTGCGGGGCATGGAGGCCTCCTGCTGTTCCAGTGCGCGGTTCAGGCCGTGGCGCGTCTTCGAGTGCATGCTTCTTCTGCTCGGCGTCGTGGGACTTGGCTTGTATACGGCCGGGTGTCAGATGCCCATTTCGTGGAAGGGCGTCGTCGGGCCACAGCACTGGGTCGAAGTCTTCGTCGATAACGGCGACCTAGACCTACTCTTCATCAAACTTCAAGATCAGGACTGCCTGCAGACGCTCGTAGGCATTTCGGAAATGACTGGGTTGTCCCTCCTGCACGACGAGGGCGATTGCGGCTGTGGGTATCGCCCCATTCAAAGGCCTGCGCTCGTGTTCCTGACACCGGAATGGCTCTATGACCGCTGCGAGGGAGTGCACCAGCCGGCCTTTACGCTCATCATGAGAATCCCGCTGGCGACTACGTCGTTGATCATCTTGATCATCCCGATCGTATTGCGTTTGCTCTTCACAAGTCGAAAGTTCCTGCGCAGTGCGGCGTTTCGCTGCACGGAGTGCGGCTATCCGCTCCAAGGCCTGCCGGTTTTGCGCTGCCCGGAGTGCGGACAAGCGTGAGGGGTGGTTTCATCGGGCGCGAGGCATGCCGAAACCCCGTTGGGGTTTTTGGATTTGTGGGCTAAGCGACCCAGGGTAGCCCGCAAACTGCGCGGGCAACCCTGGGCTATGTGCCGTAACGCCGACGGCGTTAGTTGAACATCGCCATGCCAACCGTCGAATCAGCCGATGTCGAACGCCATGATGCTCTTCTGGTCGCGCACGAACAGCGTCTTTCCCGCCACCGTGGGGACGGTCCAGGCAACCTTGTCGAGCACGTTGGCCTTGGAAACGATTTCAAACTTTTCCGGGGTGCAACTGGCCAGTCCAAGCTGGCCGTCCTCGTCGAGGATGATGAACTTGCCGTCGGCGAAAACGCAGGTGGCTTTGGAGAAGCCGCGTTCGCGCCAGGCAACCTTGCCATCTTTCATATTGACGGCCGCGAAGAACGACGGGCCCTGGCCTGATCCGGTGCTACCGTAGACGTAGTCGCCGATGGCCACCGAATTAACATGATAGAACTGGATTTTGCGCGAAGTCCAGACTTCCGTGACGTCGGTTTTGTCGCCGTTCTTGGTGAGCTTCAACCCGCGCGATCCTGCCTCCAGCGACGAGAAGAACAGAATGTTATCCGGCCCGAGAATCGGCATGCACACGTTCTGCTTCCACTGGTTTTCGTGCGGATAGGACCACTTGAGGTTCCCATTTTTCGGATCGACCCCGACGATTTCCTTGGCCAGGAACGTGACAAGCTGATCTTCACCATCCACGTTAATCAACTTTGGCGTGGAGTAGCTGTTGCCGAAGCTCTGGTTCTGCCACGCGATGCTGCCGTCCTTCTTATTGAAGGCCACGAAACTTTGATTGTCGCCGCCCACCAGGATGATAATCGTATCCTTGTACTCGATCGGGCTGGAGGAGTAGCCGTGGTTGAGCACCGAGCCCTTCATGTCCTTCCAAAGTTCCTTGGACCAGACTTCCTTGCCGTCCTTCTTGTTCAGGCAGGTGAGCCGGCCACCGACGCCAATGGTGTAAAGGTTGTCGCCGGCAATCAGCGGTGTGGAGCGCGGTCCGCGGCCGAACTGATCGACGTGACCTTCGGCGGGCTTGTGGTCGTACTTGGTTTCCCACAGCGTCTTGCCGGTCTGGGCGTCGAGGGCAACGACGGCCTCCATGTCGTCCTTGGGGCGGTACATGGTGTAGAGCTTGCCGTCGTCCACGAGAATGGACGAGTAGCCTTCGCCGAGTTCCCGAGTCCACAGCTTCTTGGGACCATCTTCGGGCCAGGTGGAGGCGAGACCCTTGGAGTCAGCCTTGAAGTCCTGTTTCGGCCCGCCCCATTGAGTCCATTGCGCCGTTGCCGAGTTCGGCGCGAGTCCGCAGACAAGGGTCAGCACAGGAAGGAAAATCAAGCGACAGAAAGGCTGAGGCGAAGACTTGGTTCTAATGATCATCGTAATTCCTTTCCCATGGCGACAGCGAGTTCTCTCAGGGCTCGTAAAGCGCGTACTTGCGAAGCCCAAACGCAGGCACAGTATACCGGGGGAGCCAATTCAATATGAACACAAAAACTTTCAGCGCAACGAAAATACACAATCGGCGCTGCAGGTGTTACCGACGGACAATTCTCATTACGTGGTGATCGCCCCTACGTCTCGATTCCACGGCGGTGCTTGCTTCACGCAATCGGGTCTGAAAGTGTACCGTGAACGCGCGGGACAGATTCTCGGGGGCATTCGCGTTCCCCTCCTATTGCTGCGTCACAACGATAGTGTAGGAGGTACCAGGCGTGCCACCCTCAGAGTACGCGAGTATGTAACCCTGCTCGGTCGGCGTAAAGGCTACACTTGCACTGTTCGTGGTATCTGGGGAACTCCGAAAGGGACCGCTTCCGTTCAGGCCGTTAATTGAAATCACTGGGCGACTTCCTGGATCGTTCCCGCTAACTGTCGCGAACACCGTCGACTGCGCACCTGGAGACGCGATAAAACTAATGGTTCCCAATGGACTAGGAGACGTCTGTGAAATAAGAGTCCGTGGGTTGCCGTCCACGCTTCCCCCACCTCCGCCGTCTCCGTCTCCGTCGAACACTGGAACGCAGCCAATTGCCACAACTGTTACCAGCGCTAACACAGCATGCCGAAATGCCCTCATTTTGGAACTCCCATTGCGCCGAAGATTGCGCATTCTTCCGATGCTTCCCAGAAACCCAATTCCGCATTTGTATCGTAACACAGCATGCAATCCAGTTCGACTGGTGCGGCGGCCACAATACCGGCATTTTTGACTTCCGGTCCCTGCGTCGCTTGGGCACAAAGCCATGTAGGCACGTAGGGGGAGGCCACCCTTTCGGGCTCCCACTTTGGTCGCCCTCAACCCCTTTGCAGTAGGAAGGAAGCAACGGGAAGGGTATGCGAAGGCTGGAGGAAGGGCAGACGAAGGGTGGTAAACCGCGTTTGGGGTGTGGGAATGCGGTTTTTGGTTTGTGAATGGGTTTGCTCCTTCATTTTTCATTTGGGGGAAGAGTTTAGTGGTCAGGGTATGGGGTGCAGGTTTCGTGAAGAGTAAAAGAGGCGACAGGAGGCTCACGGTTCGGAATTCGGGTGCTGCGCTTCCGGTTAGCGATTGAAATTCGAAGGTTGCCCATTTTCTCTTTGGCTCCGCTTGGCAAAGTACTGTTTTTCGCGATGTGGTTGGCATTTGTTTGGGTACCAGATGTTCGCTATTATGCACTTGACGCAGGTTAAGAGTTCAAGCGCCGAAGCGCGGAACCTTCGAAACGCCGAAACAGTTGTTGTGCACCTCCTTTCCATCACCTCTCATAACATACGGGGCGCGCGCAGATTTTGGCGAATGGCCGATCGACGTTTGCCGAATTGAAGGGTGGATCAATTCATGCCCAGCGTCGAGTGGCTAAATCTGGACACCCGGCGAACAGGCCATCCGCAGATTACGCGGATGAGCGCAGGACTTGGGGTGAGCGAGTCGTCCTGCCGCCCGGCGAATACCAAAGTCTGGATGGCAGATTTGAGATTTGAATTTCGGAAGGGGAACTGGCCGGGGATAAACGCAGATTTGCGCTGATCGGGGAGGGCATTGGAGCGAGCCCAACGATCATCACGGCACATTACGCGATCGCCTGGCGACGGCCGAAGTACACCTTCGCGCCGATCAGCAGCATGAGTGCCAGAACCAACAGGCCCCATTCGCTGACAGTTGGGATCGTCGCAGCTGGGCAGTCCAGATCGGCGCACGAAGTCTCAATGGCCCATTCGCATGTCGAACAAGTGCACGCCGCCTGCGTGACTCCGTCCGTGCAGGGTTGGGAGCTATCGTGCGAACAGCAGGCTCCCGTGACAGCTTCGCATTCCGCGTCATCGCATGGCACACCCCTGGTCCACACTCGCTGTGGCCCTGTACAGGCACTGGCCTCCACCTCTGCGCACGTCCCGGAAATCAGATCGCAGCAGGCCCCTACAGTGACTTGGCACACGACCTCTGCGCAAGCGACCCCTTCGCTCCAGGCTTGGTTCGCTCCAGAGCAAGCGCTTCCCCCGACCCCCTCCGCGCACGTTCCCGAAAGCAGGTCACAGCATGCCCCAAGGGGCCCTCGGATCGCGACGTTGTGAAAATGCCCCGCGGCGAGGGCCACGAAGCCGCTGTTGGGCGCGGGTACGTTCATTAGATCATAGTCGTTCAATCCCCAAGCCACGATTGATCCGTCCGACTTGAGCCCCAGACTGTGGCGCCCACTCGCGGCGACGGCTACGAACCCAAAGCCACTGTTGGGCGCGGGGACGTCCGTCTGACCCATGTCGTTCTCTCCCCACGCTACGATGGACCCGTCAGATCTGAGACCCAAGTTGTAAAAGGCACCCGCAGCGATGGTCACGAAGCCGCTGTTGGGCGCCGGGACGTCCATCTGACCAAGCTCGTTATTTCCCCACGCTACGATGGAGCCGTCGGACTCGAGGGCCAGGCTGTGAGCATAGCCCGCGGCGACGGCAACGAAGCCGCTATTGGATGCGGGAACGTCAGACTGACCGGAGTTATTGTCTCCCCACGCGACGATTGAGCCATCGGACTTCAGGCCCAGGCTGTGATCCCCACCCGCGGCGACGGCGACGAAGCCGTTATTGGGCGAAGGGACGTTCGTCTGACCGGAGCCGTTGTCTCCCCACGCAACGATAGAGCCGTCGGACCTGAGCCCCAGGCTGTGAAGGTAGCCTGCGCTGATGGCCACAAAGCCGCTATTGGGCAAGGGGACGTCGCACTGACCCTGATTGAATGAGGGTCACCTCCGCACCCCCATGCCACGATAGAGCCGTCGGCCTTCAGTCCCAAGCTATGAATACCCCCGGCGGCCACGGCCACGAAGCCGCTGTTGGGCGCGGGAACGTTGGTTTGACCGTAGTGGTTCCATCCCCAGGCTACAATGGAGCCGTCGGACTTTAGACCCAGGCTGTGCACGGCGCCTGCTGCGACAGCTACGAAGCCACTATTGAGCGCGGGGACACTAGTCTGATAAAAATTATCAGATCCCCAGCCCACAATGGATCCGTTGGACTTGAGGCCCAGACTGTGAAACTCGCCCGCGGCGACGGCCACGAAGCCGCCGTTGGGTGCCGGGACGTTCGCCTGACCACCGTAGTTGTCTCCCCATGCCACGATGGAGCCGTCGGACTTGAGTCCCAAGCTGTGGTACGCGCCTGCGGCTACTTGCGTGAAAGGTCCGGTGTCTACCCCGACAACCCGGGAACCCCAGCCGATAATCGAGCCTTGCGGCGGATCAGCGACGGCGGCCGGCGCCACAAGGATCCATCCGAGTATGCAGGCATACAGTCTATTGTGAATGCCAGATAGGAAACTTGCGAGATGTTTTACTTGTCGACTTGCCGCTTGTACGACGCCCTCCGTTCCCCTCCCCGCAGGCGGGAAAACATGATTGTATTCAAATTGGGCTTCGCAATGCAAGAGTTGCCACGCGTGGTATTAGGGCCCTGAACTCCGACAGGAGAGAAGCGTTGCGTTTAAGGGCGGCCAAGGGCTTGTGTCCAGGCTGCGCCGTCGTAGTAGCCCACGCCGGTTTCGGTGAAGTTGGCGTTCATGATTTCCCAAATGTCTTTCCCGAGCGCGGAGGAACGACCAATACGTCGAACAACCTCGGGATTCGAAAGGCCGCGCGAACTGAAACAAATTGCACGAAAGGAATGAGACGTCGGTTTCCGCCGCCCCATCCGGGGCGGGTGCCTTGAGCATATCGCTATCACGGGTTCCGCTTCGCTCCACCCGTGGCTAAACACCTTGGCCCCCTTTGGGGGCCGCATGCTGTGGTTCGTGCAATTTCTTGGGAAGTTCGCGGGTCAGAATTATGGCCCTGCGGTTGAAAACGTGGCCGCCGCAGCGACAGAGGCTGTGGGGCTGATTTAGGATTTGAAATTTCAGAGGGGAACTGGCCGCGGATAAACGCAGATTTGCGCTGATCGGAGAGTGCATGATGCGACGGCCTCACGTCGGTTAAGGCTACGACATAGGCCACTCATTCCATGTCGGATAAGATCAAGTCATGAGCGCTTCACAGCTGAGCACCCAGTCTGCGGTGGCGCGACGATCGGCAGAAGCCCAGGTGCGTACGCTTATCGCCACGTTCGCGCCCGCGCATCTGCGAAAGATAGGCGCGGTGAGGCGGTCGCTGCGGAAGCGTCTGCCCACCGCCCATGAGGTGGTGTATGAATATCGCGCCTGGTTCGTCATCAGCTATTCACCCAGCGAGCGCGGGTACGAGGGCGTTCTTGCCATCCGCGGGAGCGCGGACCACGTCAGGCTCTATTTCAATCGCGGTAAGGAACTGCCGGATCCTGAGAAACTGCTGCAGGGGTCCGGCCAGGCGCGATTTATTGAATTGGAGGGCGCATCCACACTCGCGCGTCCGGCGGTCGGCCGTCTGATCGACGAGGCTATCGCTCGCAATCGCGTGCCGTTCGCGCGCACCGGCCGCGGCTCGGTGGTCATTCGTTCAGCGTCGGCCAAGCCGCGTCGGCCGCGTCGCCCCGCCTGACATGCGGTTCATAAAAGTAAGCAGCCGCTTCGCGCCCGGGATGGGCCACCCACCCATCACGGCACATTACGCGATCGCCTGGCGACGGCCGAAGTACACCTTCGCGCCGATCAGCAGCATGAGGGCCAGAACCACCAGGCCCCACTCGCTGACGGTCGGAACGGCGCAGTCGTCGTGCGTGCATGAGCCGTTGGGCTCGGTGCAGGAGTCCACGGTACAGTCCAGCTCGTCGTCGCAGTTGACGGGCGTGCCGGCCGTGCAGCCCGAAAAGGGATTGCAGGTTTCCTGGCCATCACAGGCGACTCCGTTATCGCAGTGTAGCGGCTGGCCCGCATCGCAGGTGCGGTTCGGACCGCAGGTCTCGATGCCGTTGCAGGGGTTGCCGTCATCATCGCACGTGCCACAGCTTCCCCCGCAACCGTCGTCACCGCACTCGCGGTAGGTGCAATTGGCAATGCATGCGCACGAAATGTCCGCGCATAAACCATTCTCCACCCAAGTTTGGTCCGCCTCGCTACAGTGAATCTCCAGGACTTCTTCACGACAACCTTGGTCTATTCCATTTGTGTCGCAGCAAGCGCCCGTCACTCCAATTCCTCTAATCCCCATGCTTTGATACCTGCCCGCGGCGACAGCCACGAAGCCCTTATTGGGCGCGGGAATGTCGATTTGACCATAGTTGTTGCTTCCCCATGTTACTATGGAGCCGTCGGCCTTCAGGCCCAGACTGTGGTAGTAACCCCCCGTGACGGCCACAAACCCCGTGTTGGGTGCCGGGAGGTTAGTCTGACCATCGTCATTGTCTCCCCATGCCACGATCGATCCGTCGGCCTTGAGCCCCAGGTTGTGATACGAGCCTGTGGCGATTCCCACGAAGTCCGTATTGGGCGCGGGAACGTTCGAGAGACCATAGTAATTGGCTCCCCACGTGACGATCGATCCGTCGGTCTTGAGCCCCAGGCTGTGATACCCGCCTGCGGCGACGCCTACGAAGCCCGTATTGGGCGCGGGAACGTTCGTTTGACCTGAGTCGCCACGTCCCCACGCCACGATTGATCCGTCGGCCTTGAGCCCCAGGCTATGATCCCAGCCTGCGGCGACGCCTACGAACCCGGTATTGGGAGCGGGGACGTTTGTCTGACTTCCCCACGCGACGATCGATCCGTCGGCCTTAAGCCCTAGACTGTGATACTCGCCTGCGGCGATACCCACGAAGCCCGTATTGGGCGCTGGGACAATGCACTGCCCGAAATCATAAGTATCGTGGTCATTTTTGCATCCCCAGGCGACGATCGATCCGTTGACCCTGAGCCCCAGGCTGTGGTCATAACCCGCCGCAATCGCCACAAACGCCGTGTTGGGTGCGGGGACGTTGGTTTGACCAAAGTTGTTGTATCCCCAAGCCACGACGGACCCATCGCCATTTAGAGCGAGGTTGTGGTAGCTGCCCGCAGCGATGCCGATGAAGCCGGCGTTGGGTGCAGGCACATTCGCCTGACCGTAAAGGTTGTATCCCCACGCCACAATCGAGCCGTCGGCCTTCAGCCCCACGCTGTGGGCCAAACCTGCTGCGATCGCTACAAACCCCGTGTTGGGCGCCGGGACGTTGCTCGCCCCGTATATGTTTGATCCCCACGCGATGATCGATCCGTCGGCCTTCAGCCCCAGGCAGTGCGCTCCGCGCGCCGCGATGGCCACGAACCCCGTGTTGGGTGCAGGGACGTTAGTCTCACCATGGTTATTGATTCCCCAGGCCATGATGGAACCGTCAGCCTTGAGTCCCAGGCTGTTCCACGTACCTGCGGCGACGGCAACGAAGTCTGAATTAGGCGCGGGAACATTTGTTTGCCCAAAGCCATTGTGTCCCCAAGCCACGATGGAGCCATCGGACTTTAGTCCCAGGCTGTGGGCCCCTCCGGCCGCGATCGCCGCAAACCCCGCGTTGGGTGCAGGGACATTGGTCTGACCATAGTCGTTCCATCCCCAAGCGACGATGGACCCGTCGGCCTTAAGCCCCAGATTGTGCTCAGCGCCAGCCGCGATGGCCTCAAACCCCGTGTTGGGAGAAGGGACGTTGATCTGGCCATAGGAGTTGTCTCCCCAAGCGACGATCGATCCATCTGGCTTGAGGCCCAGACTGTGCCACTCGCCCCCGGCGACTTGAGTGAAAGGTCCGGTCATGTCTGGCCCGACAACCTGCGAACCCCAGCCGACGATCGAGCCTTGCGGTGGATCAGCGACGGCGGCGGGCGCCACGATGATCCATCCGAGTACGCAGACATACAGTCGATTAGGAATGCTGGGTAGGAAAATTGCGCGATGCTTTATTTGTCGACTTGCCGGTTGTACGACGCCCTCCGTTCCCCTCCCCGCAGGCGGGAAAACATGAGTGTATTCAAATTGGGCTTCGCAATGCAAGGGTTTGCCACGCGTGGTATTAGGGCGGTGAATTCTGACAGGAGTGACGCGCTGCGCTTAAGGACGGCCGAAGGTCTGGGTCCAGAGGCTGCCGTCGTAGTACCGCACGCTGGTTTCGGTGAAGCCGGCGTTCATGATATTGGCGCAGTGGCCCGGGCTGCCCATACAGCCGGCCACGACGGCCTGCGGCGAGCCGTAGTTCGAAGTTCGAAAACAGCCCTCACCCTAACCCTCTCCCAAGGGGAGAGGGGGGAGACGACTAGTCTACTTGCTGGGCCGCCAGAAACATGGCCTTGCTGAGGGAATCGAAAAACTGTTGATAGGGTTTCGGTTCTTCGATGGCCTGCAGATTGCACTGAGCATTGGCTCGCACCAAAAGCTGCGTTTCGCCGCGCGGCCTTACGCTCACCGTCATGCGTAGCGCGTAGCTGTCCAGCTTTGTCGCACTGACGGTGCCCAAGTCCAGATTGGCGTTATCGATCACGAAGTTAAGATCCTGAAGCGTCGCCATGATCGTGCGAAGCATTTTTTCACGGTCCGTCGTATCATACACTCGCGTCTGAATGGATCGCAGTTTGAGCTGGCTCGCGTCCGACGCCAATAGCTGCTTGCGTGAGCTCCGGCCGCAACCTGCATTGAAAAGTAGTGACACGAGAAATACGAGTGCTGCGGCTCGTCCAAATTTCATATGCTCTGTGCTTCCAGGAACGCGGCCTTCGCGAGCTTGTCAAAAAAATCCTGATACATTCGGGGATCATCGAGGCGCTCAAGCCTGGTGATTCGGCCGTCTTCGTTCCAGACTGTCCTTTGGAACGTCGCCCTCACAACGATGCCGTCTCCGACGGGGCGGGTGACGATCGAGGCTCGAAGCTTTTGGTTCTTATCGATGGCGACATGAGTCCATAGAAAGACCGCCATGGTAATCTTTCCTGCAACCTGTCCCGCTTCGACTGCGCTTCGATCCTTGGAGCCTACCACCAAGCCCAACTGGGTCTCACTGTCGTCAATGGTGAAGCCCAGGTCCTGCAAGAGTCCGGCGGCTGTCACCAGAAGCTGTTTTTCGTCTTGTGTGTGAAATTTGCGGGAGCTGATCGCCCTGCGCTCCAAGGATTGAGCGGAGAGCGCAAGGGCATTTTTTGGAATGCGTGAAGAGCATCCGGCACAACCGGCCAAGCACCCCAGAATGAGTATGGCGTGGCCCGTTCGCATGAATCGAATGTCCCCTAGAATCGAGACGCGTGGTATGCGAAGTCCCGTACTCGCTTGGCTTCATCGAATTTGACGACGACCGTCAGGGTCCGCTGACTGGACGATTGGGCGCCGGATCGACCGCTCAAACCACCGCCGGCCCCTCCCGCTGCGCCCGAGCCGGCGCCGACTACCGCACCTAGAACTGACCAGCCGCTCTCACTGGCCACGACGTCAGTCGCAAACTTGTCGTACACCCAGACTTCGTTCCCCTTTTCGTCAGTGGAAATGACGTTTGGGCTTCCTAGTGCTTCGATTACTTCGCCCCCGGACATGCCTTTTCGGATTTGTCCTTGAACGGAACCAAGGGTGAGCCGTTGTTCCGAATTCGCCACTTGAACCTTGCGGGCGTGATATTCAGGTCCGCACCCACAAAATGTCAGGCAAGCAGTGAACAAAACCGGAGGTGTGTTGCGCATGAAGCAAAACTAACTTTGCGGTTAGGCACTGTCAATCCAAATTGATAGTTGTGACGATTGATCAATCGCGAATGCGGCGGGTTTCTTCTTCGAGCGTCCGGCGTTCGGAGGGGGTGAGCGAGCCCATGCCGGAGCGGGCGACTTTGCGGAGCACTTCATCGACGGCCTCTTGATGGCGCTGGCGTGCGGCGCGCTCCTGCTCGGCCACGCGGAGCGCTTTGCGGGCGCGGCGACGGGCGAGGACGCTGGTGCGCGGGCGGTCGGCGTCATCGCGCGGTGCGCTGGCGGCGAAATCGTCACCGCCGGAATAGTCGGGGCCATAATCGGGGCCGCCGAACAAGCTGCGCTCGCGGATCATGCGGCGGGTCTGGTAGCAATTCATATAGCCGAATAGAGCAATCATCATGAGCAGCCAGCTTTGATCGATGAACAATGCAAAGAGGCCGATCACGACCGCCCCGACCATGCCGACGCCGGTCGCGATTTCTGTCGCGGAAAGGTAGTCCTTGCGGGCCCAGAGAATGGCCTGGAGGACGCGGCCGCCATCGAATGGAAAAATCGGCAGCAGATTGATGAGCAGCAGGAAGTAGCTGATGCCGAAGAGGCGGATCACCCATTGCTGGCCGGTGGTCACATAGAGCAGGGAGTCGAGAGGCTGCATGGGGTGGAGCGGATTCCAGGGAACCGCCCCGAGCGTGCCGCACCATACGGCGAGGATGGCCGAGCACAGTCCGCAGATGGCGACGTTGACCATGGGTCCCGCGAGCGTAGTGATCATGTGGGAACGGGGGTCGTGGGGCGGCTGGACGTTGGCGAGTCCGCCCAGTGGCCAGATGAGAATTTCTTCGGCCTGTCCGCCAACTTTGCGGGCCCCGAAGCAGTGGCCGAACTCGTGGAGCAGGACGACGGCGAAGAGCAGGGCATAAGTGCCTACCGCGCCAGAGAGGACCGTCCATGCGGAGACTTCGCGCACTTCGTCGCGGCGGGGGATCTCCATCCAGATGAGGATGACGGCACAGATGATGAAGGCGACGTGGACGCGGACGCTGATGCCCCAGATGCGGCCCAAGGTGAACGACCAGTTGATGGGATTATCGAGCGGCCTGCCGACGGGGGCCATCATGCACCTCAAAGAAAACATCCCGGCCAAATGCCGGGGCTCTCGGAAAAACGCACACCGCAACCTTACCCAGGTTGCCGCTGCCTCCTCAACTATCATAAGCAAAATGGGGGTGGGATTTCCAGCGAAACGCAGCGACAAGGGCTCAGGCGGGGGTTGATTTTCATAATGAATTTAAAGACGCGTAAGAGCGCTCATGTCCGCGCGCCATCACCAATCTGACCTTCGGGCTCCCGCCTGTTCATGCTCCCGCCTTGGTCGCATTCACCCCTCAGCCTAACGGGCGCGGCTCTGTTTTGCATGTCGATGGGGGCGCGGATTGCTAAGCGGCGCTTAGGATTCCATGGCTTTTTGGCGTTCGGTGGCTTCGCGGAGGGCTGTCTTTTCGGCTTCGGTGAGGCTGTGAATACCGGACTCATAGACTTTCTTGAGGATGCGGTCCACGGTAACGGCGTCGGTGCGGCGCTGCTCGACGCGGCTTTGAAAAGTGGAGGGAGCGGCCGGCCGTCGGTACGGCTTTCGGCTGCGGAAGCGCGGCATGTGCCAGCTGCGGCGATTGAACCAGGCTTCGCCGCGATAGGCCCACCATGCCCCGAAGCCGAGTCCCGCGATGTGGCATGCATCGCCCCCGGCGTTTTGCCCGCCGGTGTAGATGTTGACGGCGTACAGGCCTGCGAAAATCAATGCCGCGGTGCGGATCTTGATCGGGAACAGAAAGTAGATGAGCACTTCGGCGTGGGGGTAGCGGACTGCGGCCGCGCCGAGCAGGCCCAGCACGCAGCCGGACGCGCCGGCCGCGGGCGCATTCGGGTCGAACCATCCAATGAGCGTCAACGCGAGCAGGAAGAAGTTCCCCACCAAGCCGCAGATCGTGTAGACGGCGAAAAACTGCCTGGGACCCCAGTCGCGTTCCAATTGGCGGCCCAGGAAGTGCAGACCGAGCATGTTGAAAAAAAGATGCATCGGAGTCCAGTGGAGGTATTGCGAGGTGATGAGCCGCCAAATCTGGCCACGCATGATGGAGGGCGTATGGAATGCCATCCATTCGGTGATCGGGCTGCCATAAACACCGTTGGTTCCGCCGGTGAGCATGGTCAGAAAGAAGACGGCAATGTTGGTCCAGATGAGGATGGTTACAACCCCGCGACCGGCGAGCGGGCTGCGGGCGGGCACCCGCCGGAAGGTTCCAGGGAAATCCGATTCGCGTGCGTATTCTCGATCTCGCCAGGCCATGAATAATCCTACTGGTGGGGGCACGAACGCCGTCCGCGTGGTATCACCGTCACCCCAACCCTCTCCATTTGGAGGAAGAGGTAGTTTGGTACCTACCGGTTCGACAATCCTATCCCTTTTGGGCGGCGAAATAAATTCCCAGCACCGCGAGGGTCTTGGCGTCCTGGAGTGCGGAGGTCGCGAGCAATTGGCGGGCTTTGGCCAGGTCGCAGATTTCGGGGACCAGTTCTTCGCCGGGGTCGAGGCGCTGGCCAACGCGCGTCAGGTCGGTGGCGGTGTAGGCGTGCATCAATTCTGTGGAGACGCCCGGTGAGGAGTAGAAGCAGGCCAACGGCGAGAGCGTGCCGGCGCGGTAACCGGTTTCCTCGATGAGTTCACGGCTGGCAGTCTCGATCGGCTCCTCGTCTGGCTCGCAAGTTCCAGCCGGGAGTTCGAGCAATTCCTTACCGACGGTGTGTCGAAAATTGCGGATCATGACGATGCGGCCGCCGTCGAGAACAGGAAGGATCACGACAGCACCGGGATGGACAACGATCTCGCGAGTGACGGTCTGGCCCTTTGGGGAAAGAATTGTTCGACGTTCGACACAGAACTTCGAAGTTTTTAACAATGTTTCATTCATCGCTCCATCGCTTTCTTTCCAGCACATTGGGATCCTAAGCTTAGAATTCCACGTGGACAAGTTGTCGCG
>JADMIO010690371.1_pt1 | contig 25163 bp, 23 predicted proteins | sample 8958161 | NCBI WGS metagenome assembly JADMIO01 (sample SAMN16585339, study PRJNA669376) | soil metagenome | isolation source: Crop rotation soil | place: USA: Cullars Rotation, Alabama | collected 2011
GCCGCGACTTCAAGTCACGTGAATTCCAAGCTTCGGATCCCACTGTGCTGGAAAGGAGTGGTATATGATGGTTGGGATCAAGCCATTCCAGCGTTTCCAGTGCTTTCAACCGTTTTAGGTCGGCATCTTCGCGCCCAGCGTGCTGGTCCTGGTCGCACTTTGGCGTCAAGATCATGTCGGAGTGAACAACCACCGGCGGCATGCTGGTGGGGATCCTTGTGACTTGGTCACACATGGTCAACAGTTTCATGGTGTCCTCATTGTGTGTACCCTGTTGCGAGCGAGCGGTTCCAAGCCACTGGCGCATCGCTACCGGTAGTATTGCCTCGTTCGTTTTCATCGTTTTATGGGATTTCCATCCCACATCTCCCTTTATACTGGTGCCAGTTGAGTTTCTCCTTCACCGGTACTGCACTTTTTTTGAAGTCCCATAATCGGTTTGGGTGGGTGGCGGTCTTGGCACCGGGTGCTCGCCGGTCGTAATGAACGTGTCGTGTAAGCACCGGAAAATACATGACCCCGCTGGTGCCTGCTACGAGTTCACTTAGGATAGCAGCGATCAGTGCTTGAGAACAAAACGGTCAGATTACTTGTGTGGTGGCTGCTCTGACAGCCAAGCCAGAATTTCTTGAGCGTGATCGGGAAAGAGGACTTTCACGGCGAGGGTAATTTCATCGCGGCTTGCTGGTCTTTTTCGCCAACGTCGCTGTAGCGTGAGAAGCCAATTTTCAAAGGGAGCCTTTGGCTGTGGTAAAGCCCCAAGAGCTCGGTGCGCAGGTGCTGGTAGAAGCCCTGCCCCAATTTCGACTTGGCGAATTTCGTAGTCAAGTTTGACACTCAGTGCTTTTTCGCCTGTCCGCAAGTAGTGCAGCATCACGCGGGAAACGCCAAGGCGATCCGCCAATTCCGACCAATTTAGCCCCAATTCCCTGCGTAGGTTTTCTAGCCGGGAAGGGGTGCTAATTTTTTGTTCACTTTTTTCTTGCAATCTGTTAACCAAGTGTTAATCTTCTCTACAAGCAGAGAATATCAAAATCAATATGCAACATCACGAGGAAACGTACAGCCAAACCCGTTGCACTTTGGATTGCCCTGAAAGGAACCATCACATGCTGTCGATTGCCGAATGCCGTCAACTGTTGCAAACCCCCGAACTCACGGACCAAGAAATCAAGGAATTGCGTGATTTTAGCTACGCGCTGGCGGATGCCGCCTTGCTTGAGTTTTTCAACCCCAAACGCCAATGCCGGCCGACGTGGGAACCGAACACGCCGGTCAAAAACTGAATAGGGAACCAAACCATGAATGAGCAAGTCATCAATTGCCCGAAATGCGGTGAGAAAATTCCCATTTCCGAAGTTCTCACCCACAACATCCGTGAGGCGCTTCGCAAGGAGCACGAATCGGAGGTCCAACAACGGCAACAGGAATATGAGCGCATCATCAAAGCCAAGGAACAGGAATACGATGATCGTCTTACCGCGGAGCGTGCGCACCTGCTCCAAAAGGCTCGCCAACAAGCCGCAGACTCCGTGGCGCTCGAATTGACCGATTTGAAAAATCAGGTGGACGAGCGGTCGCGGAAGTTGGAGTCCGCTCGCCAGCAGGAATTGGAATTGCGCCAACGGCAGCGCGATCTGGAAGACCGTGAAAAGAACAATGCCTTAGAACTGGCGCGCCGGGTTGACGAGGAGCGCCTCAAGATTTGGCAGGAAGTGACGGCCAAGGCGGATGGTGAAAACCAAATCAAACTGCGCGAGAAGGAACTCCAACTCGATCAGATGCGGCGCCAGATCGAGGAACTGCAACGCAAAGCGGAGCAGGGCCCCCAACCGCGCCAAGGTGAAGCTCTTGAATTGGAATTGGAAGAATCTCTGCAGGCCAAATTCCCCCTCGATGAAATCGCGCCGGTGCCGAAAGGCAAGCACGGGGCGGACATCATTCAACGGGTTCGCGGCATTAACGGGCAGACGGTCGGTGCGATCACGTGGGAAGCGAAGCGTACCCGGTCTTGGAGCGACGGCTGGCTGCAGAAGCTGAAGGACGACCAGCGGGAGATCAAAGCGGACATGGGGGTGATCGTCACGGATGTGTTGCCTGGTGATTCACGCGGCATCATTCAATTGGAAGGCATTTGGATCACCGACTTCCGCTCCGCCTTGGGCTTGGCCCTGGTTTTGCGTGAGGCGTTGCTGCAGGTCGCCTCCGCGCGCAATGCCCTGACTGGCAAAAACGAGAAAATGGAATTTCTCTATTCATATCTGGCCGGTCCGGAATTCAAACAACGTATCGAGGCCATCGTCGAGTCCTTCGCCACGATGAAGACCGACTTGGACGCCGAGCGCCGCGCCATGGAAAAGCACTGGTCCAAGCGCGAAAAACAGATTGAACGCGTGATCAAAAACACCGCGGGCCTCCATGGCGATCTGGCCGGGATCGTCGGCACCTCGTTGCCGGCCGTCCAAATTCTCGAACTGACCGCCGCCACCAAGGAGGAATGAATTTGATCAGCCTCGAAGAATGTCGGCAGGGTCTCAGCCCGGATTGCCATATGACTGATGAAGAACTCGATCAGCTTCGGGAGCAGCTGTACACCCTTGCCCAGATCGGTGTGACAGCCTTTTTGAGGTCCGGCGGCGAGATCAACAATCCGAATCGGCTTGAAGCGCCATTAAGCAAAAAGAGGGAATCGGTCGAGGATTGAAGAAGTACAAGTCAAACCAAGACTCCATGAAAAGCAGTTCACAATCCAATCAGTCAGAATCAGGCGATTCCGCACCAGGGTACACCCATGGGCCGCACTCACGCCGAGAAAACGGAATGAAACGGGCCATTGCATATGTGCGGGTGTCGTCAGGGAAACAGATTGAAAACCTCAGTTTGGGGAGCCAGGGCAAGGTTTGTAGCGATTTCTGTGAGAAAAACCAGTGGGATTTGCACTTGGTTTTCATTGAATGGGGAGAATCGGCCAAGACCGCGGATCGCACCACCTTGGATGAAATGCTGAACTATTGCCGGCAGCGCAAGAATCAAATTGATTACCTTGTGGTCTATCGTGTCGATCGTTTTGCCCGATGTGCAGAAGACCATGCGATCATCAAGGCCAAGCTGCGCCAATATGGAGTTGAACTGCGTTCGGCGACCGAGCCGATTGATGATTCCAGCGTTGGCAAGTTTATGGAAACCGTGCTGTCTGGAATCGCAGAATTGGACAACCGTCTCCGTGCGGATCGCACGAAACTCGGGCTGAAGTCATCCGTGAACATTGGGCGCTGGCCGTTTCCGGCTCCGTCGGGCTACCTCAATGCTCGTGACGAGAAGGAAAAACCGATCATCATCATCGATCCCAAGCAAGGGCCATTGATGGAACAAGCTTTTGCGCGAATGGCTACGGGGCTGTACACCAAACAACAGGTTCTCCGGGACATGACCAAGCTGGGTTTGCGTACCCGCAAGGGAAACAAGATGACCCACCAGAATTTTTCCAACCTGTTGCGCAATCCTCTTTATACTGGGTGGTTGGCGGTCAACAAGTGGACCGAGCGGAAAAAGGGGAATTTCCCGCCACTCGTCGATCAGAAAACTTTCGACAAGGTTCAGGCAATCCTCGAGGGTCGCCGACCGGTGACCCCGTGTTGGTCCAACCGACCTGATTTTCCACTCCGCCGGTTCGCCAAGTGCGGCAAATGCGGTGCGCCAATGTCGGCCAGTTGGACGACTGGCCGGACCAAACGGTATCCGTACTATGTGTGTTCGAAGCATTGCAAGGGGATGCTCATCCGTTCTGAAGATCTGGAACAGCAGTTCCTGTCGGTTCTGGAAAAGGTTCGGATGAAACCAGAGATCGTCCCGCTATTTCAGAAAATCGTGCGTGATGTTTGGCTGAAAGAGCAATCTCAAGCTCGGGATGCGACAGTGGTAGCGCGTCGACGTTTGGCTGAGCTTGAAAGTCATCGGCAGCGGCTTTTGGATGCGTTCATCTACAAACAGGCCATCAGCCAGGAAGTGTATCAGGAACAGGTGAGCCGCTTGGAAACTGAAATCGCATGTGCACGCCATGAAGCCGCACAGACGGCTGAGGAACTCGATGTCGAGGCCGTGCTGGAATTTGTGGGGCAGGTCATCCCGAACGCAGCTGATTACTGGCGCCGATTGCCCCTTGATCAAAAACAGCAATTCCAAGCGGTTTTAACACCTTCAGGAATCGTGGTGTCAGAAAACGGTCTTGTTGAAACCTCTGTAACCAGCCCTGTCTTCAATCTGTTGCAGACAAATTCTGACGAAAATCCAACCGAGGGATACCACACTTTCACTACTTGGAACCAGATCCATGCCTGGCTGCGGCAACTTGATCAATTCAGACAATCAATCACCTCTTTGCAAGCTGCAGCATGACAGGCCCTTTCATGTTCTGGATCTTAAGCGAAACCAAACCGTTCCAAATTTAACCGCCTCCGACCGAATTAACCGAAGGAACCCATCATGGATCACAACAATCGAATCGGCGCACTTGTCACACCGAAATTGCTGTCCCCGCTTGAGGAAAATTTCAACCTGCTCGAAAAATACGGGCGGCTGTTGCAACACCTCAGCAATCCCAATACTCCCATCAGCACCCAAGTAAAATGTATTCGACCTGATGATTACGATGACCAGCCTGTTCCCCAGGACGTTGGCGCTCCCGAACAAAAATTTGTGAAACGCATCACCACCCGCTTTACATGGGACGGTCGCCTTACCGTCCTGATTAAGCAGTCCCACACCGGAATGTCCCGTTCCCAGCTTTCGGCGCTGGTCCAAGTTTTGGTTGGGCCGTCCTCTTATGTGGACATTTTGGGTGAAGCGGTTGTGGCTGCCCATCGCACCGAATTCGAAGAAGTCATGGATTCATTCGAGCAGGCGGCATGGGATAAAGGGTGTCGGTGGGAATCAAATTGTGAAGCCGACTTTGGTGTCTCGCCTGTGATGGGCTGGTGCCTGTGTCTGATGATCCCTGCCAAATTTGTTGAAAATGCCATGGCGCCGGACCGGTATTTGAATGTCAACGGCGGCGATATGAAACGTCCTGATCCGATTCCTAAGCAGTTCGGCCGGTATGCCACGTTGTTGCGGCGCTTGTCCGATTCAAAATGCCAGCCGTGCTTGAAAAGGCTGCCAGCTCAAGAGGCTACTGACAACACCACGGGCAATTTTTCTATGGTTGTTCGGCTTGCCGATGCAAAGGTGAGCTACGCCTACATTGAGTCCATGAAGACCATCTTCGATGTGCATCAAGCATTGCCCAATATGCTGGCCGAGGCTGTGCTGGCGAGTCGAATGACAATGGTTGAGCGGTTCGTTGCTGGGATTCCGACAGAAGATTGGGTTTCAGAGACCATGGCATTCATGTTCCGGGCTTGGGGTTTGAGGCTGGAGTCTGGCAACAAGACGGAACCGGTTCGTCTCGTGTTCTATGCGCATTTGAGTCGTTTGTCCCAGATGCTCAATGCGCAAATGCTACGGGCTGCGATGGATTTTCGGCGGTAACCCGGCTGATCTGGATCCACCAAGGACACCACCATGTTCGCATTTCATCCTGAACTTTTCGAATCGAAAGCCACCGCCCAGGAAGCATTGGAAGCCGCGGGTGTCACCTGGTTCGTCGATTATTCTTCATGCGATTTGTTGCACGATGAATACGGCTTGGAAGTCGACGGCATCCGGTCCCAGCAAATCGCCCGCGAGGTTCTGACAATTTTACGCCACACATTTCCGGAATGGGGACAGAGCAGTATCTGGTACAAGGATCGTCGCCCCGGCTGTTGGTGCGTCGCACATGCAAAATATCGTTGAGGAGGAATTATGAGATACAAAGTGATGCTGTCATTTACGCAGATTTCCGTGAGAGAGAAAATCATCGAAGCCGACAGCCTCGATGAGGCGCAGCAACTGGCCGAGGAATTCGGCTCTGCGGACGTGGACTGGAAGCCGGTGGATGGTGATGTAGCAGTCCAGGATGTTGCTCTGGTGGGCTAAAATGCAGTTACCGAGCCTTCACCAAACGGACGGTTGGCCGCAATCAATAACATGCGACTTTTTCACGGGAATACGAGTGGGGCGCAAAAGAAGACTCTGTGCTATAGAAACCAGCTAGCGACAATTGACTGAAACTCAGCCATCCAACCCAAGTCTTTTCATTGCGAGATGCGGCACGGGTGGCGTCATTTCTGGACGAATCCCACTCTCCATGCGACTTCCTGCTCGAATGGAAACGGTTTGGAATTCTGTACCGACGACGCTCATGGCGGCGGTTGCGGGGCATTTGTGCCGGTAGCTGAATACAGAAGCAAATGAACATTTGGCCGATTAACATTCGTTGCACTTTTCAAGAGCGGGATCGTTTCCGTGTCATATTGAGTTCGAAAACTTTTGGCAGCGGGATTAAATAAACCGAAACCGCCAAATCCATTTGGAATCGCAACGTAAATGTGAAAATCAGAACCTTGAGGGAGTGATACGAGTGGGAAATATCCCTTTAAGACTTCTACACCGATTGTGTTCGTTGCGTCTAGGGGGCTAAACCAAACACCTTCGGTTCCACTTGATGAATCTTGTCCGCTGAATCCATTTTGATTGAGAAACGCTTCGAATTGAAACCCTTTGCCTTGATTGAACATGTTTATCTGCAAAGGAAAATCATCCGGTTTGATTTTTTCATGTAATTTCATGATAAATTCATGACCAGAAGCAGAGCATGAATATTGGTGCTTTTGCTCATGTGATTTCACTACCAAGTCAAATAAAGTTTTATCCATTGGACATGTTTTTATCACAATGACGATGAAACAAGAAGTGTCAGGTCATACAGAACCAAGCACCTCGTCACCCGGTTCGTCAATCCGCCGAACGCTTCCGCAGATTTGGCATCAATGCTCACTCTTGCTCACGGTGGCCATTGCTAAGCATGTTTTTTAGTGACGGTCGGGAACAATTTTGGTTTGTTTCCCGGCATGGAAACTGAAGTCAAGCTTACCTCATTGCCCAAAGAATTTTTAGACTCCATAAAACAGCGATTCCACCCATACACGGTTGAATTAAATTGCGTCAGAGATGGAGATCCAAAGACTTTTAGGAATTTCGGCAGTGGTGTTCTTGTACGTAAAAATAATCATCATGGAATTTTGACTGCCTGGCATTGTCCCAATCAAAGTGATCCCAGAATTATTATAGGCCCTCAGACAAACGAGGATTTCATATTTCTTATCAACGGGCGAGGTGTCCATGTTAGCAAAAATGACATATTTGAGCACGTCCTTGGAAAACCAATAACTCCGGATTATGGTCCAGATTTGACGTTTATCGAAATTGCAGGCGAATCCCTGGATCGGTGCAAGGCATTTGGCTCTTTCTGGCCGATAGATAGAGATGCGGCCGAAATTCAAAAGGAGTTTGGCGTCGTGGGCACAGTCACGTGTATTATCGGACATCCTGAAGCCCATTATCAAACTGTCATTGTGGCAAATCAGATACATCATGGAACTCGTCACATGACATATTTAAATGCGGTTCAAAAAGGTCAAATTGAATTACGAAATGGGTGGGATTATCTGAATAGTGTTGTGACCTACACCCCTGGGAGCCAAGCACCAATTTCTTTCAAAGGCATAAGTGGCGGCCCTGTATGGGGTATTCGATTGACCATTGACCAAAACACCCAAAAATATGGGATTTCACAGGATGCCCTCGTGGGAATTACTTTTTATCAAACTGATTTGGTAAATAATCAACGGATTTTACGATCACATTTCATTGATTCCATTTACAGAGTTGGCTGGCTCAATTTCAAAACGAAATAGAAAAAAGAGTCGGACCAAACTGACGCCGGCCATCCCATCAAAGGCATCGTCATTCAGCGTGCAAGGTATACTCAAACGCCCAAAGAAAGAGCACCATGGCCAAATATCTTATTTCGTTTCCGAGCGCGGCGATGGTCGTGCCTGATGGCGAGTGGGAGGCTGTGGGCCGCGACGCTCACGCCGTGATCGACGCGGCGAAGGTCGCCGGCGTCTACGTTTTTGGCGGCGGCATCGACGAAAATGTGCCACCCGTGCGTGTTTCGGCCGACGGCAAGGTTGTCGAAGGAGGATATCCGTGGGTGCCGCCGCTTAACGGCGGGTTCACAGTGCTTGAACTCCGCTCTCGTGAGGAGGCTGTGATCTGGGCCGCGCGTATCGCGAAGGCTTGCCGCTGCGATCAGGAGCTACGCGTTTTCGGGTTTGACCCGCAATCTTAAGGATGGTGGTTGCGGCACTCCAAAAGGCTGAACTAGGCGCTAGAACCAACGCCCCTAGACGTCACTCCTCCCGCTTTCGCAGGAGCCGCGCCGGCATCGATCTTCATTGTAATCATCTCGGGTGCCTGATGCGCGGATCGGATCAGGATGAGACTTTTATTTGAAACGGACAAACCGCCCGCATCCGGGTGGCCTCAATCGAGCAGTTGGCTGACGCAGGTCTAGCAAGCAACCGAACGCGCTCATGCGCGATTATTTGCAGGCTAAAGATTTCCATTTGTACTAGACAGAGGTAGTTCCGATTTGGCTCTGGACTTTCAGAGCAATTGAAACCAATCATTTTTGGTGTTGACTTCAACTCAACATGTGCGAGAATTATCAGCAATGGAAATAACATTTGGCCAGAAACTCCGTGAAATTCGCCAAGAAAAAGGCCTGACGTTGCGCTCTTTGGCAGAAGCGGCTGGCGTAGATTTCACATATTTGTCGAAAATCGAGAACGACAAGGCAGGCTACCTTCCTGGTGCGGAGACGATCCGTGACTTGGCTCAGGCCTTAGGTGTTGATGCCATCGGATTACTGGAACTGGCCAATAAACTTCCTCCTGAACTTGCGACGTTCACAGGTAATGCAAAGGCAAGGCGCTTCTTTGATCGAGCGCGAGAGATTGCTTCACCCAAAGATTGGGACGCTCTGCTTGATCTATTGGAGTCACGGCAATCAGCGCGGTCTGGAGACGCCAAGAAAGGCAATAGCAAATGAGCTTTCGATGGTCATTCTCTACGGACAAGTTGTTTCGGCGTTGCCAGCGGCAATTCTTCTTCCGCGAGATTGCAGCCCATCATTCGGAGAAGGAGCCGTGGCGCCGCGAGGCGTTCGTGTTGAAGCAATTGAAGACCTTGGAACTTTGGCGCGGTTCGGTGATTCACGAGGGCATTCAGCATTACGTCGTCCCAGCGCTTCGTAACAGGAATGCCCCTGATTGGGAACTTCTTGCTCAGCAAACAATTCAACGGGCCAAAGCGCAACTCACTTTTTCAGAGCAGAAACGCTATCGGGAACCTGGCATTTCAAAGACCAAGCACGAAAATTTTTGCGCTCTTATTCCGCATGAAACGGGTGCAGGAGTGTCACCCGAAGAATTCGAAGCGGTCTGTGATGAAATTCGCATGGCCTTTACTCGCCTCGCAGCAATGACAGAACTATGGAAACCGCTATTAGGTCGAAACGATTGCCTGCCTGAAAAGCAAATTTGGGTCGATTTCGAAGGCGTGAAGATCATGGTCCAAATTGACCTTTTTTTCGCACGTTCCAAGGGTCATCCAACCATTATTGATTGGAAAACATACGAACTTGGTGGCGACACTGACGCACGCCTTCAGACCGTGCTCTATGGCTGGGCGTTGTGGAAGTCCAATTTTTTTGACGACTCACACAATCCCGAAAATATAGAACTGTTAGAATGCCAGCTTCAGGATGGCGTCGTGATCAGGCACGAATGCTCGCAAGAAGTGTTCGATGAACTTGAGGACTACCTCTATCGCAGCCTCCACCGGATATTTTCACTTTGTCGTTCCAAGAAACTCACCGAAGCAAGAATTCAGGACTTTGCATATACCGACAACCCCCAAAACTGTGAACACTGCACTTTTAGAAAGCTCTGCATAGAAAGAGCCACTCTGCCTTTTCCAATCGAAGTCGTCGAAGCACCGGTGCCTCGGCGCGAGAAAACGCGAAAAAATTCACAACCCGTACCGCAACCGGCGCTATTCTAGGAGGGCACAATGAAACAACATGTATTCAACTTATATCCAATTGCAAACCAGGATGATCTTCGGTTTTCATTTCGCTATGTTGAGGTAGATGGAGAGCTTGGCGTTGGTGCGGGTGATCCAGATTTAGCTGCGAAGAATCTCAATCTTCTTGCCAAGAAAGTGGCTTTCGGTCAGGAACTGCCCGTGGCAATCATCCGAGGGGGTGAAAAACCGTTGCTTGCGGTTTCAGCAGATCGACCAATTAAGCGCTGCGAATACCAACTAACGCCGCATGTGGTTGCACTTCGGCCTCGAGATGAAGTCCATTCTGTCGCCTTTTCAACTCTCGACGACACGACGCGGCAGATCGCCCTTTCATTTCTCGGTTGGGAACTTCGTGGACATTTGTATCGACATCGCGACTTGTGGCGGAGTGGTCCAAACACGTTTTTTCGAAAGAAGCCTGTTAATAGCGACGACATGCGTCGAAACTTCGACATTTATGGCGGATTTAGTCCACGATTTTTATTCGTCGAGGGTCGGCTTCACGTTGCCGTCCCGGTAGTTTATTGTTACACAGATTTTCAATGGGCGGACAGAGCTTTTGACAATCGAGCGATTCAACGACTTGGTGGGAGGAAGATGCTTTATCACTTCGGCCCACAGATTTATACAGTGAAATTTCAGCGGCGCACTGGGAAAACGATTCGGGCACAACAATTCTGTCCCGAAGGCACTAATGCGACTACCAACGTCTACGATTGGACTGTTGAAAAGGCGGGTGAAACGCTTGGAGGGCGCCGTCTCGATTCGAACTCGCCGGCAATTCAATATCGCAATCCCGGTAATGAGGAGGAGCGTTACGGCGCGTTATCACTGTGCAAATTGATGCTCAATAACGATGATCCGCGTGTTGCACGCTCCAGACGGGAATATCAAAGAACCCCCAAGCAGCGCATCGAGAGTGCGACTGGCATTGTGAAAACCCTCTTGGCAGGTATGAGTCTGTCAGGTGTCCCATTGAACTTTAGTTCAGAGCCGCACTCCGCGCCGGCAAAGCATTTCGATTATCCTGAAATCCGGTTTGGCAACAGCCGCGTGTTGCGGGTCAGCAAAACGCCCAATAACGGTAGTGTGTCGTTGAAGGATTTGGCTCGTACGCGGGCGTCGATGCTTGAGGACAAGAATGTGGGCTTCGCCGTTCTGTCGGAGCTTGATGACCAGGTCTTAATCGTGCCGCGCTCCCTGGGCGTGGCTGTGGTGAATGATCTCAAGTCTAGGATTGAAGCGCTGGTGTCATCTCTCATTAGAAAACCCTACACACTACAGTTGGTCCGCTACAGCGATGAGAATAAACGGACATTGCGAGATCAGGTGAGAACCATCGTCGATTCGTTAAACGAATCCGAGATTGCAGGTGGTCGTGGGGTGCTTGTGCTCCCCCCGCGTTCGCAGCCGGACCTTCACAACTACATCAAGAAGAGCCTACGCAATCGGGTGCAATTTCAGTGTATGTCAGCCGAAAAGGTGGGCAATTTTTACCCGTCACGCGGAAACGGAAACAATGACACCAATGGGAACGGACAGCATCAAAATGGGAGGAATGATCACAATTCAACTGTCAGTCCATTTCCTGAGAACAAATTCCGCAGCTACCTTCTCAACATGGTTATGGGGCTCATGATTGTCAATCGCCAATGGCCCTGGGTGTTGAACAAGCCCACACATTACGATGCTTACATCGGCCTGGATGTGCTTGACCACACGGCCGCGTTCACGTTCTTTTACAAGGGTGGTGCGGTATGTGCCATGCGGGATCAAGAATCCAGTCACAAGGAAAAGCTGTCCCGCGAACTGGTCGCAAAAATGGTCTACGACGGTTTGAAACAGGATTTGCCTGACTTGGATAGACCACTGCGCTCGATAGTGTTAAGACGGGATGGTCGTCTGTTTGAGTCAGAATGGTTGGGATTCCTCGACGCCGTTAATAAACTCGTGGCCGATGGCTTGCTGTCTGCGGATGTTCTGACTGGAGCAGTAGAAATTCCGAAGCACTACTCGTTTGGGATACGGTTGGCGGAGTCAGCAGCGAATGGCTTGCAAAATCCTGAATTGGGCGCTTGGGAAAAACTCTCATCATCCGAGGGCATTGTTTGCACGACAGGCTGGCCTTTCAACGTCCCCGGAACCGTCGAACCGCTGGTTGTCCGGGTTGTTCGTGGAAGTCTCAATATTGAATGGCTTCTCGAAGATACCTTTGGCATGTCGCAGCTTTGCTGGCCTGTGCCCACAGCTTGCATGAGGTTGCCCATTGACCTCAAGCTTTGCGACGAACATTTGCGCGCGTTCGCGGGCCGAGCAGATGAAGACAACGCCCTGTTTGATGGTACACTGGATAATGAAATAGAACCGCTTCTTGCTGTAGCAAGATAGGAGAATCATTATGAGCGATCTGTCAATAATTGCGCACGATTATGAACTCAACGCAGAATTTGCGCGAAAGTTCAATGATGCTGTTTTGACCCTAAAGCGTGTTTATCTAGTGCGTCGTACTGTGACACCGGAAACGCAAGAGGAAATCGGAAAGGCGCGAAATGATCTCCGGCAGTTGTTAGAGTCTTTGGTTTCGGCCCTTCAGGACAATGGAAAATCCTGGACTGCCGACCAAGCTCAAGTGCCTGCCGATGTGCTTGAACGACTTCACAAACGATTGAGGGGTGAATTGCCAGAGACAACTACGGAACTGAGACGCATTGCAGAAACTTTAACCCAAAATGCTGCGCTCAATGAAGCGGCATTTTCCGCCTTGGACCGCGTTTGTGAGGCGGCTGACGCAACCGCATCCGCAGCGTTTCGCCGCTTGCGCCGCATCTGATGCCAAGCCTGCTTCACAACCTGCTGACTGATTTGAAGCGTCGCGGCGAAGGCGTCTTGCAAGAAGTGAGCGCCCTGCAAAACCTGCTCGCCGGATTCGATGCTCACCGAACGAATGTCGTCGCGCGTCTTCGTCGAGCACTGCTCCTGGTCGATCAATTATTGAAAGACCCCGACTTGGCCAATCCCAAGCTTGAGCCGAACTTCTTCATAGATTTCAAGCGTCTGTCAGAATTAATTTTGAATGTTGAGGATACTTCGTTGCTGCTTCTCAAACGATGCTCCGAAGACGATCGTTTTTTATCGGCCCTCTTGGAACAAATTTGTCGTGAAGTCGGCTACAAAGACCCCTCGCCTCTATGCGGAGCGTTAAGCTTTCAGTATTTTCAGGCGTTGATGGGCATGGACATTATCATGACGCCGCAAACGCAGGCGTCGGAATTATTGGCCTTGCCGGATCTTTACCATGAACTTGCTCATTTTGTTCTTTTTCGACGCCGGGCTGAATTTGAAGTTCCACTGCTCGGCATCATCCACAAGTATTTTGCGGATGCGATTAGAAAAGGGAAACAGCAAGGCTTGCCATCTGCGTCCTTGGAGATCATCCGTGATAACCATGTGTTGTGGACAGGGTCGTGGCATGTCGAGTTTGCCTGCGACATGATTGCGACGTATTGGTGTGGTTCTGCCTATGGGTTAGCTAATCTGCGTTTGAGTGCGACTCGCGGTGACCCTTATCAGGATTCGACTACACATCCAGCCGACGACGCACGACGTGCTGGAATCGCTTCGATCCTCAGGCTTGCTGGTGACGCCAAAGCAGCGAACGAGATTGATGTTCTTTGGCAAGACCTTAAAAGACTTTCACCTTCCGCACAGCCGTCCGGTTACGCAAAACGATATTCAACGCCTCTGTTGGAAAAACTTGCTGAGCACATCTTCAATATGTGCTCTAAAACCGGATTTCAGTCATTTTCAGATCAACAAAATCAGAAAAATGTTCTTGTTAGCTGCACTGTGGCAAACGGTTGGAAAGCATTTCACCAAGATGCTGGCGCATTTCAGAAATTTGAATCCTCTGCGATTTCGAAACTCAAGGCTCAGCTATTAGGGCCTTGACTATTTTTATTTCCAGTCGGAAGCGTCTTGTCATCGTGGGTGCGACTGGAATGGTTGGGGGATATGCCTTTCGCGATGCACTCGAACACCACAACATCGGACGTGTTGGTCATTACTCGCAGGAAGCTCGGTCTGGCACCCCTTCAGGACACCGCCCTCAAGGTTGCTGGGTCAGGCAAGTCGACTCCTGAGACCTTGACGACGGCCCGCCACGCGGCTTCCTGGTTGGCTCGGTCGTGGAGGTGTGGTTGGCGCTGCACCTCAATTGGACCTGAGAACTTCCCTTTTGCCGAGGCGAAGAATTGCCCAGAGAGGTCGGTTCCGAACTTCGATGCCTGGATGTAGCGACGTGCCGCGGTCTCAGGCGTCTGATTCATGCCGGGAATGAGGTTCACGATCGGGATAAAGATATGCTTCAACGCCCAACCAGCGCTTCGCACCACCTTGGTCGCGGTCGCGCCACCGGGCGAGACAGCGTAAGCGGCCATGCCGGAGGGTAGTCGGCGCGCCAGTGCCGCGGCCCACCAAGCGACGACAAGCTTCGCGTCAGCATACGCATTGTTAGGCACATACTTTACGTTTGGCCCATTCCGCACTAGTGCTTCAACAGCGGCGGTCCTGTCACCATTGAAATGTTTAGCCGCGAAGGTCGGTAGGTCGGTGTATTTGAACATGGGTACGCCCCCTCGGGCAGGTTCTGCACCTGCGATAACGATCCGCGCGTTTGGGCTCAGCCTGTTGGCGCGAAGTAACCCGACAGTCAGTTGGTGATGCCCGATAAGCGGAGCCTGAGAAGACTCGACGCCCGCCTCGGTCAGAGCGCGCTTCTTAAAGGGAACCAACCCTGCATTGAGCAGCAGGAAATCGATCGGCCGGCCGGGCATTACTAGCTCGTCTAGGGCGGACTGAACGCTGGTTGGCTTGTCAAGATCCAGCTCCAGCGGCCTGAAGACCTGTGTCTTGGTCTCAGCCGAGAGTTGAGCGGCCGTTTCTTGGGTCCGTGCTAGGTTGCGTCCGGTGACGATGACCTGGCGGTAGCCCTCTTCGGCTAGAATGCGGGCGGCCGCAAAACCGAGCCCAGATGTGGTGCCGGTAACAAGTGCAGTCGAATGTTCCATGGGCGGCTCCGTGGCGACGGGTGAGGGTTGGGCGGTTTTTCCTTTGAATCTATCCATGTTGTCTCGCATACTTATTCATCTTGAATGTTTTCGTACTTGATAGTACGATAATCACATAGGCAATGCAAGGAATTTCGTACTTAATGGTAACTAATATTTCAAAACGCCCCCGAGGACGTCCAAAAGGCTTTAGCCCCGACGAAGCACTCGACCGTGCCGTTGAGATGTTTTGGGAGCATGGTTATGAAGGAGTTGACGTGGATCAGATCGCGCAGGCCGTGAACGTCACCAAACCGGCGCTATACCGAGCCTTCGGAGACAAGTCCACCCTGCTGCTCAAAGCAGTCGAGCGCTATGCAATGACGTATGGAACTCCCATAATGGCAGCTTTTCAAGCGGAGTCTGACATCCACAAGGCCGTGACCGGCTTGTGCGAAGCAACCGTCAACCTCGCTTCGGGTGAGGCTCGCGGCGGTTGCATGATGGTCGCTGCGGCCCTGGGACAGTCAGAGCGAGTAAGGGAGATCCGTTCCTATCTCGCGAAGGGCCTCACCGCAGCGGCTGATATTTTCGCGAAACGTTTCGAGCAGGAGATGAAGGCGGGGCGCCTGACGAGCACACCCTCCGCTAAGGTGCGAGGCCGTGCGCTCGTTGACTTGATGAAGGGTTTGCAACTTCGCGCCAAGGCCGGTATTGCGCGCGAGCAGTTGCTTCAAGATGCCCGAAGCTATGTGCCACTGATTCTTGGCAAGCAAATCTAACGCACTTCTCGGTGGGGGAGCACCGAAGATGGCATCGTTATGCTTGAGAATTTTTTGAGCAAGCCCCGGCCTGTTGAGTTTTGCCTCCTCGAAGCGGTGTTAACCTCTCAATAAACAATTTTGAGCGCCGATGGCGAGAAAATGGCGCGAGAAACATAAAGGGCATTATGCTTTGCATCCAAGTTCTAATCCCCTTCAAGAGAGTGTCACTGGTAATGCCAAAATGTTGCGTGATTCGGATGAAATGACTCACCGGAGAGGGAAAAATACTGCGTTCGATGGCGCTCAAAGTTTTTCCAATGCACTGAGGTGTCAGTAAAAGTGTCAGTAAAAAGTACTGAAAGAGCAGGTCTCAGCAGGGTTAAATAGTGGCGGAGTAGTGTTGATTCCTTCGGAAAACCTGCTATTTTGCTGAGGAAAATTGAGAGTTACAGGCACGAGCCCTACCCGGGGAGCCACTTTGAACGATTCTTCGAACCTCCCGAAAAGTCCGCCAATTCGTACACTTCCAGCACAAGTCTTCAGGATGAACGGTGATTTGCTTCACCATGCATTGCAAGGCTTCTGTTTTCTCGGCGTTCGTCAACGCTGGCCCGCCGCACTCCGCTTCAAACTTCTTGGAATCGCGGTGACTGCGGCCTGAGGCGTTACCGCTAAATACTAAGTCAGTGAATCCGCCTCAGACTTCTTGGAATCGCGGTGACGGCTTCGATGCGTTCGCGGCGGACGGCTTGCCGCCTCAGACTTCTTGGAATCGCGGTGACTGCGGCGGCACGTGGTCACCTATACTTTGCTGCCCAAAGTATCCGCCTCAGACTTCTTGGAATCGCGGTGACTGCGGCCGGAAGCGCGGACCGGAACGAACTGGGTTGAAGTGCCGCCTCAGACTTCTTGGAATCGCGGTGACTGCGGCATGTCGCTCGCGAGCTGATCGAAGACGCTGAAATTCCGCCTCAGACTTCTTGGAATCGCGGTGACTGCGGCAAGATAAAGCGGCTGGCAGCCAAAAGACAGCGATGCCGCCTCAGACTTCTTGGAATCGCGGTGACTGCGGCGAAAACTCTATTGGACAAACATCTGCGTTACAAACCGCCTCAGACTTCTTGGAATCGCGGTGACTGCGGCTCCCATGCCTCGTAGCTCTCTCCGGTGGCCGCGAGCCGCCTCAGACTTCTTGGAATCGCGGTGACTGCGGCGACAAGCTGCGGCGGTGTCGCGCCTACGTCTGCGCCGCCTCAGACTTCTTGGAATCGCGGTGACTGCGGCCCCGCATTTATGGACGTCATTACCCGTGCGTCAACCGCCTCAGACTTCTTGGAATCGCGGTGACTGCGGCCGTTGCGGTTGAAGGGTACCGGAGCGGACGGAGCCCGCCTCAGACTTCTTGGAATCGCGGTGACTGCGGCGAGGAAACTGTCCTTGGCCCTAACCGTTTTCGGCGCCGCCTCAGACTTCTTGGAATCGCGGTGACTGCGGCGCGACCCGCGCCGCGCTGGTCCTGCAAAACTTCAGCCCGCCTCAGACTTCTTGGAATCGCGGTGACTGCGGCGACATCCAGACCGCCGAATATATTCACGACGAACCCCGCCTCAGACTTCTTGGAATCGCGGTGACTGCGGCATTGTTTCGCCTTTGGTGAAGCCGACGCACCATTGCCGCCTCAGACTTCTTGGAATCGCGGTGACTGCGGCATCAATCCCAAAAAAGTCATAGCCTGGGGAAACGCCGCCTCAGACTTCTTGGAATCGCGGTGACTGCGGCTGCGGCATAGCCTTCATTCTGGGGTCTGTGAGTCGTCCGCCTCAGACTTCTTGGAATCGCGGTGACTGCGGCGCGCCGTTAAACCCCGAACTGTCGTCATTAAAAGCCGCCTCAGACTTCTTGGAATCGCGGTGACTGCGGCGGTGGCGTTGTCGGAATCGAACGAGAGTGTGCCAACCGCCTCAGACTTCTTGGAATCGCGGTGACTGCGGCTACATGCGCTGTATGTAATACACCCCCTGCCAGTCCGCCTCAGACTTCTTGGAATCGCGGTGACTGCGGCTTTATGCCAGGAGCGGCGTGTTGCGGCAAGGGTGAACCGCCTCAGACTTCTTGGAATCGCGGTGACTGCGGCAGATTTCGCTCACTTGGTCGCCTCCGATAAAAAGTTCCGCCTCAGACTTCTTGGAATCGCGGTGACTGCGGCCATTGCCAAAATACGGCTGGGAGTCGGCGATAAACCGCCTCAGACTTCTTGGAATCGCGGTGACTGCGGCGAAAACCGTCGGTCGTCTCTAGGTTTTCCTTACGACCGCCTCAGACTTCTTGGAATCGCGGTGACTGCGGCCCTCTGTGACCCAATCAGGAACCCAAGTTTTAGCCCGCCTCAGACTTCTTGGAATCGCGGTGACTGCGGCTTGGCATCAGGAGCGGCATAGACACTACCATGCTCCGCCTCAGACTTCTTGGAATCGCGGTGACTGCGGCAAGGGGGTCCTGGTGATTCTTGATGAAGTCCAAGACCGCCTCAGACTTCTTGGAATCGCGGTGACTGCGGCCGGAGAGGGACAGGCCTGGCTATGGCGTCATTGAGCCGCCTCAGACTTCTTGGAATCGCGGTGACTGCGGCACCCATTTCAATCAGCCGCTCTCTGGCAAGCTTCACCGCCTCAGACTTCTTGGAATCGCGGTGACTGCGGCCCGCTCGATGCGGACTTCGTTGCGGCAATATTTGACCGCCTCAGACTTCTTGGAATCGCGGTGACTGCGGCCGAAGCAAAGGACAGACAGCATAATTGACGCGAACCGCCTCAGACTTCTTGGAATCGCGGTGACTGCGGCGAAATTCGCCAAACCTTTTCACTATCAACTCTGACCGCCTCAGACTTCTTGGAATCGCGGTGACTGCGGCGGAAGAAACCCAGCTACGTTGGGCACTGGACGAATCCGCCTCAGACTTCTTGGAATCGCGGTGACTGCGGCCACCGATGAAAATCTGCGGGTCATCCGAGGCCCGGATCCGCCTCAGACTTCTTGGAATCGCGGTGACTGCGGCCTTGATCCCCAGGGCCGCGGCGTTGCCCATCGCCTCCCGCCTCAGACTTCTTGGAATCGCGGTGACTGCGGCATGCGGCGGACATCGTGACGATTCTGAAGTGGGTCCGCCTCAGACTTCTTGGAATCGCGGTGACTGCGGCCTCGGCGAACTCTTCGACCAGGTCCCCCGCCGCGTACCCGCCTCAGACTTCTTGGAATCGCGGTGACTGCGGCGAAGTGGCGGGGATCTATGTGCATGCCCCTTACGCCGCCTCAGACTTCTTGGAATCGCGGTGACTGCGGCCCCCGTGCTTTTTCCGCAAGCACGCCTTAATCTCCGCCTCAGACTTCTTGGAATCGCGGTGACTGCGGCTTCTCCAGGCGGACATCAATGGCGATTTCATGGACCGCCTCAGACTTCTTGGAATCGCGGTGACTGCGGCGGCTCCAGCAGCTTGTGCGCGTCGTCCACGATCAGCCGCCTCAGACTTCTTGGAATCGCGGTGACTGCGGCGTATGGATCACGAACGGCTCACACAACCCAATGTCCGCCTCAGACTTCTTGGAATCGCGGTGACTGCGGCATCGGTTGAGGGTTCATCGGAATGCGATCCGGGTCCGCCTCAGACTTCTTGGAATCGCGGTGACTGCGGCGGTGACGGGCGGGAGTTTCAGGCCTTCAATGAAGCCGCCTCAGACTTCTTGGAATCGCGGTGACTGCGGCTACGCTCTTCCAACTCTGGAACCAGGAGCACAAACCCGCCTCAGACTTCTTGGAATCGCGGTGACTGCGGCAGAACGACCCATACTTTGTTTCGGTTACCGCCCCGCCGCCTCAGACTTCTTGGAATCGCGGTGACTGCGGCCCGATCGCGCATGCACGCGCCGGCCATCGAGTCGCCGCCTCAGACTTCTTGGAATCGCGGTGACTGCGGCGCGGCATCCTTGATGGCGGCCAGGCGTTTCTGTTCCCGCCTCAGACTTCTTGGAATCGCGGTGACTGCGGCCACAAGAGCAAATAAAAAAGGAAGGAGAATAAAATGCCGCCTCAGACTTCTTGGAATCGCGGTGACTGCGGCGCGTCCAGGTCATCCGTTGCGGAATCACAAACCCGTCCGCCTCAGACTTCTTGGAATCGCGGTGACTGCGGCATAACCAACCTAGTGAACGAAGAACATTCAATCGACCGCCTCAGACTTCTTGGAATCGCGGTGACTGCGGCTTTCGGCAAGATATTTCCAATAACCGGCCTTGGACCGCCTCAGACTTCTTGGAATCGCGGTGACTGCGGCAAAGCGAATGACTTAAGGCCGTCAACTGGTATTACCGCCTCAGACTTCTTGGAATCGCGGTGACTGCGGCACAAAGCCAAGGTGCAGCCGCTGACGGGCAAACACCGCCTCAGACTTCTTGGAATCGCGGTGACTGCGGCATAATGCTTAGGGGGATAGTACTAAGGGGAAAGAGCCGCCTCAGACTTCTTGGAATCGCGGTGACTGCGGCTCAGAACGAGGCGACCCTTTACGGCTAAGGAGGGCCGCCTCAGACTTCTTGGAATCGCGGTGACTGCGGCTCGTTGACTTCCTGTTCAGTGCGCAGTGACGGCTCCGCCTCAGACTTCTTGGAATCGCGGTGACTGCGGCCTTCTTTGTGACGTAGACCGCGTAGGATAGCTGACCCGCCTCAGACTTCTTGGAATCGCGGTGACTGCGGCCGGAGATGTCAAAGGAAATGAAGGCACGGCTCAAGCCGCCTCAGACTTCTTGGAATCGCGGTGACTGCGGCAGTGATGATGGACATGGACCGCGACGCCCAAGAAGCCGCCTCAGACTTCTTGGAATCGCGGTGACTGCGGCCTCCTTCAGTTTGCCCGCAAACTCCCGCTCACTGACCGCCTCAGACTTCTTGGAATCGCGGTGACTGCGGCAATTCTCCGGCCGCTTCGTCAGTAGCAGGAAATCCACCGCCTCAGACTTCTTGGAATCGCGGTGACTGCGGCGATCACCAGCAAACAGGGCCAGTTCACCATCGGACCGCCTCAGACTTCTTGGAATCGCGGTGACTGCGGCTGGAGGCCACCAGTCTGGTGTTCTTCAAAAACTTTCCGCCTCAGACTTCTTGGAATCGCGGTGACTGCGGCATGACTTCCTCGGGCGGGCCGTTCTCATCGCCGGCCGCCTCAGACTTCTTGGAATCGCGGTGACTGCGGCAGCGAGGGACTTCAATTCAGTAAAGGTACTCCACCGCCTCAGACTTCTTGGAATCGCGGTGACTGCGGCAAATACACAACTGTAGTGTCTGCCAGAGTGTCCGCCGCCTCAGACTTCTTGGAATCGCGGTGACTGCGGCTGCACCTTTGCGTTGGCCGAATTGAACTCACCAAACCGCCTCAGACTTCTTGGAATCGCGGTGACTGCGGCCCTTACGAGCTTCTCTGCGGTTGTGTATCGGTCCACCGCCTCAGACTTCTTGGAATCGCGGTGACTGCGGCATGACGGTTATACAGTTTCCCCAGAGGAAGCCGTGCCGCCTCAGACTTCTTGGAATCGCGGTGACTGCGGCAGTCCCATTTTCTCCTGTTTCACAAACTTCACCACCGCCTCAGACTTCTTGGAATCGCGGTGACTGCGGCGAGGACGCCGCCCGCCGGTTGACAGACCTTTTCGGCCGCCTCAGACTTCTTGGAATCGCGGTGACTGCGGCTAAAGGAATAAATGAGCACACGCGCAAATGTAGTCCGCCTCAGACTTCTTGGAATCGCGGTGACTGCGGCTGGGGATTTACTGGCCTTTTCCTCAATATCTGGACCGCCTCAGACTTCTTGGAATCGCGGTGACTGCGGCCAAAAGAAGTGAGACGAGCCAGTCAGAATGCAGGGCCGCCTCAGACTTCTTGGAATCGCGGTGACTGCGGCGAAACGAAGGAAATCGTTGCTGGCGCAAAGGGCAACCGCCTCAGACTTCTTGGAATCGCGGTGACTGCGGCTGAACAGCCATGTTCATCATGTCTTGCGTACAAATCCGCCTCAGACTTCTTGGAATCGCGGTGACTGCGGCTTCGTCGAGGCTTTTCTGAATGGCGTCCAGTTTGCCGCCTCAGACTTCTTGGAATCGCGGTGACTGCGGCAATCGTCCTTCGAGTTTCGTAGTCAAATGTCCTGGCCGCCTCAGACTTCTTGGAATCGCGGTGACTGCGGCAGTTTGGAACCTGCTGTTTTGGCTGCTGGAAAAACCGCCTCAGACTTCTTGGAATCGCGGTGACTGCGGCACCCCATACCCTAACCTGTTTCTTCTTCCCAGTCACCGCCTCAGACTTCTTGGAATCGCGGTGACTGCGGCTAGTTAAGGATTAACAGGAAAAGAAAATGAGAATTCCGCCTCAGACTTCTTGGAATCGCGGTGACTGCGGCAGTATGAAATAAAAATGAAGGTATTGGATGTGGAACCGCCTCAGACTTCTTGGAATCGCGGTGACTGCGGCGCAGCCGTCGACGATTGCACTCTGGCCCTTTCGTCCGCCTCAGACTTCTTGGAATCGCGGTGACTGCGGCGTAAACGTCACACCTGACACCCCTAGTTGCGTCACCGCCTCAGACTTCTTGGAATCGCGGTGACTGCGGCTTGTCGTTCATGTCGGTTTGTTTGGATGGTATTACCCGCCTCAGACTTCTTGGAATCGCGGTGACTGCGGCCATTGGGTAAAAATCAATTCCTGTCCGCGAATCTGCCGCCTCAGACTTCTTGGAATCGCGGTGACTGCGGCTCGCCAGAACGTTTCACCACGCACCCGGGCCGGCTCCGCCTCAGACTTCTTGGAATCGCGGTGACTGCGGCGTGGTGGTCCCCACCGTCTATCTCGCCGTGCTCGTCCGCCTCAGACTTCTTGGAATCGCGGTGACTGCGGCGAAATGCCCAGGTCTTTGAACGCGGCGACCATGTCCCGCCTCAGACTTCTTGGAATCGCGGTGACTGCGGCGGAACGATTTCCCGCCCTACCGGTTTAACTCGGGCCGCCTCAGACTTCTTGGAATCGCGGTGACTGCGGCTCCAGGTGGCGGACGGCGATACGCTTGTTCTGGGAGCCGCCTCAGACTTCTTGGAATCGCGGTGACTGCGGCGCTCGAGGAAGGCAGTCATGAATAACGTTGTACACCGCCTCAGACTTCTTGGAATCGCGGTGACTGCGGCGCGGCCGCCAGCAACACAGAGGCACTACCGCCAAACCGCCTCAGACTTCTTGGAATCGCGGTGACTGCGGCGTCCAGCGCGTGCCTGCCTTCTTGTCCCAGAGGTCCGCCTCAGACTTCTTGGAATCGCGGTGACTGCGGCGGCGCTTCATGTGAGAGGGCAGACACGTCCACATCCGCCTCAGACTTCTTGGAATCGCGGTGACTGCGGCCCAACAGCAATTTCGCCGTCGCCACCTATTTCACCCGCCTCAGACTTCTTGGAATCGCGGTGACTGCGGCCAGACCGTCCCGCGCGATCCGTTTTTGTTGCGGCGCCGCCTCAGACTTCTTGGAATCGCGGTGACTGCGGCACGGGACCATTGGCGGCGGGCGCTATAGTGTTCGCCCGCCTCAGACTTCTTGGAATCGCGGTGACTGCGGCCGACGACGCCTTTTGCTTTGAACGGATAGGCCATCCGCCTCAGACTTCTTGGAATCGCGGTGACTGCGGCGTGACCGGATGTTCTTCCTACGCGGTTATGATTGCCCGCCTCAGACTTCTTGGAATCGCGGTGACTGCGGCCGTCTTGTCACCGGCGTGGACGGGGCTGCGTCCACCCGCCTCAGACTTCTTGGAATCGCGGTGACTGCGGCGAGCGGGTTTGCTGGCGCTGCGATTTGAACCGGTCCACCCGCCTCAGACTTCTTGGAATCGCGGTGACTGCGGCACGCGTGCCCGGCTGCCAATTCCTTCAGCGCGATCCGCCTCAGACTTCTTGGAATCGCGGTGACTGCGGCGAATTTGGACGCCCTGTTGAAAGTCGTTTCAGTTCCGCCTCAGACTTCTTGGAATCGCGGTGACTGCGGCGGCGCGCCTTGGTCTTCGAGAGCAGGCGGGTACACCGCCTCAGACTTCTTGGAATCGCGGTGACTGCGGCGCGAAACCTTTGACCGCCTGTTCGTGTTGCTTAAGCCGCCTCAGACTTCTTGGAATCGCGGTGACTGCGGCATGGTGGCTGAAAAACGCCGCTTGATGTTAGACCACCGCCTCAGACTTCTTGGAATCGCGGTGACTGCGGCCCAGAACGATCGTCGAACCGATCGTAGAAATCGCCCGCCTCAGACTTCTTGGAATCGCGGTGACTGCGGCTTTGTAAAATAGATATTGCGCTCTCTCTGTAAACACCGCCTCAGACTTCTTGGAATCGCGGTGACTGCGGCGACGACGACGATTAACGTGGTCGTCACCAACAGCCCGCCTCAGACTTCTTGGAATCGCGGTGACTGCGGCCCGCAAGCGAAAGCCTTCTGCCCGCCAGTGGTATTCCGCCTCAGACTTCTTGGAATCGCGGTGACTGCGGCGCCGCGCAACGGCCGGTGCATTGGCTCCGGCTTCGACCGCCTCAGACTTCTTGGAATCGCGGTGACTGCGGCAACCGGCAAATCCTCAACGCTTTGAGGGTGCCATCCGCCTCAGACTTCTTGGAATCGCGGTGACTGCGGCCGGAGTTCGCCGTCAAGGCCTGCCCCTTCATGGCCCGCCTCAGACTTCTTGGAATCGCGGTGACTGCGGCTGATGGCAAGCGACGTGAGATGCTTTCAACCAAACCGCCTCAGACTTCTTGGAATCGCGGTGACTGCGGCGTAATACGAGCGCGGGCTTTGCCAGTACCGAGCACCGCCTCAGACTTCTTGGAATCGCGGTGACTGCGGCATAATCGGTTCTTCAACACCCTTTGTGCTGACTTTCCGCCTCAGACTTCTTGGAATCGCGGTGACTGCGGCCATCCCCCTGATTAAATCCAAGCCGCCTCAGACTTCTTGGAATCGCGGTGACTGCGGCGCTTCGTGTGAAACCGACAATCTCGACGGAAGATCCGCCTCAGACTTCTTGGAATCGCGGTGACTGCGGCTTTGTCCGTATAAGGGATAGGAAAACCTTCGATCACCGCCTCAGACTTCTTGGAATCGCGGTGACTGCGGCTGCCTCATCCTAACTCCTTTAGCATCAGTAGTTGGTGCAACTTTCCAGCACATTGGGATCCTAAGCTTAGAATTCCACGTGGACAAGTTGTCGCG
>JADMIO010932647.1_pt1 | contig 25163 bp, 29 predicted proteins | sample 8958161 | NCBI WGS metagenome assembly JADMIO01 (sample SAMN16585339, study PRJNA669376) | soil metagenome | isolation source: Crop rotation soil | place: USA: Cullars Rotation, Alabama | collected 2011
CGCGGGGTTAAAGTTCGATAATTATATTGACCCGGGGTTTCTTCCTCCGAACTAAGTCGGCGAAGGTGTTCATCGTTAACGTGAAATTAGTGGAATTCACCACTTTGACTAACCGAGTTCCCATTGTTTGGGGTGCAGTTGAACAAAATAATTATTGAAATTTAAAATGAAAATCAATTTTTCTAATTGTTGAAAATTGTGACAATGTTGCGATCAGTCTTGCGTCACCGGGACGTTGATCCGACGGCTCCTATTACCAACGTATTTATTATGGTGGGTGACTCACTGGTCGAACCAATATTCATGTCATTAACTAAAGAAGAATCTATTGAGTTGGACGGTTATCTCACCTGCAGTCATTTTCAGCTTGCCACCACGAATTTGTGGTACGCGAATTTTGACTTGGCTGAAATTCGTCATCCCAATGATTATCCGGAAACAGTTGAGGTGATTCGAGAGATGCTTGGTGACACTGAAATTTCCGACATTGATGCCAAGATGGCCGCTTCGGAGGCATCGCCAATTGTTCAAAGTATCCGGGAACGTCTGCGGGACGAACCACCAAGTTTTCTCACCGCGCCATTTCGGGTGGTTGACTGGGTAAGTTTCTTTGATGTGTTAGACGATCATGATTGCTGGGACGAACTATTACCCTACGATTACTCGAAACATTTATCCTGGTTACCACTAGAAGTGAGAGATCGATTGGAATCTTGGGGTTATCAAATATTAGATTCAGAATACTTTTCCAATAATGATCTGTCTGATGGCCCACCAAGAATCAGAGAATGGTCGTCTTTACCAACAGAAACTGAAGGTGGAGAATCGCTCCCAGTGGCGTTGTCTCTTGGTTCACGGTCAACGGAACGCCACAATTATTCCCTCGGAACTTTTGAATGATGTTGGATTAAACTTACCTGGGGGTGACATACTGAGTGGAATCACTCCGGAAAAATTCGTGATGCTTCAATAAAAAAAATGATGTCTGAACAATATCAGACATCTCCTTGGAAGATTTTCCTTGATATAATTATTGATGGACAGAAGAAATCACTGAGACTCAACATATTACTTTTTCCCGAAACTTTGTCTTCCCCGCTGAGATCACAGAAGATGTTCACTGTTAATGTGAAATTGATAACTTTGACTAGCCGAGTTCCCATTTTCGAAATGATAAATTGATTTAATTAAATTAGATCCAAACATGAGTGATTGTCATTACTGGATTGGAATTTACTCCCACGACTTTGCTAGTTCGGCCGCCAAGGAAAAGTGGGTGGTGGCCGCCCAGCCTCTGTTCAAGAAGTTATCCGAGAGCAATGAGTGGTTTCCCCATTTTGGTGTCATTGATTGTACAAGCCGAGGATTGTACGATGCGGGTCCCAATGACCACTTCCTTCCGGCCATCTTTTCTTTCACTAAGCATTATCCGGCGATGACCTTCATTATTTACTTTCTTCATCATAACATGTCCAGTCTTAGTGTCTACACCATTCGAAACACAACGGTGGTGGCCGAATCACACACCACTGGCCATCTCAAATTGTCCAATCATGAGGTGACCGTCAAATTCAGCCCTGATTTTGGTGAGGCGGGATGTTTGAACAATATTAATAGCCCAGCGCATATCTATCGTGTATAAAAAATACATGTCCAAACTTGGACATGTAATATTAACTATAGTCAAGGCAATATTACATGTCCAAGTTTGGACATACATCATTTTTATTTTGGTACCAAGGACATAAGTAGTGGACCATCACTATCATTAAGTGGATAGATGGTGTCAATTTCGTATCTAGCCAATTTGTCCTTGTCTTTAATCACTGACTGGGGATCATGAAGATTTCCCTCCCGATCAAGATATACTACCGCGATATCAACATTACTAGCGTTAACCAATAACTGAGAAAAATTAGCGTTAGGTGGCGGTGGTTTGGTGGTAACGATAATACTGGCCTGCCAAACATTCTGTAAAGAATAAATCAAGGAAAGAATTTGATTCACAATTCGTTCATTATTCGAGGTTAGTCCGGGCAGAAATCCCGACCACATTCGCAGTCGATCATCCCGAGTATAATACACGATGTTTTCCCGCCAGAGGAAGAAATCTCTCACGTTAGTGACTACTTCACCGGCCCAGCCAAAATTAATTTCATCACCGAGAACAAGAAGGACTCGTAAGCATCCATTACCTTGCAATAATACAAATCCGCGCTTCTGGGGTAGTGTCCGAAGCTTAATCACATCATCCATCCAAACTTTTCCGTCACGGTAAGTCACCCGGTCATTGGAATTCCGTTCATATCTAACTTCGATCAATTGATTATTATAATAAGAAACATATGGATTTAGTAATCGAGGCTCCGTCCGGGGAAAAGTATCAATTGTCTTACCACCATATATGCCAGTTGTTCGATAGAACCTGGTGTAAAATTCATGAAATAATGGGTCCGCTTCTTTGTTGTACATTGGATCCTTTCTTCGATCGAAGGAAACAACGGATTGTGGATTGGCCAAATTCCAACACTGACGATCAATAATTAAGTGATGCCCATCCAGATGGGCGGAAGTATTGGTCGGTAGCGATTGAGGAAATGTGTACCAGCACCGCGGAATTGGTAATCGGAAATCGGTGACATTATTCAATGATTCACGATATACCACCTTGTCAGTCAAGGTAAACAACCACGAACGACGTAATGATTCCATGATCGGCATATCATCAAATTCAACGGAATGATAACCAACGTCGATGATTCCGTCCCGGTTCAAAAGGTTGAGCGTGCAATTATTGATCACCGCTAAAATTTTCGGCCGGACGTTGATACTTCGGCGGTACAAGTACCGGGCGTGATGAATCGACGAAATTTCGATGATGGTGTTGCCAATGATCCGAAGTAAATGAAGCCAGAAATGGCAATCGTCAATCATGAATCGCCAAGTTGAACTTAGACATCGTAACTTAGTAATTTCATAATCGAAAAATCCCATCAGAATTCGGGCGATGATCTCCAGCGGTAAATTATCCATTTGCTCAAATTATTTAATTGACAATCAATATTATAATTTGGCATTAAACAGAATTTCTATCCCAAATCTGAAATGGACAAAATAACCAAGGTTTATTGCGTGAAACATTACAAGGACGACGGTATCGATTCCCAGGAGATGCCACGAAACCCTCGTACCGTCGCTTACATGATTCGTGACGCCGAATTGGCCGAGTGCATCAAACAATCAGAAGAAGTTCGGCGCACCAAACACAAATCACATTTGCCGGACCGAGAGTATGTATCCGTGACTGAGATGGATGCCCTTGTTAGCGCCGACGGTCTGTCCTATCGAAAAGTGGAAGAATCAAACAAGTTTGATCAGGTTCCGGGTTCTTTCCTGGCCAATATGCCAAATGATCGAATCAAAGAACTACGAATCAAGATTTCCCAGGGTAAGCCACTGACCAAGGAAGAACTTGATTACTTCGCCGCCAACTACTCAAAGTGTTGACCAAAGTGGTTTCTTCAAAAAAAATGTGAATATATCTCGACAATCCAGATATAGTTTTTGATATGAAGATTTTATCTTGTTAATTATTGAAGATGGTATATTCATAGTCAAATCACAATGGTTTACAACAAAGATGTTCACTCGAACATCTTTTTAATTCCGAAGAAGTAGAAGGAAGGCGCTATGGTAGGAATAAGGATGAAGTTTGACCATGTTCGATACCGTCACCGAGAAAACTAGACCGTTCTTGTTGTAGAAACAACCACCGTGGGAATATAAGTAGTCATCTTTACCAAGCACAAAGTGATTGATTTCGTCAAGGAAAATGTCAGGCACATTTGATTGCTCATGACGAATTATAACTGATGATCCGATGATATAAGCAATCCGATTCTTCACCGCCATAATATCATCAATGGCGATCATAATTACTTCGTCGGGAATTATCAAAGATCGATCATTGGTCATCGACTCCTTATAAATTCCTTTGGTGGACAATCGACGAACTTCCCGTCGACCATTTCTTATCACTAGAAAGTAGAAATGAGAATTGGTGGCCACCGTCCGAACGATGGTGGTGTCCTTCGGTGCAACCACCCTGAAGGTGACTAATTCCACCCGAAGACCATTCCGGGCAAAATAGAGAAAATCGTCGGGGTGATCGGCTCGTTGATAGAAGGGCAAATAGGTTTTCCGACGACAAGTCCACCGGCGATTCTTTGCGCTAACTACTTCAACCCCCGAAGAACTAAAATTCAAGTGATCCGGTCGAAAGGGCAGACAATCACCATTCATTTGGCCAGTATTCTTATAAGTCCGAAGCATCGATGTCGTCAGAACACTCACCCGAAAAAGACGGCCTCTTTCCCAGGAACTTTTCATCCAGAAGAAATCAATGACGTCGGCCACTTGACCTAGTTCGATTATGTTGTGATTGGACAGAACAATCAAGCGATGTCCATCATATTCGGGCAACGATTGATACCTTCGGTGGAGGCCCAATAACGACTTTGAACCATTAGCCCGTACTCCCCGAAGAAATAATAACTTCTGCCAGAAAGAAATATTTCGAACCAAAATATGAAGATCCTGACAAGTTCCTCCAAAAATGACAATATCCCGATAATTCAACCAACAAAGAATCAGTTCAAGTAATTCGGGAGGTAGTAATGACAACATTTGAGAAAAATATTGAAAGATGTTCGTTCGAACATTTTTAACTACGAAGAAGTAATAAGAAGGCTTCCTTATAGCCATAAGGATGAAGTCGAACAATGTCCTTCTCTTTTAGCGACGATACCAGTCCATTCTTAGTATAGACATTACCGTTCTTGGAATACATATGTTCACCGACTCCCATGGCAAAATGATCAATACAAGTTAACGTCAATATTATATCATCACGATAAGTAATTATAACTCTTTTGCCGTATGATTGATGAGAGATAGTCGCGACATGATTGCCATTCGATATGACGGAGTCAAAATTGATGCTTTCATTCAATGAACACTGATCATAGATAGACAATTTATAACCAGTGGACATTCGTTCCTCTTGATAACCACCAACGATAATTTCTCCGGCCTCATAGATTAGTTTCTGGGGACGAAAAGGTAAAACTTGGGAGGATTCACCAAATGTGCCACAAATTCGCAGGGTTGACGGGGTCAAAACGCCAACTTTGTAACTAGTTTGACCATATCGATTCGTCGACCGATCAATCCAAAAGAAATCAATGACATCGGCAATCTGGGCCAATTTGCTGATTTCACCTCGTTCAATCACCGCCAAAACAGCTCCGTCATATTCGTTGAGTTGACGATATACTTCCTGAACATGGGCTAATGATGCGAACTCTCTTCTTTCGCTCCGCTGAAGGTGATAATGATAGTCGATCGTAAAATAATTTAGTGCCGTGTCTAGACGAGACCATCGAATGTCCAACAACCTTACCCAGAGGAAGAGGTCATTGATCATCGTATAAAATGCCGAACATGTCATACCAACAATGATTATCTCCGAATAATTGAGCCAGGAAAGAGTTAGTTCGATTAATTCCCGGGGCAACATTATTTTTGATGAAACATCTTTCAATTGAAAGATGTTTTTTAACTCCAGGAATACTCAACTTTGCCCCCACCTCGTTTCTTCATGATAGTTTGACAACGAAGTAGGGTGTACACCTGATCCGAGTCAGCCCCATCAAGTTCCTTCTTGAAAGTTTTCCGGGCGGTTGTTTCATCAGTGAAAACTCCTTCGATAAAGGTTTGACTACCGTAAGCCTGCCATCGCTTCAATATGTAAACATCACTCATTTATAATTTAATATGTTCGAATCAGTTTAGATAAAAGTTGGTTCTTAAAAATTAATGAACTCGTATTCTTCGATGAAATTGAATACTGAGATATCTCCAATTGGAGATATTATTAACTGAAGTTTTTGATCACCATGGACGGGGTCCCATTTCTTGTTGCATTCGATAATAACTTCGTCGGCCCGAGCTCCAACTATCACGATTACCAATTAAATGACTCGAACTAACTTCCGGAACATTGGCCCAGCCATTAGATTGACCACGACTATGCGCCAAAATTTCTCCAAGAACTTCCAGTGGTACTGGTGGTATATTATCAGCAAAGCGATTAACGCCGAGACCAGTGACGTCACGAAACTTTTGGACGGGATGAAGATCCTGTAGAATCATCATACTTTCACCCAATGAAATGGGTTCATGATAACGTAAAATTTGGTAAACTTCCAACCATTCACGTAGGCGGGACGGCAAATTTATTTCTCCACGATGTTGATTAATGTACGCGATAAAAGTGTTGTAAACTCGGGGCAAATCAACTGATAATCCCACCGAATTAAGATAATCTTGAATTTCCCGTGGTGGAATACTCCGAAGGGATGAAGCTAAAGCCTCACTACGGTTCATTTAAGAAAAGAAATATCTTCAATGGAAGATATTTTTTAATATCGTGAATACCCACTTTCATACTCACCCCATCCACTGAGAATAGTTTCACATGCATTCATTTGATTATCCTCACATCGCAACAATTTGTGACATTGGTTCGTGTTCGCCGCCGTGAGTCGATGGTGGAACGTATCACGAGCCATTGTTTCATTAGTAAAAACTCCCTCGATGAAAGTTTCCTTCCCATGGACGGGCGACCATTGCTCCAACACACAAACGTAAATAGAACTCATTTGGTTATTATTAATAGCCAATTCGATTGATGAAATAACAAATTAGAAAAATGTTTATTCTAACTTCTTGTCGTTATGTTCGTAGTTTGGCCGCCATGACGCCTTACGAGATTACTCATTGGAGAAATCACTATCCCATCAGTCAAATATTTGGATCCGGTGACAGTGAATGTCTGAAAATTTGCTACTGGTGGTGGGAACTCCATGAGAAAGTCATACTTGAAATTCTTGACGACCAAGGACACCGGGCCATTTCCTTTCCGAAGGAGGCTGATGATAACACGATCGAAATTTTGGATAACACCCTGACTCCTTTGTCGGCCCGTCTCGAACTGGAGGCTCTCTATAAGGAAAGTGGAGAAAGTTATGAGATAGAAAGTAACGAGATAGAAAGTAACGAGACAGAAAGTAACGAGATAGAAAGTAACGAGATAGAAAGTAACGAGATAGAAAGTAACCAGATGGAGAGTGAAGATACAGGTTCGACCGAAACAAATACTAACTATGACCATGAGTTCTTTCCCCTGGTTGTGATGGAAGGTTCGTTTCGGGGACGCAAGTGTGATCTCTTTCTTTTTCGGTGGACGCACGACGATAAAGTTGATCGATTGATGACCGCGCGGGACGCTCCCGCCTGGTCAACGTTTATTATGCGACAGGACCGGCCAATGTGTCCATTACTTCAATTAACTTGCAATGGTCAGTGGATGGAATCAACCAATCCGATTTCCCTGACCTTTCGACTCCGTCTTTCCGCCTTCCTGAAATGTGAACAGAAGGCAATTGCCCAGTGGGAGAATTGACAAAAACCTGGAATTCCAGGTTTTTATATTGGTTGACCACGCATGATGATCCATTTGGTGCAAACCAAGTTACGATTACCGCGACGTTTCTCCAGACGATCAATCGCCAATTGACCATCATTAAATGGTGTCATCGAAGTCAGTTTCCATTGATCATTAATTTTGACCTTCATCAGACGATTCTTATCATCTAGAATAAGAATCACGTTGTTGGCGAAACTGAAATCCTTAATGAAAAGATTACTATCATTGATGCGTTGACGTCGTCCATTCTTCAGTGTTAGTCGGTAAAGAATTCCTTCCTCCAGAAAAATAATTTCTCCCGCGAAGGATATTAATTGCCAATTGGTCAGCCGACCAAGTTCGGAAACGGATCCAATAATTTCATACGAATGTCGATCATAGGAAATATAACCCCAGGTTTTGTCACCACGTTGAAAAATACGATGGGACTTGCAACGAATGAATGCGATAACATCGTTTTCACCTGCTTTGCTCAAGCTAATCGATTCATCATTCGACATATTGTTGATAAGATGGGATTGAATCTCCCACTCCACCTTGTGAAATTTCTGGAATGTCCAGCTAAATGGATGCTTTGTTCCTCGCCAAATACAATCCTGGCTACTAATCATCAAATGAATGGTCGCTCCCATGACTTCAATATTAACTATTCGGTTAGCGGAAAATGGTAACTCAATAATTCGCTCGTCATGGGAAAATCCTCGAACAATCAAGGTATTACGAGTAAGAAAATAGACACTATCTTCATTACTGAAGACATCAATCACGTCGGGAATACAAAAGGTCATGATGTTTTGTCCATCCGTGACGATAAAACTATCACGTCGTTGCTGTTCGGTGGCTCGTGCCCGAACGTTGGTCGACCATGGCTGGCGAGTGAGCGGATTATTAGCCAAAGCTCGCACGGTTCCACTATAATAACATCGGTGCGTGGCTCCTTCACGTTCAATCACCAAATTCTCAAGGGGAATTTCCTCCATGGTCACCGGATCAACAATTTCTTTCTCCCCAAGAAGACGACGGAGGCAACATCGAATATTATCCCGATGAGTTCCCAATTCATCAGAAGGAACTTCGCGATTATGAAGAAGCGACAGGGTAATAAGGAAAGCGTCTATTCCCGATTCTCGAACAATTTGGCGTAGATCAGGAAGACTAATGTCAAAATCCATTGAAAATTTATTAAAATTAATCTATTCTCGAATCGTCTTCTTTTAAGAATTAGTGGAGTTTCACTAATTGTTTTTATCTAGAGAATACATCTATCGCGGCAATTATCGCAGTGTGATCTGATCCCGCCGAAGCATATTTGACCTTTAAATCGGGAATGGGTGTTGGAATGTTTCGATTTTGTTTGTCCCCCAATCCTAATCGTCCGGTGTCATTCTTGCCAAAGGTCCACATATTACCATCAAAATCAATCAGGATGGTGTAATGTTCACCAGCCGAGGCGTGTTTGGCCCGAAATGGTTGGTTGGTGATCAAAAGTTTTCGTCCCGTGGCAAAAATAGATGGAACGGGAGTGGGTACCTTTCGATCTTCTTCATCACCAACTCCCAATTGACCAAATTCGTTGCGGCCGAAGGTCCAGACACAATCTTCGGTATCAACTAAGACGGTATGATCGCCACCGGCTGAAACAAATTTGGCTCTGATGTCTGGTAGCTGGGTTGGTACATCCACTCGATTTACATTACCAAGTCCTAATTGTCCATAACCATTCCAACCAATTCCCCAAACATTATTTTCCGTGTCAATGAACACGGTATGACTATCGGAAGTAGAGACTTGTCGGGCTTTGAAATTTGGGATTTGGGTTGGCATTCGAACATATTGCAAATTGCCCCCTAATGCTACTCTCTCGATATAATCACAATCAAATGTCCAGACATTATCCTCTAGATCGATCGCGATTGCATGTTTTCCATGAAATGAAAATTGTTGAACGCCAAAGTTCCCGATTCGCCTAATATTAACTATATGTTTTTCCTTACGATCGAATCCGGTCCAAGTGTTGAAGCCAAATCGCCAAAGAATATCGTCGGCGTCAATGACAAATGTATAATCTTCTCCGGCGAATAATTGTTTCGCCTTGAGATTAGGAACTTGGGCCGGACTGTATCGGTTCTTTCCATCATCGAAACCCAACTTTCCGTAACAACAATGACCAAATGTCCAAATATTATCATTAATATCAATTAATGCGGTATGGCGTTCGCCCACCGATACTTGTTTCGCCCTTATTCCGTAAATTCGGACGGGGACAATTCGATCTAATTGATCATAAACTCCTAATTGGCCATAAGTACCTTTGCCAAAAGTCCAAACATTGCCATAAGTTTGATAGAAGATGCTCCAATGATCGACGCAATACGTGAGTTCATCCCCAAAATCTTGGCGAAATCGCTGATGCCAAAAATCATTGGTGATTGTTTGGTTGAATTTTGAATTTGTTTGACGAAGCCGACCAACGACCGAAAGAGGAAGCAACAAGGCGATGGCCAGGATTAGATCGTTGGGAAGCGTAGCAAAATAACAAATGTTCATTTCGGTGCACATTTGTATATAATCGTGTTTTGGTCTTGTCCGCTGAGAAGTTAAGAATCTGACACTTCAAATTTTTGGTTGGAAAAATCGGGGGTATGATGGCATGAAACTACTAGTAGGATGGTCGAACTCGTGATTGAAAGAAATATCTTATATCAATGATCATTGATATACCTTTTTATATTGATTCCTCAATAATTCCCAGGGGTGAATCGATATCAGTCACCGTTCGATTTCCACTATCATATTTAACCTTGGTTTCATTCTCCAGGAGAAACAAGTCCGGGGCCCGCAAACAACTAATAATTCCGGATCGCGGTATTTGATAAATACCGAATAATGGATCATGAATAAGATTGTTCGAAGTAGTGTAGAAAGTTCGGCGATCCAACGTGAAGAAGTAAATGTAAGTTGGTCCATCGGCTGATTTCATAATCTCGACATGAATAATTGGTTCAATTCCCACTGATTCAATTCTAGATTGAGTACGGCCAAACATACCGGGCCACATCATTACGATAGCCTTACCAAAAACACTAAGAAGAACCAGAATATAGATGCGTTCCTGATTTGGTCCGCCGCTTGACCAACCAGCGTAAATTTGGTAAATTGGCGCCGTCGGTAGAGGAATATATCGACCGACCAAATTATGTCCGGTTGATAGTAATCGATTGAAGACAAAGTCATTAGTAAACATTACTTGACCATCATCGGTGAGAAAAATTTTCTCCAATATTCCAACTTTGAGATACCGACGAACTCTGAAGGGAAAATTATGTATCAAATAATTTGGTGGTTCATTCTCGAAAAGTGGAGACTCTTCGGACTCAGGTTCTAAATCCATGATGACGGTTCCATTTTCAAATGTGATGGTTAACCAGCTATCTTCACCCAATCGAGAAATATCAATGATACGGCCCCAGCCGGGCTTAGGAATTCGTCGACGTAAATGTTGTTCAATTCCGTCGACGACCAGAATCCGTTCATGGTCGGATTCGAGTAAAACCAGGGTTCCCGCCGGCGTCACCGCCAACATCAACGAGTCATCATTAGTTGGAACAACTTGGCGGTAAGATCCGGGAATTCGGAAACGAAAATCATCGTCGGCCAGAACGTAGGAACCGAGTTGGATTTCCCGCTGGGTGGCGGCCAATAATACTTGTAATTCCCGGAGTGATTTTGATATTAGATTCTCCCGGGCAAAATCCAATGAGATTAATTCTCGCATGACCGTTTCGCGGCTGGCTTGGTTGGCCGTCTGGGAAGTTGATCCTAGTGATCCCAAAGACCGGGGATCCAGGTGATTGGTCACATTCAATAATACTTCCGGAGTAAAATTCGTGATCGATTCCATTTTGGGGGCATTATTTTTTAACGAAATTATATGTTGGAACTGACATATATTTTTAACGAAATTATATGTTGGAGCTAACATATAATTTTTAATGATGATCATCAAGGGCTTGTTGTACTATCTTCATCACTTCCTCGGCGGTATATAGTCGTTCCTTTGGTGGTGAACGATGTTTCACCGGAAAATGATACGCCATCACTGATTTCAGTGAAGTGTCACTTGATCCAGGCGGACCCATGGGTCCCAGTGGGCCACGAACACCATTTAGACCCTCCGCGCCCGGATAACCAGGTAGTCCGGGCAGACCGGGGGGTCCTTGTTCACCTTGCCGACCCATTGGCCCAAAATTTCGGGGTTCTGTATTCATCGATTTTTAGGGAACAAATTAATTGCTTGAGGGAATAGATTGCTTCCCCAAAATGGAGTTCAATCATCGAATGATGGCAAAGTTGAACATTCTCAATGAGGAAGTTGCCCAATTATCCGACGATGATGCCAAGGAAACAATATCTGAGTTGGTCACCGAGCTACAATCACTAGTTAAGGAACAGCGATCCACCACCCTCACCGATGATTTGGCTCGTCAAGTGAAAACTCATGGATATGCCTTCTATCACAAGAAATTGCGCTTTGATGGATTAACTTATCTATCATTGCCATTACAAATTACTTTTTCTGGTCTTTACGACATTGGACCCGTCGGAAATCCATACCAAAGTCAAAATCAGAAGCCATGGGTGAACAAATTGAATTTCAATCTTGATTCTTACCAGGACTGGCTTCGGGAATTAATGGATAAAACCATTGATCTTTATGACTTAGTTGATAATAATCAAAGATCTAAGTGCTGGGGAGATCCCTATGGCCACAATGGTTATGATTGTCCAATGAAAATATACGTTTATTACGTACCGACCATTCCAACTAGTTCTTGTCACGCTATTGATTCCTCGGGTGATGTTAAATATTATCATTTGAAAGAACATCATGTTTGTAATGATGAATCCATAATTCTAACCAATGATGATTGGCGTCGACAACAATTATTGGTTCTACCAGAATAATATAACTTTATGAATATGTCGAAAACGACATATTTTTGATCTAACATCGAACCGCCAATTGATTACTTCGTTTACCATTGAAGCATCGAATTTCATAGATTGGATAGGGTACCGGTGGAGAATTCAAGTAAAGAAACGAAGTATTATCCCCAGTTCGAACCTCAAACGAAGTATCATAACCCAGATCTCGAACGTAAGAACCGTAACGACCAAAGGCGGTGAGGTATACCAAATCAATTCGGGCCGTACCATCGAAGCATTCTCGCCGAACAATGTCAATAATCAAAAATTGGTCCAAGTTCAATCGACATAATTGTTCACGTTTTGACTTGGCACAATAATGATCATTTTCGTAATATATCGCCAGGGTGTCACGGCCGCCGGTGTCGTAAACATAACCATCCCGCGTTAACAAATAAACGTTGTCAAAGTAGCCCGGAACAAATTTTTCCACGAAGTGATGCCCACTAAGTCTCGTTAGTTGAGTTCGACCCACCCACCGATAAACACTTCCATCTAATAGGAGCAGAAAACTATCATCTGATAACTTCGCGGCCTGCCGAAGTGAAGTACGACCATTGTATAAATCGAAGAGAGGTTGCCACTTATCCTCGTTAGAGGGACCAACAATTAGTTGGCCGGCGTGATTAAAAACAAAACCGCATTTCCCCAGGCCGAACCGAAGATCTTCGATTCCCGGAGAGACATTCTCGCGATATTTTCCAGTGGATCGTGGTGACAAGAAGACACTCAAATTGGCCGGCGATAAATTCACGGTTCTCTTCTCGCCCTTGGCGGGATCAATTTTCGCCGAAATTCGCTTGTAGCATTTGGGACAATTTGCCATGATAACTTCACCATCGTCCGAAATTAGATTGGAAAAATTAAGCCCACTGATTCCCCAGGGACCATGGACGTTTCCGTAATGATGAGTGATTTGATCAATGACTTCGCGACGGCAACATAATCGGACCTCGGCCATATCGTAATTGATGATTAATTTCAACATTAACTGGCATTTGTCGGCTTTCACCCCAATGCAACTATCGGATAATGATTCGGTGGTTGGCTTAATTTTGTCGATAAATTGATAAAGTTGATTCCGATCATCATAACATTGATGATCATTATCAAGAATGTAAGTCAATGGATAAAATCGGTCAATATAGAGTTTATATCCGAGACAATCATATAGAAGAGGTAATTTGTTGGCCGGAAAATTGTCTAGTTTCTCATCAGGAACTAATTTCTGGATCCGGGCCATAAGTTGGCGGGTGAGAGTAGCCCCAAACTGGCCGTGATGGGCCCATCCAGTACCATACCATTTAGTTTCCGGGGAGCGACGGTACCACTCATTGTATCGCCGTTGGTACAAACAGAGAAGCTCGCGAAAGGACAGATCTTGGTTAGGAAGGGTCACCCACCAGCTTTTATCCCGAATCCGATTGAACATTATTCGGCAACTGCCGGCCAGGGACCAAATGTCCCAAACTGGTAAGTAGTGGGTGATTCGAAGAATAATTCCATCGTCTAATTCGGCCAACATTTTCGACAAATAATTAAATTTTCTAGTTCGAACAAAGATTTAATCATTTAGAATGACCTCATCACATTTTACTTGCTTTGTTCAACGAAATTCCGGTGATCTCATCAAATTTTACCAGGATCCGCCCTGGATCGAGGCGGTGATTTTTCTAGTTTCAGATGAATTCCAGGCGGTCGAAATTGCCACTTGGGAGTTGAATGAATTTTCAAGATGTCCCAAAGTCCATACCACTTATGATCCGACGACCCGAACTTTTGCTAATTTGCCGGGTTATGATGATGTGATCAAGAATTCTTCTCACTGGATGGAGCGGGCCATCTGGAGACCCCGAGAGTTCAGTGGATTGCGGGCGGTCAACTTTCCAGCTGATGTCTGGTGCAACTTCGTCAATGAGGCTTACCCAGACAAAGAATGCGAATTTGAGCCGGGTGAGGAATGGTGTCTAGCGACCATGATCAATCGTAATTTGTCTTTTGTCGATGTTAGTTCATCTCTCAAAGAAATTGCGAAGGGACACGAAGGTAAGGATGATAACATTCCATTTCCATGTTATGGTGTTGGTTACGGTTATTAAAAATATGAGAATATCTCATTTTAAATGTCAACCATTCACTATACCTTCATTTCATCGGCGGCCATTCTCGGCGTTTTCTGCAATGATTGTGGAAAGAATTGTCACTGGGGCTATTCTTGGCCCTGTTCCGAGCGTGCCTTTTGGACTAAGAACAAGGATCGAATTTTGTGTCCAGCTTGTGCTAAACTACACCCGATGGAGGTTTACCGTCGAGTTTTCGAATATCATGATATTCCAAGTTATCGATCAGTCTTTCGAACTAATTGTCGTGATGACCAATATATGTTTCATGACGACGCTGCGAACAAATCAACCAAAGCTTGCCACTTTTGCTCCCGGGAGGATGAAGAAGATGAATTGAGCGGCCGAGTTCCAATCAAGGAACCAAAGTGTGACTGCTCGAAATGTCAGAAATAAAAAACATGTCAGAATTTGACATGTTTTGGTAAGTAATGACCGAAGAACTTATCATTGTCCGACGGACCTCAATAAGTATTGATGGGAACAAAATCAATTTTTCAGGAAAATGTTCAATGATCTTCCGGCTGACGTCTGGTGGAGCATTTGGCCGCATATGGAGGCGTCGGATCTAATTATGCTAAGTCAAGTTAATCGACGATTTCATTCGTTGCTTGATATGACCACCTGGGCCACTCTTCTGGATGTTTCCGGGGCGGAATGGTCCCGGTCGGCTCTGCAGTGTGAATGGCAACGTCGACGTAATCAGGCGGTCGGCGGAACTTGGTACGTTTTCGGGTGGGGTGGTCGAATTGGGGCCAAAGTTTCGGTGGAGGAAGTCGAAAGTATTGCCAAAACTCTGGCCGGGTCCCCTCTGCGTGGCAAAAGACAACATCGCGACCAGGCCGACAAACGATGTGAGGCCTGCGAATTTATTCTTCGATCGACCTTCTTCCATGATAATTTAAGGCCCGCTCTTGGTCACCCAGTCAATCCCTTATTTTTCTACAGTAATGGGAAAGTGACGTGCTTCAGTCATAATGCTGACGCTCTTCATTCTTATTTGAATGAGGGATCCCTTCTTCGGCGCGTAATTGAATCCATCGATAACAACTCGCAATCCTTCAAATTTCTTTACAAGGCGTCAGATCAACACAATGGCCGGGAATTAATTATCACCCACAGCGGATTTGCCTACTATCGAGAAAATCAACTCAAAACATTTATTCGAGTTAGTGAGGTCAAATTCATCAAGGGCTACGTGGATGAATTTGTTCTATTGTTGGCGGCCGACGGAAAACTCTACCACTGGGGACACTATGATCTCTATCATTGTATTACTTCCCCGGACGCCGAACAACGTCGACAATTGATCATTTATTCGTCGGATGATCCCCGTCAATTATACCAAGTTATGCTACCCCAACCAGTTATCGACTTTGAGATTCTTCCTTACGTCGGAACCAAAACAGAGAAGATAAATGGCTGGGCCACTGGTGATAGTGATGGTCATCATGATATTCTGTACTTGGGTCTGGATGGAAAGTATGGTTCCTTCTTGCATGACCATAATATTCCGTTTTATCGGTACATTCGTCACAGTAAGAAGAATCATGAGGCTTGTCGAATCACTTACCCGGGGGCTTACCAGGTGCGAATACGAGAAATTAAGATTATTCATAACGCCGAACGAACCAGTGTCTATGTTCGAGTGTAAAAAATGTATATGAAGTATAGACTTCATATAACGAATATCATGTTTATATATCAAGAATGTCAATTCTAACATTCTCAACTATGACATAATGATTCAATATATCATTAGTGAATTAATTCATTAATGTTTTTAATGAGAGAACTGTTGAACTAATTGGGCTAGATCCGGATGATTCACTTCGATATTGCCCACCGGATAACGACTAAGATATTCCGGAAGAAATTCTTTATAGAGATAATTGCCATACTCGTAGTCCAGATTGGGAAGAAACTTGGGCCAATTGACCACTCGATAAGGTGGAACTAATTTGTTGATGGTATGTTCTTCTTCAATGTTGGCCCAGAGATATTGACTGAACAAATCAGTAGTTTCATCAACTTGAATGTCTGACTCGACCACAATAGGACTCGGCATAGTCATTTCATCAAATTCTGTCACGGGCATGAATTCAGTCGGATTCAACGGAAGAAAAATTGGTGGGGAAGATTGTGGCCTCGTTGGAGCTGAGGAAGGTGGTTGGGTGTGCCAGGCGGCCTTGTAATCAGGCAACTTCTCATCCAACAAGTCTTTGTAACTGAAACAGTTGTCGGTCAAAAATGATTCCCAGTCAAGACTACCACTCTCGAAGAAGTCCAATATTTCAATCTTTTCCATGGCGGTAACATCGATGGTGATCGTCACGTGTTCGTTAGTGGTCGCGGCCATTTCGTCGGTAATTGGTTGGTCGGCCCATACTTCCAGGATTCTTCGAAGGTTCGGCAAATTCCACATGGCGGGCCCAATGCGAATACAAAATTGAAGATGGTGGTCTCGGGGATGGTCATAGTCGCGGAGCAACGGATGACAGTGATCATCACAGTCGCGAAGCAATGGGTGATCACTCTCACCACAGTCGCGAAGCATCATTGATTCATTCCAGTATGGTTGAAAAAGGGAACCATATTTTACCGATGAAAGAAGAGCTAGTCGATAAGGCATCGTCAAATTCTGGAAAAACTCGGACAACTTTGCCTGGTAATGTGGGTCAATTTCGGAAAGTTGAATAGCTTTGGGTGGAGGTTTGTCAAACAGATGTGGAAAGGATATCCTAAAATCTTCATCTTCTTCATCAGGACTTAATCGACGAAGCCATGGGCGGGGATCCTCTCCCGGGGAGGGGAATGGTGACTCGGACCATGGAATTAAATGAATCAATTTGAGGATGGTAGTGGCCAGATCTTCCAGTGGACGTAATCCATCCAGAACCAACGCTTTCTCCCCAATCAGTAGAAGATTGATACGAAAGTCAATCAGCGACGAAAAATCATGATTGTCTGATCGTTCAAAGAATTGATTGAATGGATTAGTTTTCTCAGTCAATCCGAATTCGTCACTGAATAAAGTCAGAAGACGATACTCCTCGACGGTCAAATTAACCAACTCGGTGAAACGCCAAGAGGTATAATCTCCGTCAAAGATCGAAAATAATTCGACTAGATGATCCCGGGGTCCGGATAGACGCTTGACCTCGGTTGATTTCACTTTATCACTCCACATCTTTGATCGATGAACAAAGAATTATATTTCTTCATTATGAAAGTTCAATCATGTTCTTCGATAACATAGTTCTTAGTTATACAGTAAAATGACATAATCAAGAAATTAGTTATATTCCAATAATTGTCATCATGACAATCATACTTTTTAATACCGTGAATGTAGGGTTAGGACCAATATCGCGGCGTAGCGACAATTGGGGAGAATATCAACATCGTAACGCTTACTAATATGCTCGGGAAGTTTCATGGGCGAAATTAATTGCCCTGTTGGAGTGATGCCGGTGAATCGACCATTGATCTTGGCCAGATTCCACCAAATTTGGTCACTAATCACATAATCCTGGCCGGAATTTAGGCTAAAACTTCGCCAGTATCCATTAATCGTTGAATAATCAATGGTCTTCGATCGATGAACCACGAAGAAGTCGCGCACGGGTCCAATCGGAACCGTGGTGTAATTCCAATCAATTTCTTGGGTGTATTGACCATTCTCGAGAGAAAATTTATGTAATTTTGTGGCCGGATGATACAACTTAATAGTGTCCTGGAAACTAAAAATGGTCAGACCATCTCGCATAATTATGCATTTGCCCGTTTGCATTGGTAGAGTAGGTCGGCGATAATTAAGAGTTGGTTGGGTTATTTCACCCTGATAATAGTACACTTGACCGCTCTCATCATAATAATGACATAGATATTCCGGTTGGCCGAGGCACGAATTGGAAAGATAGGCTCGTGGGCGGTCGGAATTCAATGTTATTTTCTCGGGAAGAATGGTGGTATGAACAATTTGACCATCGACGACGTTGCATATGGTAGTGGTGGTTAAAATTATCAATGCAGTGGGTCCATTTGATTTTCGATGAATTACAACGTCAACAATGTTAGCATTGTTGACGAGGTATTCGTGATCGTTATAACTATCGACATTCATGCCGATAATCGCAGGTCCCCCCGGACCGTAATCCCAATAAATTATTTTGGTGGGTAACTGACGAAGATGTTGGCGGTACAACGAACGGAGAGCGTAAATTGTATAAAAATTTTCGTGGGGTAGTTCAATGTTCATTAATATAAAGAGATTCAACCAAAAATTCACCGATAATATCAATTGACGAAGATAAGAACATACTCGACTCAACACCATAATATCGGTGTCTGGCCATCCCCGAACAATATGAGGAATGATCTCCGACGGTAATAATTCGATCATTTTGGGAAATTTTGCATATGTCATTATTGACATATGTTTTTAATTGTTGTCAAATTGGCTCTTGAACTCGATAACGGAAACTCGCTTCATTATCGCCGAATCGTCCGCTCGTATTGGGGAACCTGAACCAACTAACATAATTGGAGATGTTCCGAGATTCTCCGGTTCGAAACAAGTTCCACACTTATCGGAGAAGTAAGTCGTGTTGCACCGCTCACAGACATGCTCCAACGGGGGAACATCTTCCTCGTCAAAATCTTGATCTTTTGTCGTGGTTCGACATGAACGAGCTGTCTGGTAATCCATCAAATAAGAACAACGAACGCAGTAGTTTATGCCCCGATATATTGCGGCACCACAAGGTTGGCCATTGTGTGATCCGGACAAAACTCCGAGTATTTTCGACGGATTTGAGCACAATCTTGGTAAGAACATATTTCGTCACTGGTGTCCAACGGTGGAACATCTTCCTTCGCCAAACGATGTAACCACAAAACTTGTCGACGCAAAGTTGAAGCTAGTGAACTATCATTTTCTCCAATTAATTCACGAAATAAATCAACGATCGACGGCGTTGTAATATACTCCACCGAGTCAAAATTACAGCCGGCCGGTAATATTGCACTCCATCCAAATTGGTCCGTCACCCCTTCCAACATTGATTTCTCATGTTCCGTCAACAGAAAATATTCGGTAAATACAACTGACGGAATGGCGACTCGTAGACGACAAACCCAATTTACTTCTGACATTTCTTCATCAAAGAAATGATTATCGTTAATCATTTTTAAATATAATGAACTTCGTGGATGCTAAGAATTACCCTTCACCATTCAAGATGATCTTTTTCTTCATTGACCGGATGGATTTGACCAAAAATATCTAATTTTACATTTGAAGAAAGATTGGAAGAAAATGGCGAAAATGCTTCCAACCTTTATTAGAGCGAACAAAGTGCGCGCCAACTTTGACGTGGGCTACGATGACGGCTGGTCTGACGACCAGCTGCTCGCTCACGTTACTCACTTGAACTGTGACGGAGAGAAATTGAGTTCCCTTCCAATGATGCCCAACTTGCAAGTGCTGGATTGCGCCAGTAACGAGTTGACCGAGATTCTGTCGTATCCCAACTTGGAGTGGCTGGATTGTTCATTCAACAAATTGGTTCGTCTCCCGGAGGATCTACCGAAGTTGCGTCACCTTAATTGTTATCATAATGTTCTTGGTCGAATTCCGCCCTATCCAAATTTGGTTAAGTTAGATTGTCGTCGCAATGAGTTACCTTATCTTTCCGAGTACCCCTTCCTGGAAGAACTTCGCTGTGATGATAATTATCTTGATGCGCTGCCCTTCCTGCCCCGGGTGAAGAAAATCACCGCCAGCAACAATCGATTGGTGGTGGTTCCGTCCCTGCCAAATCTCGAGAATTTTGATTGCAGTAATAACAAATTGACTCGATTGCCGGAGTTTCCCCGATTAGCTTGGTTGAAGTGTGATTCCAATCAATTGACGATGTTATTATACTATCCAGAACTTCTTCGACTCTTCTGTGCGAACAATTTGATCGAATCGTTACCTCTGGCGCCCCGACTGGGCGTTCTTCACTGTGGCAACAATCAATTGACGAGTCTACCACCTTACCCTATTCTCTATGTCCTCAAAGGTGAAAACAATTCCTGGGTTCCAGAGTTAAACACTGATATTGAAGCCTGGCGAAAAATCTGGAGTTAAAAAAAGTTCCATCTGCCAAGGTAGATGGATATATTCAGGATGGAAAACTTAACTAAAATGGATGGACGTAACTTTCTCTATAGTCTCCGTCGGCGGGAAAAATTTCGTGAATTTCTGAATCATGAAGTAGGAAAGTATCAGTTGGATCGGCCCTATGACCAGAAAACTATGGAGTTCCCCTATTGTTTGTTCGACAATGAAAGTCGCTGTGCAATATTCGCGAATAATCTCAATAAGTTAATAATTAATGGCGAACATTTGACGAATCGATGGTATCATCGATATCCACCATTGACCTCGTTGGCGCCCCATTTTGCCTGTGAACAAAAGGATCTCTTCTATTATGTGAAGAAGCTGAATGATGACTAAAAATTATTCTTAATTGTCAGGAACACTTCCATATAATATTGATCAATCAAAAAATATGTTCCTCCAAACGAGGAACATGACTAACCTTGACGAATTTCTGGCTAGCCTTTCATTGGACGAATGCCAGAAGTTGGCTGTATTGTTACCAACCTATATTGGCGCCCGAATCATGGATGAACGACGGCAGCACATCATCGAAATGGTAAATCGACAAAATCATTTCGTCTCTCTGCGTTACCATGAGGAAATTCCCGGATTATATCGAATGCAAATTCCCTGTTATGTGACCATCGAGAAGAAGGATCCTTATCCTGAGAATGCCGACAAAAGTTTACGTTATAATATTGGTGATATTATCAAGGATGAACTCAATGAGTGGATCAAATATCTCAAGTACGAGGATGACTCCGACGACAATAGCGATCTAACATTGTTGGTTCCGCGAAAGTATAATACCTTCAAGAATGGTATCGGTGAAGTAACCGGAACAATTTATTATCGATTATTGCCGCCACCGGCCGAGGGAAGTCGTTTCCGTCGCATTTATAGTGACGGGACGGTCGAGCAATGTTGGGTGAATAATCAAATGGTAGGATCAATATTATTCAAGTCTCTTGATTCCACGATGTTTGAAAATTTCTGTCGTCGAGTCTTTCCGCTGAAATTGTGGGAGTTCATGCAACCAGTTGTTGTACCAATGAATGATTAAAAACATAAGACTGAGCAGTCTCATGGCCATTAATCTTAATAGATAGATCAGACTAGATATCTCATAATCATTAAGTTCATATTAAGTATAATCAATAACTTGATTATGAGAATGTATGATATGTTCTTCAGAACATGCCTTTTTATTTTGATAGTAGTAATAAGATCTCACCATTCGAGAAGGTCATAGTATCAATTTGGTACTTCGAATCAATTGGAATGTCATGATTTTCACTCTGAATAATTCCATTGTATGGATGAACCGTCCAAATTTCATTCCGAATCGCTAAAATTTGTCGGTGACCACCACGCTTTCCAATATTGATACTCGCCGAGGACGTTAGTCCAATTCGTTCAAATTTGGCTCCACCAATGTAAATTCCAATAATTCCCGACAAGTAACTAAACGAGGTAATGTTGTCATAATCCAATTGATAGACGAAGTAATTAGTGACGCGTCGCTGGGACTCCAACCTTACTCTTTTTCCGGACTGATAGATATAAAACTTCGACGTTCGAGTGATGAAAAATAATTGTCCGGCGGTGGTTAGAGCAATGACAACATTGGCGCGATTAATTTCGATTATTTCTCGTTGGACAATGCTATCAAGAATTTGGAACTCGATAGGGATATCGTCCCTAAACTTAATTACGAAACAAGTTTCTCCTTGGTGGTTCCCCCGAAAGATGATTTCGGATATCCCATCAAGAGGAAAATAAGTTGGAATTATCGATGGGGCGACCGGCGGCAAATTAGCCAGAAATTGTTGTGATTTGGTCACAATATGACGATAGGCTGGGGCCTCAGCAGTATTTTCGTATTCTCGCAAATTATCCTGGGCAAACTCTAAATGGCTCTTGGCCATTAAATGAGCCAGGGACGAATGTTCATGGATTATGAACATAATTTCGGGGCTGACGACGTAGTAAACAGTGTCGTTAAGTACACGAAGAGTGGCGGAATCGTTAGAGGGGCGGGGCGCCCGTTGAATTTGGTTTGTTTCACGAAAATAAAGAACAACCTCGGTGGTGGTTATAGTATAAATGATATTCTGCCAGAACATTGGTGGAGCGACAATTGGTCCAATGTTTCGAATGATCACTTGATTGCCGACGAGCCAACCAATGGCGGTACTTGGTTGATTGATACTTCGGCGGTAGAACCATCGTAGTTCGGCTAGGTTAGTTCGGGGTGGATGGTACATTGAATTATAAAGTAGTTGATGCCAAAACTCGCGATTAAGAATTAGATCACGCCATTGACGGCATACTCGGGATAAAATCAGAATCTCGGCATCGTACCAGCCATGAACTATTCGTCGGATAACTTCGAGAGGAAGGAATTCCATTTCATATATTTCTTAATAAGAGATACATTTTTAATTAGGCGAGGAGGATGGCTAGTTTATTTGGCCGGAGAAAAGAATAACGGTCCGCTCGTAGTTCATCAATTTGGTAGTTATTAGTGAATTTAGCTCGATCGATTGGATCCCAAGAAGCCAAGTAGCCCTGGGGATCAATTATTTGTCCATTCAAATCAAGATAGATATAATAATCATTGGCCCAGTCATCGGAGTCAATTCCGACAATCATGCCATGTAACGCCGAGGTCGGTAATTGGGCCCGGCGGGCGGCAATATATTCCGCGTTGTTATACTTGGTATAGAAACTCGTAAAATCAATTTCGATTACGGAATGATCGGCGGTAATTCCAACTAGCCAACCAAGAGCTTTTGGCTGATTAGGAAACATGAGATCAACCACTGGCGGAAGATCAACAATGATGGTAGTCTTATTAATATATGGACACTCACGCCAGGAAGTTAGTAATACCGTCAGGGACTCATCTTTCATGGTGATAACTATTACGTGGCCGTCGGTTTGAAGAATAACATAAGTACCATCCTCGTCGTAGTCCCGTAGCAACTTAACTTTGTCAAATAAGGGCGAATCGTAAGTAATAACTACCCGATCAGTGGCTGGATCCCGCTCATAACGATAATTAACCAATTGATGACGTAATAACATGTACCCCGGAATAATTGGTTCGGGCAATTCCTCCCGGAAAGTATACGAAACGCGAGAACGATCGGGCTCAGTCCGGAATAATTGCAATTTATAGACAAACTTTAGATCACCAGTTTCCCGGTATTCGCGTTCCATGTGCCAAACCTCCGACGGAACTTGGCATGGGTGGGTAGTTTGCCACCAGGCAAAGTGACGATTGTCCTCATCCACGTAACTTGGCCGCTGAAAGGTATCCGTGTAAAGGTGAGCGTCCGTCAATCGATCGGGTCGAAAAGTGATCGGGGATCGCAGAGGATGGCGAGTTATCTTATTCTTCTTACCGAGAACAATTAGTTCGGTGGTAGTTAGAATGTTTTGTCCTCGAACGTCGATAATACCGGGCCCAGGAATTAACTTCGCGGAGGTATCACCGGGATAAAGGAAGATGAGGGCTCGTGGTGGTTGATTGATAGCTTGGCGATACCGCCGACGAAGATAATAGAGATTATCGACCAGGGTCTCAATGTTCGAATCGTTCACCAAACTTAATAAATCTTTCCAAAGGGTCGGGTCAGTGACCCAGGAATGAAAACGTTTGTTCACCCGACCCCAACGCATAATTTCGCTGTCGGTTAATCCGGCCACGATCCGAAGAAAGATTTCATAGGGAATATCGAATGACTTGACCCGGTACACCCAGTCTCGAAGGGGCGGCGGAAGGAAAGGGATGATGGTTGGTCGTAAGTTAATTAAAGAAATTAACGTGTTGTACACCGAGTAACCAGGCCGGACAGTAATTCCCTGGGCCAACAAATATTCCCGGATAGTGATCTCCGGAATTAACTTAATGGACGCTACTTCCGAAACATTCATTGTCTTTAATCATTGATATATTATTCCGAATTGAGAATAATATTTGACGAAACATACATTCTAACTACTATACTTAATTCTGATAATAATTAATTGATTAAAATGTGTGACATTACTCTTCCACAATTTATCGTCTACTCGGAGGATTATCAATGGTATGATCTCCCGATTGATAACATTGTTGACGCGCTAATTATTCAACCGAAACGGTCAAAGTTAATCGTCATTGTTCTCTCAACCACCGCTCTTTATAATATTTGTGAAGGTCGTATTGTTGATGCGATATCTCTTCCGACAAAATTAACCCTTGATCCCACCAAACCGCGGGCCCACCTCCGGGAAACCACCATTCCCCGGAAACTTTCCAGCACATTGGGATCCTAAGCTTAGAATTCCACGTGGACAAGTTGTCGCG